>Ga0129314_1002132_pt1 | contig 11676 bp, 11 predicted proteins | sample O1111metagenome_FD_94431 | JGI IMG/M metagenome (GOLD analysis project Ga0129314, IMG submission 94431) | Orangutan individual fecal microbial communities from fecal samples from Wisconsin, USA - O1111 metagenome | ecosystem: Host-associated > Mammals > Digestive system > Large intestine > Fecal...
GTATGTTCATATATTATATAGAAAGAGAGGTGATTTGTCAAGAGAGATACGGGAAATAGTTGGAAATGGATAATTTTTCTTGGGGAAAAGTGGAAGGGTGTCGTATTTCACGACACCCTTGGGGGCGGGGGAATATGTATGGAGTGGAATGTGGCGGTATGGGGTGGAGGGGGACGGAGTCTGATGCGGAGGGGTGGTTTGGAGGTTAGAAGGGGAGAAATATAAGAAATATGCACATTTAACGCAAGTGGTTTTGGACAAAGGGCTGTTTTCTCAGCCAATGTTTACGGCTTTACATACTTGATAAAGAAATTTATATTTCACAAACCATCGGATTTATTTGTCACCAATTCCAATTATTGAAAGATGGTGTTAAATTACGCACGTGACACAGAAAATGTATTGACAATTAGTGAGAAATGGTGTATACTACGAGCAAAGTAAAGCCCGTAGGTGGCTTTACCTAGAAATGTGTTAAATTTCACTCTAGACGTGGAGAATTGAGAATGAAGTTAGGAAATATGGCCCTGGTTCGGAGCGGGTTGGTTCTTGGAAGAAAACAAGCCCGAGAAAAAACAGAATACCGCTACCCTTTGCTAAATCTAAAAAGCATTCATCCCAGCGGATGCATCGACACGTCCCTTTGTGAAACATTTGATGCTGTCGAACCACTGAATCCGGAATACCTGACGCATACCGGAGATGTTGTCATTCGTTTGACCGCCCCGTATACAGCTGTGTTGATTACAGAGGGGCTGGAAGGCTATGTAATCCCGTCCAGTTTTGTTGTGGTTCGGGCAAACAAAAACTTGCTGCTCCCGGAATGTCTATTCTGGTTAATCAACTCGCAGTCGGTCAAGAGGCAAATTTCCGAGAGTGCGGTGAGCACTATATTGGGGTCGGTGAAACCTCGCTATTTTGCAGATTATGAGATGGACGCGTTTCCGCTTTCCCACCAAAGGGTTTTGGCAGAATTAAATGAGCTTGCTCATCGGGAAACACGACTTTTGGCGGAGCTGGCAGCCGAAAAAGAAAAGTACTACGATTTAATGATTAACCAGCTATTTACTGAAATGAAGAGAGGTAACTGAAATGACAACTCGTGCGGATATTGAAAGAGTCCTCTGGAAGGCCTGTGACAGCTTCCGGGGAAAGATTGACAGCTCTCGCTATAAGGACTACATCCTGTCCATGCTTTTTGTGAAATACCTGAGCGATGTTACCAAAGAAAAACGTGAAAACTACATGGCTCAGTATAGTGGCGATGAACGACGTGTGGAACGCGCCATGAGCCGGGAGCGGTTCTCAATCGATAAAGAGTCCACCTTTGATTTCCTTTACAGCGAACGCAACAGCAACGAAATCGGTCAGAAGATCAACGTGGCCCTGTCTCACATTGAAGAACATAACAGCGGAAAGCTGTGCAATGTTTTCCGCGCCATTGACTTCAATTCCCAGGTGGATTTTGGGGACATGAAGGAGAAAAAAGCGACCCTCAGCAATTTGCTGGAAGATTTTCATGACTTGGATCTCCGTCCCAGCCAGTTGGGATCTGCAGATATCATCGGCGATGCCTATGAGTATATGATTGCCAACTTTGCCTCTGATGCTGGTAAGAAGGGCGGTGAATTTTTCACACCCAGTCAGGTATCGGAACTGGTTGCCTCCCTGGTGAAGCCTCAGGAGAATGACCGAATTTATGACCCCACCTGCGGCAGCGGCGGCCTGCTGCTGAAGGCGTACAAGAAGGTGCCCAGCGGCAAGGTAGCGATTTATGGTCAGGAACTGAATGCACAGACCTGGGCGCTATGCACTATGAATATGTTCCTGCATGGTGTTGACGATGCCCGGATTTGGCAGGGTGATACGTTATCCAATCCCCAGAATCTAAAGAACGATCAGCTGATGCGTTTCCAGGTAGTGGTAGCCAACCCTCCATTCAGTTTGGATAAATGGGACAGTGGCTTCCTTGCAAACGCCGGCTTGGATGCCAAGGGCAAAAAGCAGGAGAAGATGACTGCGTCAATGGATGCCTATAAGCGTTTCGACATTGGTGTTCCCCCAAGTTCCAAGGGCGACTATGCCTTTGTGCTGCACATGCTGAAAAGTCTGGACGGCAACAATGGCAGAATGGCAGTGGTGCTGCCCCATGGAGTCCTGTTCCGCGGGGCCAGTGAAGGAAAAATTCGAAGAGCTTTGGTAGATAGCAACCTGCTGGATGCGGTGATTGGCCTGCCTGCGAATCTGTTTTATGGTACGGGCATTCCCGCCTGTATTCTGGTGTTTCGCACCGGACGCACCCGGGATGATGTCCTGTTCATTGATGCATCCGGAGAAGGTAACTTTGAAAAGGGGAAAAATCAGAACATTCTTCGACCCTGCGATATCAAGAAAATCGTGGATACCTACGAAGCCAGGGAAAACGTGGAGAAATACAGCCACCGGGCATCCCGTAAGGAGATTGCGGACAATGATTATAACCTGAATATCCCCCGGTATGTGGACACCTTTGAGGAGGAAGAACTGGTGGATATCGACGAGGTGAAGCAGAATATTGCCAATATTGAGGCTGAACTGGCACAGGTGCAGGCACAGATGGCGAAGTATTTGGAGAAGTTGGGCTTATGAGTCGGGATTTGATGAGATACAGCGACCAGACATTTGAAGATATTAAACATATTAATGAATATGGGCAGGAATATTGGCTTGCACGTGAGCTGCAGACAATATTGGGATACAATTCATGGCGTCGCTTTTCGGATGCCATTGAGCGGGCAAAGCTTGCATGTAAAAATAGCGGTTATGAGGTGGATGAACAATTTGCCGATGCCGTCAAAACATCTCCTATATTTAGGAGGATAGAACGTGACAAGGATAGTAGCATTTCTTTCCTGCAACGAATTTTGGAATGCGTTATCTGCAATTGGCTCAATTTTAGCAAGCGTTACCGCTCTGTGGCTTGCGCGCCGCGAACATATAAAGCGTATAGAAGCTATGCTAATTTGGGACGCAATTGAACATTATGAGCCTGTTTTATTTCTTTTTAATATCGGAAATGTCCCGATTGCAATCAGGACGATTCAACTATCATATCAAGGTCGCGAATTCTTTAAGAACGATGCCTTAGAGGATTTCAAATCTGATTCGTACGGGAAATATATAATAAACCCGAATAGTTCGAAAAAGATAAGACTAGACGAGAATGAATTGAGAATTACGGGCGTAAGGCATCCCTACCTCAATAAAAAGGTGTTTGTTCCTAGAGTCACGATCCGGATATGGGACATAGCAGGAAAGAAGTTTACATTTCGCCAAAAAATGACGGAGCGAAAAATGGGCGAAGCTATTTTTGGTGCGGCATTTTTTGACAACACGAAGAAGTAAGGAGGAAAGGAGGTGGCTGTGAACAAGGATTTATATCTCGAAGTCAGCGCCAGCCAAAAACCGGCTATTGAACTTCTCCGATCCATGGGCTATACCTACATTTCCCCCAAGGACTGTGAAAGGCAGCGGGGCAGCAGATATCATGTGCTGCTGAAAGACATCCTCCGGGGCCAGCTGCGCAAGCTGAACCGTTACAGCTATGCCGGCGCGGAAAACGAATTCTCCGCCGCCAACATTGAGCGGGCCATGGAGGAACTGGACGAGCCATTGACCGATGGGCTAGTGCGCACCAGCGAGAAGATCTACGATGCCCTGCTGTTGGGCAAAAGTTATCCGGAAACTGTGGGCGGCGGAAAGTCCCTCAGCTTTAACCTGAAATACATTGACTGGGAGCACCCGGAGAACAACCTGTTCCACGTGACGGAAGAATTTGCGGTGGACAGTCTGGACAAGCAGCACAATGCCCGCCCGGATATTGTGCTGTTTATCAACGGCATTCCTTTTGCGGTCATTGAGTGCAAAGCACCCCATATTCCCGTGGAGCAGGCCGTGGAGCAGATGATCCGCAACCAGCAAGCGGATTACATCCCCCAGCTGTTCAAGTATGCCCAAATCGTCATGGCAACCAACAAAAATACCGTAAAATATGCTACGGCAGGCACTCCCAAGAAGTTCTGGAGCGTATGGAAAGAGCAGGACACTGCATTCCTGGATTCCGGATTGGCGCAGTTTGTGGCAGACAGAGTCCCTACGGAACAAGACCGGAATATCATCTCCCTGTTTCGCCAGGAGCGCTTGATGGAGCTGACTCGTTACTTTGTTCTGTTCGATGCCAACGTGAAGAAAATCTGCCGCTATCAGCAGTATTTTGCCATTCGGGAGATTATGAAAACCATTGCGCAGCAGGATAGCCGTGGGAATCGCCAGGGCGGCGTGATATGGCATACCCAGGGCAGTGGCAAGAGCCTGACCATGGTGATGCTGGCCAAATACATTCTGATGGTGCTTGCTGATTGTAATCCCCGGGTGGTCATTGTGACCGACCGAAAAGAGCTGGATGGTCAGATTGCGGCAACCTTTTCCCATACCCGCCTGAATCCTGCCCGGGCAACCAGCGGACGGCATTTGGTGGAACTGGTGACGAGCGGAAAAGCGGATGTGGTCACCACCATCATCAATAAATTCAACACAGCAGAACGTCTGGCGGCGAGAAATACTTCCAGGGACGTATTCGTTCTCATTGACGAAAGCCATCGCTCCAACTACGGCTCCATGGCTGCCAAAATGCGTACCGTATTTCCTAACGCCTGCTATATCGGCTTCACAGGGACACCGCTTATGAAGCGGGAAAAGAACACCCTGACCAAATTCGGCAAGCTTATCCATAAGTATACCATCCAGGACGGCGTGGAGGATGGCGCAATTGTTCCCCTGATTTACGAAGGACGATTTGTAGAACAGAAGGTAGATGAAGAAAATATCGATATGTGGTTCCGGCAGACCACAAAACGCCTGACAGATCCTCAGAAGGAGGATTTGCGCCGGAAATGGAGCAGTATCCGCAGGCTAACTTCCACAGATGCCAGAATCAAGCGTATTGCGCTGGATATCAACAATCATTTTATCCTTGGCTTCAAGGATACAGGCTTCAAGGCCATGCTGGCTACCAACTATAAGCGGGATGCCATTCGCTATCTGAAATGCTTTGAGCAGTTTGGTGACCTGAATTGTGCGGTTGCCATTTCTCCCCCGGATATGCGGGAAAGTGTGGATGACATCGATGAAGGCACCGATCATGAGGTTATCGAATACTGGGAAAAGATGATGAAACAGTATGGCGATGCTGACACTTACGAAGAAGCCATGAAGAACAAATTTTGCGACGGTGAGATTGATATTCTCATTGTGTGCAGTAAGCTGTTGACCGGGTTTGACGCGCCTATTTGTCAGGTGCTGTACATCGATAAGGAACTCAAAGAGCATGGCCTGCTGCAGGCGATTGCCAGAACCAACCGGCTTCACGATGGCAAAGAGTACGGTCTGATTGTGGACTATCGCGGCTTGATTCAGAAATTGGATGCCGCTATGGATATGTACAGCGGTGCCGGACTGGAAAACTTTGAGAGTGGAGACCTGAGGGGCGTTGTCATCGATGTTCTGGAAGCGCTGGGACAGTTGAGAACGGCCTATACCAATCTCATAGACATATTTACAGATATTAAGAATCTGGACGATACAGAAGCAGTGGAAGTTGCTCTGGCAGACGAAAAGAGGCGCGAACAGTTCTATAACCTTCTGTGTGCTTTTGGCAGAGCGCTGAACCTTGCGCTGAATTCAGAACAGGTCTATGCCGCACTTCCAGGAGAAGAACGCAAAAAGTACCAGGATTGTTTTGTGTTTTTCTCCAAGGTGCGGCGCAGTGTAAAAATTCGCTATTGCGATGCCATCGACAACAGTGAGTACGAGCCTCTGATGCAGAACCTTTTGGACACGCATTTGTCTGTTGCCGGTCTGAAGCAGATTACCAGTCCTGTTGACATTCTGAATAAGGATGATTTTGAACGGGAATTGGAAGAATTGGGCTCTTTGCATGCGAAGGCGGATGCAATCACCAGTAGGCTGTCGAAAAGCATCAGCGCAAAGTACGAGGAGAATCCTGCATATTATGATAGCTTCTCCAAGCGGATTAAGGATGCACTGGATCAATACAAGGAAAAGGTTATCAGCGAGGCGGAGTATTTGGCAAAGATGCGGAGCATTCTGGAAGATTACCGTTCCGGAAAGAGCTCTGTCAGCTATCCGGAACGGATTAAGCACAATGTTCACGCGCAGGCTTTTTATGGTGTAATAACGGCGTTGTTCGATGATGCGCAAGTCGAGGGAATGACCCCTGATTTTGCGGCAGAGATTGCTGAAGAAATTACGGCGATTATTGCGAAGCACAGCTGCGTAGACTGGACCAATAACCAGACAATCCACAATCGGATTTCCCAGGATATTGACGATCTGTTCTATGCGTATGAAAAGAGCCGGGGACTGGTATTGTCATTTGATTTGATCGATAAGGTCATTGAGAATGTGAAAACCGTTGCCCTGCGGAGGTTTTAATCATGCCGGAAGATATTACCTTCAGGGCAATCCAGATAGGCGAAAAAACGCTGAGATATTCATTGGAACGAAAAAATGTCAAAAATATCAACCTTCATGTGCGAAAAAACGGAAGCGTATATGTATCTGCCAATGTGGCGGTTCCGGCGGAAAAGATAGATGCGTTTCTGGTAAGCAAAGCGGCGTTTATTCTAAACGCACAAAAGAAATTTGCGTTGCAGGAACAGTATAAACTACAGCCAAAGCAATATGTCAGCGGTGAGACCTTTTATCTTCAGGGCAGAGCCCTGCGCCTGAAAGTGCTGCTGGCAAGTAAGAACCAGGTGTATTCGGATGGGGTCTACTTATTCCTTGAGGTCAAAGATCCGCAGGATTTTTCCAAAAAAGAGCGGATGGTTATGAGATTTTTTGACCGGGAATGCAAAATCGTTTTTAGAGAAATTGTTAACGCAATTTACCCGGTATTCCAAAAATACGGAGTCATAGCACCTACCCTGCGGATTCGAAGCATGGATACACGATGGGGGTCTTGCTTGCCGAAGGAAGGGATCATTACGCTGAACAAACGGCTCTTGGAAGCCCCCCGAAACTGTATTGAATATGTCGTAATGCACGAGTTTTGTCATTTTATTCATCCAAATCACTCCAAAAACTTCTACAACTTTCTTTCTATGCTGATGCCGGACTGGAAGGAACGAAAAAAAACGCTGGATGCGAATGCCATGTTTTACTTATGAAGCCCAATGGAGCACTTATTATCTGCCGGGCATTCCTACCGGCAAGCAGTGTCCGGGTGCTACCCGGACGCAATTTGCTTGTTGGGGCAAAATCCCCAATCTCCAAGATCAGAACTTTGTTCTGGCTGCGCATTTGAAAAATGCTTCTCTGTCGGCCCAAAACAAAATCGTTTCGACGCTGACCGAATTTGCTGTATTTGAAAAATCCATTGCATACGAATGCTGCTATATGGTATGATATGGCTAATTAAAAAAACGATTTTGGACAGAGCGCAGATTCCTGTGGAAGACCAAAGGGGGACAACCATGATTGACTTTTCCAAATTAACCTGATCGATATTGGTGAACGTGCCGGTAGTGGCATCCCAAATATTTTCCGGGTTTGGCGAGAGCAGGGGTGGGAAGAACCCGTCATTGCGGAATCCGCGGAGCCGGATCGAACGGTGCTTTGTTTATCACTGCAAAAAAAGAGGCGATAAAAAAGTGTCGATAAAAAGGGACGATAAAAACCGTCAAGCAGAAGAATGAAATTATTCTGTACCTGACAGACCATACCTCGGCAAAAAGTGCGGATATCGCAATGCTCCTCGACGTAAAAAGCACACGCGTGAAGAAGCTGCTGTCTGAGCTAATTGCGGAAGGTGTGGTCGTGGCAGATAGCAGCAATCGGAACCGGACGTATAAGCTGAAATCGTAAAGCGATGAAGAAAGCGCCTCATGTGGATTCATTAGAATGCAGGAGGAAAAAGTTTTGGCGAAAAAACGGCACCTTCACATTGATAAAATCATGGATAATGGAAAATGTCGCATACTTAGAATTCTCTTGAATTTGAGCGTCCAATAAGCATGGGCGACATCCTAGCTGCGTGTTTCAGGAATGGACGATATGCGAAAAATGTGGTAAACTTATAATAATGTTGTCCCTGAGCGTCGTATGCAAAAATGCGGATTGCTATGAAAAAGGAGGCTGAGGATATATGCTCGATAAGCTTATTGCGGAAGCGACAGAATGTGATTTCAAAGCTGCGCTGGAAACGAAAAAACCGAAAAGCTGGCTGAAAAGCGTCAGTGCCTTTGCAAATGGAATTGGCGGAACGCTGTTCTTTGGAATCGATGATGACCGAAAGATTGTTGGACTGCATGATCCGCAGAAGGACGCGGAAAGCATCAGCAGGCTGATCAAGGAACGGATTACACCGATTCCCAGCTTTGTTTTGAAGCCGGATAGGGTGGAAGGAAAGAGCATCCTTGCGCTGATGGTGGAGGCAGGGCGCTCCACGCCGTATTATTATCGTGCGGACGGCGTGATGGAGTGCTATATGCGCATTGGCAATGAGAGTGTGGCGGCACCGGATTATATTGTCAATGAATTGATCCTCAAGGGAACCAATCGCTCCTTTGATGCACTGGTGACAACGGAGAAGAAAGATGCGTACAGTTTTACACTTCTGTCCGCAACTTATCGGGAGCGTACAGGTTTGACGTTGGAGCCCTCTGATTTTGTTTCCTTTGGGCTGGCGAACAAAGACGGCTTCCTGACAAACGCCGGGCGGCTGCTGGCAGACCAGCATATTGTGTTTAATTCCAGAGTGTTTTGTACCCGATGGAACGGACTGGACAAGGGTTCTATTTTTGACGATGCTCTTGACGATAAAGAATACGAAGGAAATCTAATTTATCTTCTGCAAAGCGGCTGTGCTTTTGTGCAGAACAATTCCAAGGTGCGCTTTGAAAAGAAGGCCCGCTACCGGGTGGATAAGCCGGACTATTCCGAGCGAGCAGTTATGGAGGCGCTGGTCAATGCGCTGATTCATCGGGACTACGTCGTGATGGGCAGCGAAGTGCACATCGATATGTTCGATGATCGCCTAGAAATCTATTCCCCCGGAGGAATGTTCGAGGGAAAGCCAATTCAGGATTGCAGCCTCAGCGAAATTGGTTCGGCCCGGAGAAATCCGGTTATTGCGGATTTGTTTCATCGCATGAAATATATGGAGCGCCGGGGTAGCGGCATCAAGAAGATTATTGCGGAAACAGAAAAACTTCCCGGATATGACGATAGAAAACGGCCAAGCTTTTATTCCACCCATTCGGCGTTCTTTGTTACGCTGAGAAATATGAATTATGCTGAGAATGCTTGTGAAAATGAGATCACCCCACAAGTCACCCCACAAGTCACCCCACAAGTCACCCCACAAGTCACCCCACAAGACAAAGTGAAAGAGACAATTCTTGTATTCTGTAATGTTCCCAGAAGCAGAAAAGAGATTGCGGAATACTGCGGGTACAAGGATATAAGAAGCTTTGCGGTAAATTATTTGAGGCCATTGCTGGATGAGGGAAGGCTAAAGCTGACAATTCCGGAAAAGCCTACGTCAAGTAAGCAAAGATATGTTGCGGTAAAATAAAGGAAGCGCGGAAAAATATAAATTGAAGTGAGGTCATAAAACATGGACGCCCACAAACTTTGGATGCTCAGAGACTTTATAGGAACCAATAAAGTGCTGTTCCGTATTCCTGTTTATCAGCGTAACTATGACTGGTCTGAATCGAACTGCAACCGGCTGCTGGACGATATTTATAGCATTATACAAAGTGGCGACAAGCATTTTCTTGGAACAATTGTTTTCATGGCCGCCAAAAGCGGCGGATTTTCGTTACAGGAATACGTTATCATACATTCGTCCGGAAGATCATGAAAAATATCTCCACACATTGGGAAATCTGACAGTTACTGGGTATAATTCCGAACTGTCGAACAAGGGCTTTGCTGAAAAACGGGATATCATCCGGGAGAACTCAAAGGCGGTTGTTCTAAATTGTGACGTTTTGGACAAAAACAGTTGGGAGGTCACAGATATACAGGCCCGCGCAAAGCGCCTTACCGGTATTGTTTTGACTAGATACAGGATTGAGCGTGTTGTAGATGAGTCGATAGAATTTGAGTACATAGAAACACTGACACTAGACAACTATGATGCAGTCACCGGGAAAAAGCTGGTATCATTCAAACTATTCGGCGAAACATATCGTTAAAGGTTTTCCTGGGATGAATTTGCGGATGCACACTAAGATAACGCTGAAAAGATACAGCCCACCAATCCTCGCAGACTGGTGGGCTGTACCATATTTATTTGCTTTAGTCCATCAACCGATGCTCCGGCGTGCCGTTCAAATACTCTTCTAATCCACCGCCCAATACCAGCTGCGCATATTCCAGCGGCTTATTGTAAATCAGCCAGTCCAGCTCCGACCGCTGATATGTACTGTCGGCAACCTCGTTTTCCACAGCAATGGTATCAATTGCAAGCCTGCTGCCGTCAGAGAATTTCAATTCTACGCAAGCGGTATCCATGTTAAACCTGCAAGAAATCAGCATTTTCATGTCCATAATCCTCCTAAATCGTAATTGAAGCTATGTACCGCACATTGACTTCATGCCCGATTGCGGTACGAGCCGGACGGGGATAACTCGCACTTCGTACGGGCCACATCTTCTTGACCATCTGGCCGCCCACGGAGCCGGCCTCCCGGCTGGTGAGGTCACCGTTGTAGCCCTGCTTCAGGTTAACGCCCATTTCCTGGGCTGCCTGCATCTTGAACTTGTCCATGGCCTCCCGGGCCTGGGGGACGTTGATCTGATTGCTGTTCTTCATAATTTTTCTCTTCCTTTCCGTTTCTTTGCGGTTTTTTCTCCGCAGTCATAGGGTGTGCGCTTCCAATGTAGAAATGCGTTCCTTTTTGCGGAAAAGGTGGTGGAGGATGGAAACAGAAATGAAAAGGCGGTACTGTTACGAAAGAAAAATCACAGCTTGACGCAAGCTGCACTTGCCTGCATCCGGCACATTTATGGCTGCTCTGCGATAATATTCTGATAGAAGTCGATAAATGCATTCAGCGCTGGACTGCGCCATTTGTTCTTATGAATCAGCAGCTGGGTCCATACACTAAGGTTGCAGTTTTCCACCGGCAGGAGAGCCAGTTTCCCTTGGTCAATATACTGCTGGGTAATAAAGTCCGGTAGGAAGGAAAGGGTCGTGCCGGAATGGACGATGGAGCAGATTTGCAGTGGATTTCCGATTTCCAGCACCGGCTTGATTTCCAAGGAGTGGGATGCCAGCATATCGTCCAGAAGCCTGCGGTAGCTCATTCCCCTTTCCGTCAGGACAAAGCTCTCGGTGCACAGTTCCTTCAGGGACAGCGGCCCACGGCCCAACAGTGGGTGCTCTGGCGATGCGATAAAGTGAACCTTCTCCTCCCGCTCGGCGCAAATTACAAACTCCGAATGGTAGATATGGCTGTCCAAAGTAAATACCAGATCCGCCTCATTTTTCCGGAGCATGTCAAACATCTGCTGGGTTCCGCTCTCCAGCACCACCAGGTGGATGCCGGGCCAACGCTGCCGGAAGGCCAGAAAATCATCTCGAAAGAAGCGGCTGCAAATGGA
>Ga0129314_1002133_pt1 | contig 11673 bp, 9 predicted proteins | sample O1111metagenome_FD_94431 | JGI IMG/M metagenome (GOLD analysis project Ga0129314, IMG submission 94431) | Orangutan individual fecal microbial communities from fecal samples from Wisconsin, USA - O1111 metagenome | ecosystem: Host-associated > Mammals > Digestive system > Large intestine > Fecal...
CAATATTGCAGTTTGAAAAACTTGAAATACACAAAGTATTCCTGCGTTTTCCAAACTTTATCTTGGGACAAAATCTCTCGCTGCTGTCTCTTGCTGAATTATGCGGTGCTGCCCTAAGGAAACGCTGATTAAATCGGTAAGAGTTTCCCTAAAAAACAGATAGGAATTTGTCATTGCGGCCCCAAAAACCGCAATGACAATGCTTTTGAAAGGAAGAAAATATGGAAATTATCAAGCCCCGGACTCTGTCCGGCTTTATGGAGCTGCTGCCTGCCAAGCAGATCCGCTTTGAAAAAATGCTGGAAATCCTGCGCACCACCTACGCCTCCTACGGCTTTGCCCCTCTGGACACCCCTGCCATTGAGGATGCCCAGATCCTGCTGGCCAAGGGTGGCGGCGAGACGGAAAAGCAGATCTACCGCTTCACCAAGGGCGACAGCGACCTGGCACTGCGGTTTGACCTGACGGTGCCTCTGGCAAAGTATGTGGCACTGCACTACAATGAGCTGGCCTTCCCCTTCCGCCGGTTCCAGATCAGCAAGGTCTACCGTGGCGAACGGGCCCAGCGGGGCCGCTTCCGGGAATTCTACCAGGCGGATATCGACATCATCGGTGACGGCAAGCTGGATATCCTCAACGAGGCAGAGATTCCTGCCATTATTTACAAGGTTTTCCGGGGCTTCGGCCTGAGCCGGTTCCAGATTCGGGTGAACAACCGGAAGATCCTCACCGGCTTCTATGCCATGCTGGGTCTGTCGGAGCAGTCCGGAGACATTATGCGCACCGTGGACAAGCTGGATAAGATTGGGCCGGAAAAGGTCAAGGTCATTTTGCTGGAGGACTGCGGTCTGACCCAGGAGCAGGCGGAGGAAATCCTGCGCTTCATTTCCATCACCGGCACCAATGACCAGGTTCTGACTGCCCTGGAGGGCTATCAGGGCCGCAACGAGATTTTTGACCAGGGCTTGCAGGAACTGAAGGCGGTTACCGTGAACCTGGGTGCTTTCGGTGTGCCGGAAGAGAACTTTGCCGTGGATCTGACCATTGCCAGAGGCCTGGACTACTACACCGGAACGGTGTACGAGACTACCCTGCTGGATCATCCGGAGATCGGCTCCGTCTGCTCCGGCGGCCGGTATGACAACCTGGCAGGCTACTACATCGACAAGCAGCTGCCCGGCGTGGGCATTTCCATCGGTCTGACCCGCCTGTTCTATGTTCTGGACGAGCAGGGTCTGCTGAATCCCCAGTTGCCCAGCGCCCCTGCCGATGCTCTGGTGCTGCCCATGACCGAAGATGCCGCCCCTGCCATTGCCGTGGCCGAGGCCATTCGTTCCCAGGGTCTGCGGGTGCAGCTGTACTGCGAGCAGAAGAAGTTCAAGCAGAAGATGGCCTACGCCAACAAGCTGGAAGTCCCCTTCGTCGTTTTGTTGGGAGAGGACGAGATTGCCGAGGGCAAGTGCTCCGTCAAGGATATGCGCTCCGGCCAGCAGGTGAAGCTGACCTGCGCCGAGGCCGCCGCCTTCATCCGGGAGTCCCTGTCCCAGAACGATCCTGCCATCATTCTGGAATAACCCATAAGGCAACAATAGAAACAGGGCATATCCTGGAATTTCCCGGGATATGCCCTATTTTGCCTTTTCTGCTTACTGCTGTCATTTCCCTGGTAAAACAGGATAACAATAAAAAGAGATAACCGCCCGCTCCCAAAGTAACGGTTATCTCTTAACCAAATCTCTGGGAGACAACCGGTTAGCAACTCCAGTGTTGCTCCATTTCGTAAATTTGTCAACTGCTCCGTCCTATGGCGGGGCAGTTTTTGTTTTGGGAGGGCAGGGAGATTGGGGACGAATGATGAAAAATATCAGTGCTTCCGGCAGCTTTTCGGCGGGAGGGGGAAAATAAGGGAGAATTTTCATAGACTTTCCCGGTGGAAAATGGTATGATAAAAAGGTGATCTCCCGGCGGCGTGGCTGGCCTGGGAGATATCCGAGATTGTTAGGAGGAATCATGCTATGTCTGTCCCTGCCTTGAAACTGTGTCCTGCGCGGAAGGCTGCGCTGGATACCGGCTTTGCTGCTGCCTTTGGCGGTGCGCCGGAGCGCTATTTCTCTGCCCCCGGCCGTACAGAAATCGGCGGCAACCACACCGATCACCAGCGCGGACGGGTTCTGGCCGCTGCGGTGAATCTGGATACCGTGGCCGCCGTCCGCTGCAACGGCACCGATACCATCCGCATCCTTTCCAAGGGCTATCCCATGAGCACCGTCTGCCTGAAGGAGCTGACCCCGGTTCCCGCTGAGGTCAACACCACCCCTGCCCTGATCCGGGGCGTGGCTGCCCGGTTCGTGGAAATGGGCTGCCCGGTGGCGGGCTTTGATGCCTACTGTGAGTCCACCGTTCTGCCCGGTTCCGGCCTGTCCTCTTCCGCTGCCTACGAGGTGCTCATCGGCACCATCCTGAACCAGATGTTCTTTGACGGCCGTGTTTCCCAGCCGGAGATTGCCCAGATCAGCCAGTATGCCGAGAATGTGTTCTTCGGCAAGCCCTGCGGTCTGATGGATCAGATGGCTTCCGCTGTGGGCAACCTCATCACCATCGACTTCTTTGACAAGGAGCATCCGGCCATCCGCCAGGTGGATGTGGACTTCTCCGCCTACGGTCACGCCCTGTGCATCGTGGATTCCGGCGCAGACCATGCCGACCTGACCGATGAGTACGCCGCCGTGCCGGGAGAGATCAAGACCGTGGCTGCCTGGTTCGGCAAAGAGGTGCTGACCCAGATCGAGGAGAAGGACTTCTACGCCGCCATTGGCGCCCTGCGCCGTGCCTGCGGCGACCGGGCCGTGATGCGTGCCATCCACTTCTATCAGGAAAATGCCCGGGTGCCCCAGCAGGTGGCTGCCCTGGAAAAGGGCGATTTTGACCAGTTCCTGTCTCTTGTGAAGCAGAGCGGCTATTCCTCTTATATGTATTTGCAGAATGTCATCCCCGCCGGATACAAGGCCCATCAGGATGTGGCGGTTGCTCTGGCGCTGTGCGAGCATTATCTGGCCGGCCGGGGTGCCTACCGTGTCCACGGCGGCGGCTTTGCCGGAACCGTTCAGGCCTTTGTACCGCTTGACATGCTGGACAGCTTTGTTGCCGGCATGGACGGTGCTCTGGGAGAAGGCGCCTGCCATGTGCTGTCCATCCGTCCCCAGGGCGGCGTGGAAATGGTAACGGAATAAGGAGAAGCGTGTTTTGAAAATTGAAACCTATATCGACTCCCTGGTGTCCTATGCCATGAACACCGGCCTTGCCCAGCCCGAGGATCATGTGGTACTGACCAACCGGATCCTGGATCTGATCGGCAAGGAGGACTATGAACCCTCTGACGAGCCCCAGACGGAAGATCTGGAGGAGATTCTGGCAGGACTGCTGGACTACGCCGCGGAAAAGGGCCTGTGCCAGGAAGGCATCACCGCCCGGGATATTTTCGACACCCGGATTATGGGCGCTCTGACCCCCATGCCCAGAGAGGTGCGGCGCACCTTCCGGGAGAAGTTTGCCCAGAGCCCCCAGGCCGCAACGGACTGGTACTACCGCTTCAGCTGCGATACCGACTACATCCGCCGCTACCGCATTGCCAAGGATATGCGCTGGAAGTACCCCAGCCCCTACGGCGAAATGGACATCACCATCAACCTGTCCAAGCCGGAAAAGGATCCCAAGGCCATTGCCGCCGCCAAGAACGCCCCCCAGAATGCCTACCCCAAGTGCCAGCTGTGCGTGGAAAACGAGGGCTATGCCGGACGGATGAACCATCCCGCCCGGGCCAACCACCGGATCATCCCCATCGACATGGGCGGAGAGGCCTGGTGCCTGCAATACTCCCCCTATGTCTACTATAACGAACACTGTATCGTGTTCAACTCCCGGCACGTTCCCATGAAGATCGACCGCCGGGCCTTTGAAAAGCTGCTGGACTTTGTTGGGGTGTTCCCCCACTACTTTGTAGGCTCCAATGCGGATCTGCCCATTGTGGGCGGCTCCATCCTGAGCCATGAGCATTTCCAGGGCGGTCACTACACCTTTGCTATGGAAAATGCCCCCGTGGAGCAGGGTGTGACCTTTGTCGGGTATGAAGATGTTCAGGCCGGTATCGTCAAGTGGCCCATGAGTGTCATCCGTCTGGACGGCAAGGATCCCCAGCAGCTGGCGGATCTGGCTGGAAAGATCCTGGATGCCTGGCGGGGCTATTCCGATGAGACCGTTGGCGTGATCGCCTTCTCCGATGGAGAGCCTCACAACACCATCACCCCCATCGCCCGCCGCCGCGGGGAGCTGTACGAGCTGGATCTGGTGCTGCGGTGCAACATCACCACGCAGGAGCATCCTCTGGGTGTGTTCCATCCCCATGCCGATAAGCACCACATCAAGAAGGAAAACATCGGCCTGATCGAGGTCATGGGTCTGGCCGTCCTGCCCAGCCGCCTGAAGACCGAGCTGACGGATCTGGCCCAGGCTGTGGTCAGCGGCGCAGATATTGCAGCCGACCCGGTGCTGCGCAAGCACGCCCCCTGGGTGCAGGAGCTGAAGAAAACCTACACCTTTACCCAGGACAACGCCATGGACATCCTGATGCAGGAGACCGGTAAGGTCTTCAGCGCCGTCCTGGAGGATGCCGGTGTGTACAAAAACACCCCCGAGGGAAGAACCGCCTTCCACAAATTCGTGGACGCCGTCAACGCCCAGGCTTGATAAAATTCAAAAATCTGCCCAAAACCGCCGGGGTTTTCCTGGCGGTTTTTTCGGTATTTTTTCGGCGGCTGGTGCACAATTCCTTTGACTGTTTCCGGGGATTCTGGTATAATGCTGTCAGAAAACTATGGGCATTGCCCCTTTGGAGGAACCGTTATGAGAATGAGAAGAATGCGGAATCTGGAACCCCGCATGGAAAAGTGCGCCGATTATCGGATCGAGGATCCGGCAGCTCACACGGGCAGCTGGCGGCAGCTGAAGCCGGACTGCACCGCACTGTGGGTGGAAGTGGGCTGCGGCAAGGGCAAGTTCACTGCCGAGACCGCCCAGGCAAACCCCGATGTGCTGCTGATCGCCGTGGAGCGGTGCCGGGAGGCCATGGTGGTGGCCATGGAAAAGGCGCGGGACATGGGCCTGACCAATGTGTACTACATCGACATGGACGTTGCCAACATGGAGGATATTTTTGCCCCCGGAGAGATCGACCGGCTGTTCATCAACTTCCCCGACCCCTGGCCCCGGAAGAAGAACGCCAAGCGCCGTCTGACCCACCGGAGCTTCCTTAACAAGTATTGCCGGGTGGTGCGCCAGGGGGGCGAATTCCACTTTAAGACCGACAATGCACCCCTGTTTGCTTTCAGCCTGGAGGAGTTCGCCGCCTGCGGTCTGGAGGTCAAGAACCTGACCTTCGATCTGCACAAGGACGGCATCGTAGGCATTATGACCGGCTATGAGGAAAAGTTCCACAGCCTGGGTACCCCCATCAACCGCTGTGAGGTGGTGTGCAAGCCCTTTATCCTGCCGCCGGAGGAAAAGAAGCAGCCGGAAACGGAAGAGGCAGAACAATGAGCACCTACCATGCAGGAGCCTGTGATGTGGCGGTAATCGGTGCCGGGCACGCAGGCATTGAGGCGGCGCTGGCCGCAGCACGGCTGGGACTGCACACCATTCTGTTTACCATCAATCTGGATGCCGTGGGCAATCTGCCCTGCAACCCGGCCATCGGCGGCACAGGCAAGGGCCATCTGGTGCGGGAAATTGACGCTCTGGGTGGGGAAATGGGACTGGCGGCGGATCACAGCTGTATCCAGTACCGGATGCTCAACCGGGGCAAAGGCCCTGCGGTTCACTCCCTCCGGGCCCAGGCCGATCGGCGGCGGTATCAGGAATACATGAAGCACACCCTGGAGCTGCAGCCCGGTCTGGAGCTGAAGCAGGGGCAGATCGTGCAGATCCTGACCCAGGAGGGGAAGGTCACCGGAGTGCGCACCCAGCTGGGGGCCATTTACGATGCCAAGGCAGTGATCGTTGCCGCCGGAACCTATCTGGACAGCACCATTATCACCGGACAAAGCGTGATCTCCTCCGGCCCGGATGGGATGCACCCCAGCCACGGCCTTGCCGATGATCTGCGCAGTTTGGGGCTGCATCTGCGCCGGTTCAAAACCGGAACACCCCCCCGGATCAACCGCCGGAGCATCGACTTTTCCAAAATGGAATTGCAGCCGGGAGATGACAAGGCAGAGCCCTTTTCCTTCCGGACGGAAAATCGGGTGAACAACACCGCCGTGTGTTACCTGACCTATACCAATGAAAAGACCCACGCCATCATCCGGGAAAATCTGTCCCGCAGCCCCCTGTATGACGGCTCCATCTCCGGCGTTGGCCCCCGGTACTGTCCCAGCATCGAGACGAAGCTGGTTCGGTTCCCGGATAAGGACCGGCATCAGCTGTTCATTGAGCCCTGCGGCCTAAACACCGAGGAAATGTACATTCAGGGCTTTTCCTCCAGCCTGCCCGAAGATGTGCAGATCGCCATGGTGCGCACCATCCCCGGTCTGGAGCAGGCGGAAATGATGCGCCCGGCCTATGCCATTGAATATGAGTGCGTGGATCCCACCCAGCTAAAGCCCACTTTGGAGACCAAGGTGGTGGAAAATCTCTACGGCGCAGGCCAGTTCAACGGCACCTCCGGCTATGAGGAGGCCGCCGCCCAGGGCCTGATCGCCGGGATCAATGCGGCCTTGAAGCTGCAAGGCAGGCCTCCCTTTATCCTGACCCGGGACACCAGCTACATCGGCACCCTGATCGACGATCTGGTGACCAAGGGCACCGAGGAGCCCTACCGGGTGATGACCAGCCGATGCGAGTACCGGTTGCTGCACCGGCAGGACAACGCCGACCAGCGGCTGACCCATCTGGGTGCGGCAGTGGGCTTGGTTTCTCAAGAGCGGCTGCATCAGGTGGAGGAAAAATATGCCCAGGTGGCACGGGAGATCCGCCGTCTGGAGGGCAGCGGCGTTCCCGGCTCTCCGGCGCTGAATGCCATGCTGGAGGCCAAGGGCAGCGCCCCGGTGGAAAGCTCCGCCCGGCTTGCCGACCTTTTGCGCCGCCCTCAGGTGGGCTATGCAGACATTGCCCCCTTTGATGCCGCGCGTCCGGAACTGTCTGCTGCGGTGACGGAGGAAGTGGAGATCCAGATCAAGTACGCCGGATACCTTGCCCGGCAGGAAAAGCAGGTAGCGGAATTCCGCCGGGAGGAATCCCGGCTGCTGCCGCTGGATTTAGACTACAACGCCGTCACCGGCCTGCGGCTGGAAGCCAGGGAAAAGCTGTCCCGGATCCGCCCGGTGTCCATCGGCCAGGCCAGCCGGATCTCCGGTGTCAGTCCCTCGGATATTGCCGTTCTGCTGATCTATCTGGCAGGATAAGCGGGAGCAGATCTTGCGGAGCACCACCCCTACGAACTCAAAAATTTTGAGCCATCCGCAAGTTATGCACCGGGTGCGATGCGGTACGTCTGCGTAGGGGAAGATATTATCTTCCCGGTTGTTTTCCCCACGGGAAAACAACGTCGGCGCAAAGCGCCGACAATGCAGCGCCGAATATTTTGCGGTGAAATTCGGCGGTATTGTGTCGCAACATGGTGCATTTGGCAACGTTGTTACATTTCCATGCCAATATGGTTCTGCTCAAAAACTTTCCACGTTGGCGGGCGGCTGATAGCCGTTATATTATGGTGTGATCGCCCCCGGCGATCATTGAATTTTGATTCGCTGCGCGGAGCACCACCCCTACGCGGACGGTGCCACTAAATTTCCGCTCGGGTAATTCGGCGGGCATCGCTCTGCGGCCCATCGAAACCTCCTTCCGCTGACCTCTGCCCAATCAAAAAAGGAAACAGGCCACCGTTTTAGTCTGGCGGCCTGTTTCGCTGTATCAGGAGGTTTGAGGAAGATAGGTATCACAATTCTTTTTTCTGCGCCTGTTCCCGGATGTAGTGGATAAAGTTGGTGGCGGATTTGGGCAGATAGGGGCCGTCCTGGTAGACCAGGTAGAACTTTCGCTGCCGGGCGTGATCCCCCAGGGGGAACACCAGCAGCTTGCCCCGCTGGGCATCGGCCCGAACCATCCGGTGGGACACCAGGGAAATGCCAAGACCCTGGATCACATAGTTTTGCAGGGCGTGGGCATCGTTGACCCGGGCTACGATTTGCAGATCCTTTTCTGACAGACCCAGGTTTTCCAGCAGCTGATCGGCTTCATACTGGGTGCCGGATTGCTCAGTACGCATGACGAAGGGCTCCTTCAGCAGGGCCCGCAGATCGGGGGTATCTCCGTAAGTTTCCCGGAAATAGGCGTTGTTGGGGGCGGCAATCACCAGATCGTCGGTGGCAATGGGCTCAAATACACAGTCGCACTCGGTTTTACGGCCCACAAGCCCCACATCCAGGGTGCCGTTTTCCACCTGCTGAATGACCTCCATGGAGTCGGTGTGGGTGACAAAGGCACTGACATCCGGGGCTTCCTTCCGGTAACCGGCCAGCACCCGGGGCAGAATGCTCTGACCGGGGACGGAGGAGGTGCCGATGTGCAGCTCCTTGACACTGGTGTTGGAAAGCTCAGTGATGGCCTTCTGCTGCAAGCGCAGCAGGGCAGCCGCATAGTCATACAGCTGCTGTCCGTTGGGGGTCACTTCAAATTTCTTGGTGGTGCGGCGGATCAGCTGGGTATTCAGTTCCCGCTCCAGGGAATGAATGTAGGAGCTGATGGTGGGCTGGGACAGATACAGGGAATCTGCCGCCGCCGAAAAACTCTGACGGTCGACCGTGGCAATAAATGCCTCCAGCTGCCGAAAATCCATATTGTTTACCGTCCTTTTCTCTCTTGGTGGTAGCGCACCCGGGCGCACCTCATGATCGCAGCCATGGGCTCCGGTATGTCCTTTGTCCTGATCTGCATACAAACAAAAGCAACCGATGTCGATCCCTGCCGGATCCTGCGGTGCTGTCTTTATTATAATTGATTTATCAGAAAATGCAATTAAATTATAGCATATATTAATAATTTCTATAGGCTGTGGAGATTTATTAAAAACCTGAATAGATTTATCAGGATCTTTTCTGCGTTGACAGGTGCGCCAAAATTCTGTACAATGTAACCATAAGAACAGGGAGGAATTGCCAATGGAAGCCATTCACGTCTGGACAAAACAGCATATTTCCGTCTGGCAGACCTTGCAGCAGCAGGGGATCTACCACGCATCGGCTGCCAATATTTTCCGCAATGAGGATGCTGCCTTGAGCCGGGATGCCTATACCTGGCTTGCCGGGCACATCCCAAACCAGAAAAGCCGCCCCCAGGGGGCGGAGTTTCCCATCTGGCTGGCCTACTCCCGGGCCGGGACCATGCTGCCTACCCCGGACACAGTGCTGCTGGAGCTGGTGATCGACCCGGCCATGATCACCCGGATCAATATCGCCAAATGGGGCACCATCCTCAACTGCGGCTACATCCCAACTGACCCGGCGGACAAGCAGCGGCATACGGCGCTGATGCGCCAGTGGGGGATCAGCGATGAGCAGGCCTGCATGACCTGCTTCTATCCCCAGCTCCGATCCCGGATCCAGGACAGCTGGACACGGCTTTTTGATGACAGCATTCAGCTGGGAAGCCCGGAATGCTATGGAACCATTTGGGAGGTGAGAAAGGAATGGGTATGGGAAGCGGTGATTCTGTGATCCTCTATGCCGCCCAGGCCGAGCCGGTGTGGCAGGCCATTTGCCGGGATGGGGTGGCCTATTCCAGGGCGGAATTTGTCCGAAAAAAATATGGGGAGAGTGCCCCGGTGTTTCTCACGGCTTATGACTGGTTTGCTGCACAGCTGCCCCGGTTCGTTCCAAAGCCGGAGGGGGCTGCCTACCCTTACTGGGCCTTTACAGATCCTTACCTCATGGAGCGGGCTGGATTTGATCATATATTGAAGCTGGCGGTGCCAAAAGACCAGGCAGTGTTTTTCCGCCCGGAGGACTGGAATCGGATCCTGCAAATGGAATACCTGGGTAGGGACGAAGATGCAGTCGCATTCCGGCAGGAGCTGCACTTACGGAGGCTGCGAGGGGCAGATGTGATGCTCAGTCCCTTTTATCCCCAGCTGCGCCGTCAGATCCTGGACAGCTGGCAAAATCTATTTCAGTATCACAAAGCCGCTCTCCAGGGAGAACGGCCGCCAAAGGACTTGCAGGCCGGTCTGTGGTGCATCCAAGGGGATTGGGTGCTGGAAGACAACGGAAAACCGGCGAAAAAGTCCTATAAATTATAACACGTTTTCATTCCTTGTCAACAAAAGAACTCTTTAGAGAAATAGGGGATTTATTTGCAAAACAAATAAATCCCTTGACAACAAAGTGTGTCCCTGGGATGTGGCGGGCAGAGGAAGCCTGCTCCGTCCCAGGGCTTTTTGCTGATGTGTGATCTATAATCAGTTTTTTCATAAAAGGCTGCGAACTGGCGTTCTTCCCTTACTCCCTACAGACCACAAATGCGCAGAATGGACGGACTTTCCGGCAAGAATTCTTCCGGGGGCTTGGTCTTTCCCAACAATAAGGCGTTTTGAAAGCTGTGGTTTGCCAGCTGCCTGAAAAAATGACAGCCTTTTTGGCTTTACTGTCTCATAGGGAACACTTTGAAATTTGCCAAAATGAGCGAAAAAAAGCAGCAAATCTTTTTCGGATTTACTGCTTTGTGTGCCGCTATGGGGGCGGTGAAATATTTGGCTTTTATGAACCTTTGATGGAATGATTCATCTAAACATACCCATATATGAGGGTATAAGCCAAAAGTTGCCGTTTATTTCTGAGTAGATGATAAAGAAAAACGGGCATAACCATTTTCATATTCCACATAGATCGTATCCGATTCTTTTTCATCGGCATAAATCTTTTGCCCTGCATCTATACGACTTCCAACAAAATTTTCAGATGGTGGAGTTTCATTATCAACTTCTTCGACTGTACCAACATATATGTAGTTCTTTGGTAATTCCTCATCAAACCCTGTTGCCCAATAATAAAAAACAGTGTCGTGATACATAATCTGAGGCTGTTCAATTTCGTTAGAAGAATATCCTGTAGGTGTTGTATGATTCGGTTCTTTTTGACAAGCAGGCAATAAGCATATCAATAAAAGTACGACGGTTGTAAAAGCAAATTTTTTCAAAACGAACACCTCCTAAATAACAAAAGAGGGAAGCTCCCAACAAGAAACAACTCTCTATTCTACATATATTTTCCAATACCAATTATAAGCTATCACAAAAACAGCTTATGTGCAATATGTTCAAATAGAAATTAATAAATTCTTAAAAATGGTCATTTTCGACAGATATGCGTGTTTCTGTCAAAACAACGGAATAGCAGGTTGCTGTCTGTCAAATTCTTGGGTTACTTTATCGCACATGAGCATTATTCATAGGCATTCAGCAGCTCCAGGAAGGCCTGGCCGTACCGCTGGGCTTTTACGGTACCTACACCGCAGACGCTGAGCAGCTGCGCTTCGGTCTTGGGCTGGATCCGGGCCATGTCCTCCAGGGTGGCATTGGAAAAGACCACATAGGCAGGCACATTTTCCGCCTTGGCAAGCTTTGTGCGC
>Ga0129314_1002136_pt1 | contig 11667 bp, 10 predicted proteins | sample O1111metagenome_FD_94431 | JGI IMG/M metagenome (GOLD analysis project Ga0129314, IMG submission 94431) | Orangutan individual fecal microbial communities from fecal samples from Wisconsin, USA - O1111 metagenome | ecosystem: Host-associated > Mammals > Digestive system > Large intestine > Fecal...
GATGAGCTTTAAGCCATCATCGGCAGCGATTTTCTTTTCATGCTTCTCTTTGACTGCGAGTTCTTTGCAGCTTTTTCCGGTATCACCGACTGACCGATCACAATAAAGAGCTTTGGAAGAGAAAGGGATAAAGTAACGATGACAATATTCACACTTTTTCAATTCAATTCCTTGCTCGACCATCTCCAGCAGTTCCGTCAGCAGCGTCGCGCCCAAATCGTCCGAGCCCTCGATGCGGGCAAACCGGACGGACTTTGGTGGCGTCGAAATGCGGTCTGCCGCCAACACCGGATCAAAATTCTGCGCATCTACATACAGCTTTCGTTCCGCGCGCATCTTGAGGTCCAAACCGGCGATCGCTGTGGCAGCTTGAAAATCTCGGCTCATATAGAGCGCCAAACGCTGCTTGGCGCTCAACTTAGATTTGTCCGGCACGAGCACGGCATCTGCAAAGGCGGAGAGTTCTTTTTGCAGCTTCTCAAAACCTTCCATACGTTCATCAAGCACGTCTGCCAGCTTTTCTTCAAAAAAGAGGGATTGCACAAAGCGTTCCCCAAAAGGGTGGATCGTGCTCAGCTCGTTTTTGATCTCGGTAATGGCTTGATTTTCCATCATGGGCGTTGTTCGCACCAGTAATTTCGCCCGTAAAGAAGCGAAATCTGTGGACAAAAAGGCAATAAGGGTTGTCCCAAGACGATATTCCACGGGCTTGAAATCCGTTTCTACATATTCCTTTTTTGGGCCAAAACTCAAGCAATACAAGGCTCTCAAGGCTTTTCCTCCATTCGTGGACACAGCTGTGCAATGCGTGTGGTATATCATTTGTAACGTAATTAGTTTACCACATATTGAAATCTCCGTCAACGCTTGCTATCATTTTTGTGGAAGTTGAAATTCGGCACAAATGATCTTCCACAAAATTGAATGACCGCCGGAGCGTTTCTCTTTCGGGGAAGCAGGCCATGACCGTCTGATGACGCGAGCGTGCCAAGGAACAGAAATCGAGTTTCCGTCAGGCAGGAAACCGCTTCCGGGAAAACGGCAGCAAGTTCTGAAGTCTCTCCGCATAATCTCCAAGGAAGGGAGGGGGCAGGATGGCAAGCAAGCCGGAACTTTTACAATATCAAGCGGCAGACGAGATCGGGCAGGACTTTCTTCTCGCGTACCAGCGAGCCGTCCTGCTCGCCTTACAGCAGCAAGGTGTCCTCAATGAAACGCAGTTTAAAGACTGCGTACAGAAATTGGAGAAATATACACGAATGAATGGAGGAAATGAATAATGTTAAAAGCAGCATTCTATCAGGTAGAACAGTGCCAAGAACCGCCAGAGGAAATCAGAGCAGAAATGCAGGAATTCGCCGCTGATGTTGGGTTGGGATTCCATGCGTTTTACATGGATTCTCCAAAGCCTTGGTATCTTTCCGAGCCCAGCAGCGTACTTCGGAAAATGGTGGAGGATGCGTCTGAACGAAAATTTGACATTCTGATTATCGATCGGATGTCGGATTTTACAAACTGTTGTATGGACGCACAGAAGGTGCTTCGGGCGATGAAAAAGCAAGGTGTCCGGATTTTTTACTGGAACGAACATATGCTTGAACTTGATGAGTACACCGATGAACCGACTTCCCAACTGCAAACCCATCTCATTATAGAAAATATCGCTCGGCAGGAAGAACTTCGGAAAATGAAGAATATTTTACGTTGGCAATTTAGTTCTCACGAAGCAACACAGTGAAATATCTTTTGCAATCAATAAGCTGTAAAGCAATAGTGCCTTTCAGTATCCGCACAGTTGCAAAGGCATGTGATTCGCCGTATGATACCCACAAAGGAGGCGGTTTTATGTTACAAGTAGCGGCGTACTGCCGCGTATCCACGGATAAGGAAGATCAGGCGAACTCTTTTGAGGCCCAACAGCGATATTTCCGTGATTACATCGAGCGTCAGCCGGATTGGGTCCTGCAAGGCATCTATGCCGACGAGGGCATCTCCGGCACGTCCACCCGCAAGCGCGTGGAGTTCAATAAAATGCTCCATGCGGCGGAGCTGGGGCAGATCGACCTGATCGTGACCAAGGAGGTCAGCCGTTTCACCCGCAACACGGTGGACGCCCTGCAAATCACCCGTGACCTGCGTCGGCGGGGCGTAGGCGTGCTGTTTCTCAATGACAGCCTGGATACCCGCACCAACGATGGGGAGCTTCGATTGACGATCATGAGTTCCGTTGCGCAGGACGAGAGCCGAAAGACCTCAGAACGCTCCAAATGGGGGCAGACGCGCAGTATGGAAAAGGGCGTCGTCTTTGGCGGTTCGCTGCTGGGTTATGATGTGATCGGCGGCAAGATGACCGTCAACCCGGAGGGCGCGGAAGTTGTCCGGCTCATCTTTCATAAGTACCTGCAAGAGCGCAAAGGGTGCAGCACCATCGCACGGGAGCTGCGGGAGGCGGGCATCCTCAGCAGCAAGGGCAACTGCCTTTGGTCGTCTGCCACCGTGACAAAGATCCTGAAGAATGAAAAATACTGCGGTGACTTGATCCAGAAAAAGACCTACACGCCGGACTTCCTGACCCATGAGAAGAAGTACAACCACGGCAAGGAACCGCTGGTAGAACTGAAAGACCACCACGAGGCCATCATCGACCGGGAAACGTGGCAGGCGGTGCAGCGGGAGCTGGCCCGCCGCAACCGTGCGACAAGCTGCGGCGGACATGGCAACCGCTATCCGCTCTCCGGCAAAATTCGCTGCGGCGAGTGCGGCAAGAGCTTCTCTCACCGTACCAAAAAGCGGCAGGACGGCAGCTCCTATTACCGCTGGTGCTGCTTCACCGCCACCAACGAAGGTCTGCGGCGCACAGACGGCGCTGGAAATACCATTGGATGCAGCGTCGGGCGGCAGATCCGGGATGACATCGCCATGGACCTTCTGCGGCGCTCGGTGAACGACGTGACGCTGGATAAGAAATCGATCATATCGAATCTCGCCCGCATTGTGGAAAGCGTTCTGACGTCCGGTGAGGGCAGCGGCGAGCAGGAGCTGCGGCGGCTGGAGCTTGAGTTTGAAAAGCTGCAAGCCCGCAATGACACCATCCATGACCGTTTTTTCGACGAGAGCATCACCAAGGCTGACTATCAGCGCGCCAAAGCCCGCTGTGAAAGTGAAATGAACCGGGTGCAGAAGAAAATTGCCGCGATCAAACAGCGGCAGACGCTGAACACCGACACGCAGACCCTAAAGCCGGACATTCGCGCCGCCATCACGGGCATCGTCAGCGGGCGCACGGCAGACGATGATTTTTACGGTCATCTCCTCCAACAGATGACCGTGTACCGGGACGGCAGGGTAGAGGTGGCGCTCAATCTGCTGCCCGCCAAATGGGTCTATGTACTGGACGGACTGGAAAAATACCGGGCAAAAATAGGGGGCCATGACGCTTCCTCTGTGCCGATGTCGGTCAGCAGGCCCTTGAGCTCGGGGTAGGGCATGGAGTAGCGCTGGGAAAGGTAGCGCAGCGATGCGCCCAATTCTCCGTCCGGGCCTCCATACTGTGAGATGATCGCCGCGGCGAGCTTCGGATTCGGATTCTTGATCTTCACGGGGTATTGCAGCTTTTTTTCATAAACAAACATTACTTCGATTCCTCCATATCCCAGGGCCACGGATCGTCGAGCCACTTGAAGCTGCCGGGCGTCAGGTCGGTCTTCATCAGAGGGCCATACTCCTTCTCGTAGGTCTCGCGCCCTTCGCGCCCGAGTTTGATATACGACCAGTAGAGGTTCAGCGCCTCGGTATCCTCAGGGTGCGTGGCAAGGTACAGTCCCAGCTCGTCGATGGCAAAATCCAGCGCCATCAGCTCAGCGAGCGCAGGGTTGACGGCGGGAAACTTCGTTTCCATCTGCGCGCGGAAGGGAAGGTACAGCCCCGGAAACAGTGTGCCCGCGCGCAGTGCATCCTGCTGGGAATAGCGCTCGGGATCGTTTTTCTGCATGGGTACATAGGGAAAAGCCAGGGGCGCGCAGCCGCCCTGCGGCAGAGTGCCGACGCCCATCGCGGCTTTGTTGGTATCCAAAGAAGATTCCTCCTCATTTTAAGAGACTTGAGCTTTGCTCACCCCATCGTATGCAGCGGGAGAAAAAAGGGGAGCGGGGCTTTTCTTTTTGTTCAATGTCCTGTATAATAAAAAGTACATAAGGCCGCGCCGCGGTGCATAAATTGTTCCCGGGGTGATGGGATTTGTTTCTGGTATTGGGAAAAAAGGCGCTCGGCGCCGCCTTTACGCTGCTGCTCGTGCTGTCGGCTGTCGCCGTCAGCTTTGTTCTGCCGCCGAAGGCGGTCCAAACGAGCGGGGAAGCGGCGGCAGAGAAGACCGTCTGGGTCATCGACGCGGGACACGGCGGGGAGGACGGCGGCGCTGTCGGCACGGATGGCAGCCGGGAGAGCGACATCAACCTCGCCATCGCACGACGGCTCGAAGGGCTGCTCGCGCTCCTCGGAGAGGAAACGCGCATGACGCGGACGGAGGATGTTTCCATCCACTCAGAGGGCGCTGCCACACTACGGGAGAAGAAGCGTTCCGACCTCAAAAACCGCGTCGCGCTCGTTAACAGCACGCAAGGCGCTATCCTTGTCAGCATCCACCAGAACAGCCTTCCATCGTCTAAAAGGACGCACGGCGCGCAGGTGTTCTACAGAAAAGAAGAGGGAAGCGCGGCGCTCGCAAACGCCGTGCAGCGCGCGCTCAACGAAGCGGTCAACCTGAAAAACGAAAAAACGGAAAAGGCCATTGACCCGTCGATCTATCTGATGAAAAACGTCACCGCGCCCGCGATCCTGATCGAATGCGGGTTTTTGAGCAACGAGGGTGAAACGGCGCTTTTAAAAAGCGCCGACTATCAGCAAAAATTAGCGGTCGTGATTACATCAGGCCTTTTACAGTCAGGTGAGTAAAGCAAAAGAGGTTTACATTATGGCAAAGGTAAAAAGCGTATTTTTCTGCACCGAATGCGGCAACGAAACGCCCAAATGGGCGGGCCGCTGCCCGAGCTGCGGCGCGTGGAACACGCTCGTGGAGCAAAGCGTCAGCGACGCCGCCAAGCCGAAGGCGGGCGGGCGCAGCCGCGCACTGCGCGCGAAGGCGCGCCCCATCGGCGAGCTGGACAGCGCGCAGGAGATCCGTTTTCCCACCGGCATGGGGGAGCTGGACCGCGTGCTGGGCGGGGGCGCCGTGCAGGGCTCGCTCGTGCTCGTCGGCGGCGCGCCGGGCATTGGAAAATCGACTTTGATGCTGCAAATCTGCGGAAAGCTGAGCGAAAACGCAAAAATATTATACGTTTCCGGTGAAGAATCGCCGCGCCAGCTCAAGCTGCGTGCCGACCGCCTCGGCGTACAGTCGGACGAGCTGTACGTCCTGTCGGAGACCTGCCTTGGCGATGTATTGCAGTCGGTCGAGGAGGAAAAGCCCGACGTTCTGATCGTCGACTCCATCCAGACGCTCTATCAGGATTCTCTCGAATCACCCGCCGGCAGTGTGGCACAGGTGCGCGCCTGCACACTGGAGCTGATGCAGCTCGCCAAAGGGGAGGGCATCACCGTTTTCGTCATCGGACACGTCAATAAGGAAGGCTCGATCGCAGGCCCGAAGGTCTTGGAGCACATGGTCGACTGCGTGCTGTACTTCGAAGGTGAAGCGCATATGAGCTATCGCATCCTGCGTGCGGCGAAAAACCGCTTTGGCGCGACAAATGAGATCGGCGTCTTTGAAATGCGCAGCGAGGGCCTTGTCGAGGTGCCGAATCCCTCGGAAATGCTGCTCTCGGGCCGCCCGGATGACGCGCCGGGCACCTGCGTGACCTGCGTGATGGAGGGTCAGCGCCCGGTGCTGGCCGAGGTGCAGGCACTGCTCGCGCCCGCGGCACAGTCCGTTTCGCGGCGGACAAGCAATGGCTTTGACTACAACCGCGCCGCCATGCTGATGGCGGTACTCGAAAAGCGCGGCGCGCTCAAGGTATCCGGCTGTGACGCGTTTCTGAACGTCATCGGCGGACTGAGCGTGGACGAGCCGGCGGCAGACCTTGCCGCCGTGCTGGCGCTCGCGTCGAGCTATCTTGATAAGCCTATCGGAAGCCACGTCGCCGCCATCGGCGAGGTCGGGCTGACGGGTGAGCTCCGCAGCGTGAACCACCTGAGCGAGCGGCTGAGCGAGGTGCACCGTCTGGGCTTTGAAACCTGTATCATCCCAAAGCAGCGCAAGGATCAGATCCGCGCGCCGCAGGGGCTCGCGCTTATCGAAGCGCGCAACATCGCCGAGGCGATGCGCGCCATCGTACAGGCGTGAGCGCCGTCGCAAGCAATCGGCAGCATCCGTATAGTGCTTCGTGCAGCCAAAAAATCTGCACGAAGCGCATCGCAATCATCCCACATTCAGACAAGGAGGTTTGCGGCTGAAACGGTGTCAAAATACGCGATTTCCGGGGAAGCGGTAAAAAATCCCTCCCCCGAATTGAACAAAATTTTTATTTTGTTCAATTATATATAGGGGACAAAACGGCCATCCCCTGTCTCTTCGGCGCGCAATGCGCGCTGCGATCGCGCGATCCATTTGACAACCCATACAGCCCATCTGACAACATGAACGACTACCGCTTGGAATCGCCGCCCATTCTGCGCGATTTTCTATCTTACCATGAGACCATCAAGGCACACTCGCAGAAAACGGTCGACGAATACTTCCTCGACCTCAGGAACTTTTTCCGTTTCCTCAAGCAATCGCGCGATCCTTCCCTGTGCGATCTCCCGCTGAGCGAGATCTCCATCATGGACGTGGACCTCGACTTTGTGAAAAGTGTAACATTGACCGATATCTACGCCTACATGACCTACTTAAGCCGCGACCGCGTGCTGCACCAGAACAGCGATGCATCCAGCTATGGCCTGAACGCCGCCTCCAGAGCGCGAAAAATCGCGACGATTCGCTCTTTTTACGGGTATTTGACCAATAAAGCGCACCTTTTGGATGCAAATCCCTGCAAAGACCTTGACTCCCCAAAGATCAAAAAGACACTGCCGAAATACCTGACGCTTGATGAGAGCATGCAGCTCCTCCAGTCGGTCGACGGGCAGAACCGCGAGCGCGACTACTGCATCCTGACGATTTTTTTGAACTGCGGGCTGCGCATTTCCGAGCTCTGCGGCCTTGATTTACAGGATATTCAGGACGACGCGCTGCGCGTGCTCGGCAAGGGAGACAAAGTGCGCATCGTCTACTTAAATGACGCCTGCAAAGATGCGCTCAGGGACTATCTTGCCGTGCGCCGCCCCATCACGGGACGCGACAGCAGCGCCCTCTTTCTCTCCTCGCGCAACGAGCGCATCAGCCGCTCAAGCGTCCACGCGCTCGTCAAAAAGCACCTGAGCGCCGCGGGACTCGACGCCTCGGAGTATTCCTCCCACAAGCTGCGCCACACGGCGGCAACACTGATGCTGCAAAACGGCGTGGATGTCAAGGCCGTGCAGGAGGTGCTCGGACATGAGCATCTCAACACGACGGAGATCTACACGCACATCGATAACGACGCACTGCGCGTGGCTGCAAAGGCAAATCCCTTGTCACATGTGAAACTGCATAAAAACCGCCCGGACCGCGGGTGAGCTGCCATCAAATTTCAGTCTGCTTTTGACCAGATTTTAACAATTTGTTAAAAAATGCCTTGACAGTCTTTGCCACGCCTGTTATAGTTTATGCAACTAACCAAAAGCAGTATTATGCAGAATGTCCAACAGCATACGAAGAACTGCTTCAATTTGCCAGATCGGGCCCTCAGTCCCTTCCCAGCAGTTGAAAACCAGTGGTCACAGGACGGATCTTTCGCCGTTTCTGCTGCCGCTGGTTTTTTTGTTGCAGTTCTGCGCGGCTGGGCGATCGTTTCATGATGCGGCGGCGGTTAAATCTCACCAAAGGAGCTCCATACCATGAAAAAACGCGCTCTCTCCCTTCTTCTGTCCCTGACGCTGGTATTCAGCCTGCTGGCAGCGCCTGCGAAGGCTGCCGAATCGGCGACCAGAGCGGAAGCTGCGCAGGCGGTCTACACCCTCGCCGGCAAGCCGGCGGTGTCGGACGCCGACCGCAAGACGACCCTCACTGACGTTGCGGGTCTTGACGAATCCGACGCGCTCTATTGGGTCCGTGCAAACGGCCTGATGCTCGGCGTCGGTGAAAACCGCATGACACCGAACGCTTCGCTGACCTGGCAGCAGCTCGTCACCGTGCTCTACCGCTACGCCAAGATCGCGAACCTGCCCCTGACCAACCGCGACGACGCGGCAGGCAAGAACGCCTCCAAGTGGGCCGACGATGCCGCCTCCTGGGCCTCTGCCTACAGCATCCTCCCCAAGGGCGCGAACCTGAACGCCAACGTTTCCAAGGCTGAGCTCAAGACCGCGGTCTCCGCGCTCTCTTCGCTTCCCAAGGACCACGTTGCCGCTGACCTCAACGCCATCCTGAACGACTCCGTCGCGCCCATCACCGGCTTTGCCGTGATGGCCTACAAAGACGGTAAGCTCATCTATCAGCGCACCGGCGGCGACCGCTACATCGACGCCAACGATTCCTCCAAAAATCTCCCCCTCGAGCTGGACAGCCGCTACCGCACCGCTTCCATCTCCAAGGTGTTCGCCACGGTCGGAGCGATGCGCCTTGTCGAGCAGGGCAAGCTGGACCTCGATGAGGACGTCAGCACCTACCTCGGCTACAAGCTGCGCAACCCCAACTATCCTGACATCGCCATCACCACCAGAATGCTGCTTTCCCACACCTCTTCCCTGCGCGACGGCAGCCTCTACTCCATCCCGCCCGAGTACAGTCTGCGCGAGTTCTTCTTCCCCGACGGCAAATTCTGGCTTGACGGCGAGCACTTCGCCGACACCGAGGACGGCGTCGCCTGCAAGCCCGGCGAGTACTTCTGCTACTGCAACCTGAACTTTGCTCTGGTCGGCACGATCATCGAGCAGCTCAGCGGCCAGCGCTTCGATATCTACATGAAGCAGAACGTTCTTGAGCCCATGGGCATCAAGGCCAGCTACAACCCCGGCGACTTTGACGCCGAAGAGCTGGACAACATCGCCACGCTCTACCAGAAGATGAACAAGAACGTCTGGAATGTCAACGGCCCCTACATCGCCCAGATCGACGATTACCGCAACGGCGAGACGGCTGACCGCGATAAGGTCGTTGTCACCAACCCCGTGCTCCAGGCCGAAAACGGCGACCTCGTCGCTTCCGTCAAGGACTACAAGGTCGGCACCAACGGCTCTCTCTTCTCTCCCCAGGGCGGCCTGCGCGTCTCCCCGAACGAGATGAAGGTCCTGATCGAAATGTTCCTCAACGATGGCAAGGTCAACGGCAAGCAGATCCTGACCAAGAAGTCTGTCGACGAGATGTTCACCCCCGTCTGGACCTACAACGACGAGACCAAGAACGGCCACACCAGCGGCCTGTTCTACTCCTACGGTCTGGGTATCCAGACTATGTCCAGCACGCACTATGACCGTCTGCTCAAAGACCGCGACGTCGTTCTCGCCGGTCACTTCGGCGAGGCCTACGGCCTGCTGGCCGGTATGTTCATGGATCGCAGCACCGGCACCGTGATCTACTATGCCATGACCGGTATGGGCTCTCCCGAGGATGAAAACTACGGCGAGTATTCCGGCATGTACAAGTGGGAAGAAAAGTTCTGCACCGCACTGCTCAACGACCTCTTCCCCGAGCTGTAAGAAGGTTTTTCCCCTCCCTTTGCAGCCTGTCCCGCAGATCAAGCGGGACAGGCTGCTTTCTTATACGCGTTGCTCCGGTTATAATTGACTTTCCATGGCGTATCCGATATACTGAATTATTAGTAAAATGCATTTGATCGCTCTATATTATAAGGAGGGTTTCCATGACGACTCAAGAGCTTTCTCCCATCTGCCGGCAGGTGCGGCGCGACATCATCACGATGACCGCCAACGCCGGCAGCGGCCACCCCGGCGGTTCGCTGTCCGCGGTGGAGCTGATGACCAGCGTTTTCTTCAACCACATGCGCGTTGACCCTAAGAACCCGCACGATCCCAACCGCGACCGCTTCGTGCTCTCCAAGGGCCACGCCGCCCCCTGCTACTACGCGGTGCTCGCCGCCAAGGGCTTCATCTCCCGCAACGAGTATGCAAACTTCCGCCAGCTCCACTCCATCCTGCAGGGTCATCCCGATGCGAAAAAGGTCCCCGGCGTAGACGCTTCCACCGGCTCTCTCGGTCAGGGCGTGTCCATCGCCGTCGGCATGGCGCTCGGCGCCAAGCACCTCGGCAAGGATACGAAGGTATTTGCCCTCGTCGGCGACGGCGAGAGCCAGGAGGGTCAGATCTGGGAGGCTTATATGGCCGCTGCGCACTATAAGCTCGACAACCTGACCGTCATCATCGACAACAACGGGCTCCAGATCGACGGCACGAACGACCAGGTCATGAGCCTTGGCGATCTTCCCGCCAAGCTGCGCGCCTTCGGCTTCGATCTCATCGAGCTGCCCGACGGCAACGATCTTGATGCGGTCGAGGCGGCTCTCTCCAAGCCCACCATGCCCGGCAAACCCAAGGCGATCCTCGCCCACACGGTCAAGGGCAAGGGCGTTTCGTTCATGGAGAACCAGGTCGGCTGGCACGGCAAGGCGCCGAACGCCGAGCAGCGCGAGCAGGCACTGAAGGAATTGGAGGACTAAGAACATGGCTGATAAAATTGCAACCCGTCAGGCTTACGGCGAAGCGCTGATCGAACTGGTCGAAAAGAACGATAAGGTCGTCGTGCTCGACGCCGACCTCGCCAGCGCCACGCAGACCTGCAAGGTCGCCAAGGCGCACCCCGAAAAATTCTACAACTGCGGCATTGCCGAGGCCAACATGGTCGACATTGCCGCCGGTATGTCCACGATGGGCCTCATCCCCTACTGCTCTTCGTTTGCAATGTTCGCGGCCGGCCGCGCCTATGAGCAGATCCGAAACTCCGTTGCCTACCCGCACTTCAACGTCAAGGTCTGCGCCACCCACGCGGGCGTCAGCGTCGGCGAGGACGGCGGCAGCCACCAGTGCATCGAGGATCTTGCGCTCATGCGCGCCATCCCCGGCATGACGGTCATCTGCCCTGCGGACGCCAACGAGGCCAAGGCCGCCACCATGGCCATCGCCGAGGTCGACGGCCCGGTCTATATGCGCCTTGCACGCCTCGCCACCCCCGTTTTCGAGGGAGACATGGTCAAGCCCTTTGAGATCGGCAAAGCAAACGTCCTGCGCGAGGGCAAGGATGTTGCGATCTTCGCGACGGGCCTCATGGTCAACGAGTCCCTGATGGCTGCCGAAGCGCTCGCGAGCGAGAGCATCGATGCTGCCGTCATCAATATCCACACCATCAAGCCCATCGACGCGGAGTGCGTGACGAAGTACGCTGAAAAATGCGGCAAAGTCATCACCGTCGAAGAGCACAGCGTCATCGGCGGCCTTGGCGACGCCGTGGCCGATGTTCTCATGGGCAAGGTCAACTGCAAGTTCCACAAGATCGGCGTGAACGACCGCTTCGGCCAGTCCGGCAAGGCGGCGGACGTGCTGCGCGAATACGGCCTGACGGCCGACCAGATCGCCGAGACC
>Ga0129314_1002137_pt1 | contig 11658 bp, 13 predicted proteins | sample O1111metagenome_FD_94431 | JGI IMG/M metagenome (GOLD analysis project Ga0129314, IMG submission 94431) | Orangutan individual fecal microbial communities from fecal samples from Wisconsin, USA - O1111 metagenome | ecosystem: Host-associated > Mammals > Digestive system > Large intestine > Fecal...
CCCAGTTCAATTACATCCTTCAAGTTGTCCGCCAATTCCGGCACCTCATAAAGGCATACCTCGTGTCCCCGCTTGCCCAAATAGGCCGCATAGGTGCATCCACCGTTTCCCGCTCCAATAATTGTAATTTTTCCCATTGCTTGTTTCTCCTTTCAAATTTCATAATGGTGAGACAATTTGTCATTTTACGATATTTTTTCGAATACTTCGGTGTGTAAAGATGCTTATTCCTCCTCCCCTAATCTAAAATATCTTTAAAATATGGACGCATAAACATTGCCGTATAATATGGGCGTTCTGTTTCTCTTTCATATCCTTTTTCATAGATTTCTTTCTGATAAAACGAATGATAGAGCGCAAGTTTATCTCGGTCGAGTTCAACACCGATTCCAGGGGCCGTCGGAATCTCTAAATATGGCACCGTTTTCATTTTAAGCGGGCCGCCAATAATAACATCATCGATCATCTTGCCATACTCCCCCCACGAAGATGCCAACGTAAAGTTTGGGCAAGACGCCATAACGTGTAAACTGCCGGCTAATGATATACCTAATTGAAAGAACGAATGATGCACACACGGAATTCCGGCTGCTTCTGCCATCCCGGCGCTAATTCTTACACCGGTATATCCCGCATCAAATCGGCCGTCAAGTTTTACACAATCTACGCAATTCTCCCGTAATACATTGATCAACTCATACATTGTCCAGTTGACCTCATGCCCAAGAATTGGTACAGCAGTTCGGTGCTTTACATCGCTTAAACTCTTAAGATTGTAACGAATTGTCGGCTGCTCGATCCACCCCATGCCATAGGGCTCCATACGGTTAATCGTATTGACCGCTACACCAACTGGCCACGCCTGATTTGCATCTCCACAAATAACAACACCAGGATCAGAAGCGCCTCTCCGCATTGCGGCAACCGCTGCAACATCATCATCCGGATCCATGCCAAGCTTTGTATAGATTGTTCGGAACCCTGCTTCTGATAATCTTCTGGCTTCTCGTTCCATCCCATCAAGATCCTGCCGCTCAATAATTCCTATCAATTCAATCCTATCGCGAAAAGATCCTCCCCAGAGTTGATATAACGGCACACCGGCTTTCCTTGCAGCGATGTCCCATAATGCCAACTCAATCCCCGAAAAGGCCCAACTTGCCGCATGATGATGTAAATGGTTTGCATTGTAGACAACATAAAGGCGCTTCATGAGCACATTGATGTCTTTCGGGTCTCTACCTAGAAGCAGAGGTTTTGTGCTGTTCACAATTGCGGTCGAAAGGTCTACCCCTAATACAGCCGGTGTCTCTCCTATCCCGATGATTCCTTCATCTGTGTGCACTTCAACAATCACCGCAATAACAGCGTTCGGCCCCTTTCGCATTCTTGAAGTTGTTTCCGCTTTTTCAAGCGGAACTGCAACGGGCGTAGCAACAATATCTGTAATTTTCATCTCTTTGGTTCCCTTTCGTCCCTATTTGTATCGCATTGCTGCTATACGGCTCTTTTTATCCGATTCTGCTCTCCGTACACTCCTTATCTGTCACTTTTAAGGGCCTTGATTTTCATATAAGCATCGTGATATTTTTTCAGTTTTGTCCTGTCCAAGGACACGCCGACTCCGGCTTCCTGTGGCACTGCATAGTATGGTCCTTGTCTTTTTAGTTTCCCTCCGATGATAATGTCATCCTTCAGGTTTTCATATGTAAACGCTTCGTTTGCAAGCGTGCAGTTTGCTGTTGCTGCAATCATTTGAAGATCCATTGCAAATGCAATCCCGACCCCTGACGCAGCATGATAAATACACTGTATCCCTGCCGCCTCCGCCGTGCCAGCACTAATCCGCACATCGCTATAGCCCGTATGGAACCTTCCATCAAGATACAAATAATCCGCCGCATCTTTTTTTACTACATTCAGTACATCATACATCGACTGTGCACATTCATGTCCAGCCACTGGGACACTGACGGACTCCCTCACCATCTTCAGTGCATCCAAGTTATATCGGATAACTGGCTGATCAACTAATTCTATTCCGTACTTCTCTAAGCGGTTAATCACAGTGATTGCTTCTCCGGGTGCCCAAAGTTGATGTGCGCCAACGCGAATCTTAACATGCACATCCTGTAGTCCATCACGCACAGCGGCAATAGCAGCAACATCATCTGTCATTTTGCCACTTGCTTTTAGATAGATTGTTCGATATCCATCTTGCTCCAGTTTCGACGCTCTCTGTTTTATGGCGGGTAAACCCTGCCATTTAACCTCGCCAGCAAACTCGATTTGCTGGCGATAGGCTCCGCCCCAAACATCACACAGCGGCTTCCCTGCTCGTTTTCCGAGAATATCCCAAAGAGCAATCTCCACTCCGCAAATCAGCCTGTCAGCGGCTTGCAGATGCAGCTTATGCAGTTCCAAATCTGCACTCAAATCTCTGATTCTTTTGTTGATATCACAGGCATCTTTGCCAATCAGATTGTTGCGAATAACAGTGTGTATCGGAACACAGATGTTTTCTTCTTCCAAAAGAAGCGGGCTCTCTCCAATGCCAACAAGTCCGCAATCTGTGCTAATTTCTATAATTAAAGCACAGACGATATCGCTTTTCGCTTTCTTGAGCCCTTCAGCTGGAATTGCCACTGGTGTGATTTGAACATCTTCAATTATCATTTTCTGCCCCCCTTCTTGTATACAAATTCAATCGTTATTCCGGTCAAAAACGCAGCCTGTTTCCATCTTCCTGTTTTTGATCATTAATGATGATAAAACTTTTTTTGAAGAAATGCAATACAAAATCGATAAAAAACTTTTATTCAGCTTGTCAAAGTTTTCTGCGCTGGTTTGTGCTTATCGCTCTTTCTGCTGATTTCTCTAAGTTTTTTCTATTTTTATATTTACTTTTCTTCTAGCTTGATTTATACTTTCATTCAGCCAAAACATTTGCAAGAAAAAACTTTTTGTAAGTATATTTTGAATTCGCAATTATTAAGCAAGAAGTTTTTCTTTGCTTGTATCGGCTTGTTCTGGCGGATTTCCAGAGCGAAAGATAAAAAACACAAAAAAGGAGAGAGAATTATGCAATTTTCCGGAAACTCAGCGCTATTCCTTGGGTCATTTATCGCATATATCGCTCTAATGATCCTGATTGGCTGGCTTGCAAGCCGCAAGGTATCAAAAGGTGGCACTGCATTCCTTACGGGAGGCGGCCATCTGCCGGTCTTCTTGACTGTTTGCACGGCGGCAGCAACCTTAATTGGCACCGGCGGTACTATGGGCCGCACCGGCCAAGCGTTTTCTGGCGGCCTCGCCTGTTTCGGTTACGCCATTGTCGGTCCCGTCACTCTTTTGATTCTCGCGTTTGTATTCACCCCCATGCGCAGTAAAAACTTTATTACCATAGGGCAGGAAATCCAGTATTACTATGGCGGTGATATCAACGTCAGAAGGGTCGCCGGCGTCCTTACATTTCTTACCGAAATGTGTTACATCGCGAGCCACATGACCGGTGGTGCAAAGTATCTTCAATTCATCACCGGATATGACCCTCTTCTGTGCAAGGTCATTTGTCTGCTCGGCTTCACAGTTTATGTGTGGTTGGGTGGCTATCTTGCAGTTGTTTGGACTGATGCAATACAGCTCGGTGTTATTCTCATTGGCTTTATCAGTATCTTCGCCAAGGTCAGTTCCATGATCAACGGCCTTGATGAGATCTCAAGCACCTTCATTGCAGCCGGTCAGCCCGAGGCACTCGTCCCCTTCGGTGCCACGAATTCCACGGTTCTGATCTCCGCTATTAGCCTGTTCGTTGCATCTATACTTGGTGAGCTCGGCGTTTCTACACATCGTCACCGCATCTATACCTCCAAGGATGCTGCCTCCGCCAAAAAATCCTTTATTATCACTGCAATTGTTGCCAGTTGCTTTGTTCTTATCCCCGTTTATCTCGGCATGGCAACTCGTGTTATTGCGACCAAGGCCGGTGTTGCAGATGCTCTGCTTGCAAATCGCGACATGACTTTCGCCTATCTGTGCACTGAAGTCCTCGGCGGCGGTATGGGTCTCCTCCTTATGATTGCCGGCCTTTCTGCGACACTCTCTTCGGGAGACTCTGATACCATGGCAGCAACAACTATACTTATCAAGGACGTTATTCCGTCCATCAAGGGTAAGGCCATCCCCGAGTCCGAAGTCAAAGGCTTTTCCCGCAAAGCTCTGCTCGTTTCTCTGACCATCGCCTTCCTTTTGACTTTGCTGGCCAATGACTTTATTGGCTTCTTAAACAATGTGTTCGGCGCCATTGGCTTCTTAAACAATGTGTTCGGCGCCTTGATGCCCGCACTTGCAATTGCTACATTGGTGGGCCGCTTTTCGAAGCGCGTCACTCCTGCCGCTGGCATTTCCTGTATGATTGGCGGCACATTTTTCGGCCTTTGCTACCTGTTGATCCAGCCGCTAAAGGCTGCAATTTCCAGCACATTTGGCGGTCCTGCTATTCCCGTTGCTCTACTGAGCCTTGTCATCATCGTAGTTGTTTCTATGATGACTAAGCGCCCCGATTTGAGTGAGGATCAGATTCTTGATATTGTTTTGGCTGATGCAAAAATGGAGTAATTTCTCCTTCAGCAAGAAATGGGACGCTTACCATAGCGTCCCATTTCTTGCTTCTTATACTCTTTCTTGAAACCGAAAATTTTTTCTGTTATACTAAGAAAAAAAGAAAGGATACGGTGTAAACTCGTGAAATCGATACAAGACGAACACGAATTCTTCAACAGCCTTTTTGATATGCTCAATGCGCATATGGGTCAAAACACTGAACTCACGCTCTTTGATTGCGGCACAGGCGAACCAGTTATCACCGACATTCGGAATGGACATATTAGCAACAGGCATCTTGGTGACACTGGCAATACAAACGACGCCTGTCCATTACTTAAAGGACAAGAAAATCTTGGTACAGATCGCCGTTTTGATCATTTGAGCAATGGGCATATTCTTCGCCGTTCCGACTTTGTTGTCCAAGGGGATGATGGCGCAACGATCGGAATCCTTGAAATCAATCAGGATATCACACAAGCCGTTGAAACTGAACGTTTTCTCCGCTGTTATAATATGTATCGAATCTGTGATTCCGGCATATGCAAAGCTGACATCTCATCTGTTCTAGATGATCTTATTCAAGAGGCTCTCCTATCCATAGGTAAACCAATTTCTGATATGACGCGGGATGACAAAATCGAGTTCATTCGAATCTTGCATATGCAAGGCGCGTTTCTCGTCACAAAAGCAAGCACTCGGATATGTTCTCTGCTCGGCATTTCAAAGTACACGCTATATAGCTATATCAATCTAATCATCAGCGAAACGGAGGCGAATAAAATTTGAATTCCATACAAGAAAACCTCCCTTTTTTTACCTCTCTTTTTGATTGCCTACAGGCCAATCTTGGCGATAATGCGGAACTGGTGCTTTACGATCTCACCGCCCCCTCTGGGCCTGTTGTCGCCGATATCCGTAATGGCCGTATTTCAAATGGAGCTGCCGGATTCGGCAAGGAATTATTGAGTCAAAAAAACGGCATATGGCCATTTCAGGAATATGCCAAAACCTATAATGCAATTCACACCACAAGCAGCGGGAGTGTACTCCGTTGCTCCGCTATGTGCATTTATGATGAAAGCGCTCTCCCTATCGGCTGCATCTGCATCAACCAGGATATCACCGAAACATTAGAGGTCGAACGAGCTCTTCACAATCTGAATAAATACCACGGGGCAGGACTGTCCTACGACTCGACTAATATCAGCTCTGTCTTAGACTCATTAATCAATGACGCGCTCGCCCATCAGGACGTTCCTCCCGAACAGATGGATAGATCTCAACGAATTGAGGTCGTCCGATATCTCGATCAGCATGGCGCTTTTCTTGTAACAAAAGCCGGAGAGCGGATCGCCAATCTTCTTGGAATCTCGAAGTACACGCTCTATTCCTACCTCGATACCGTTCGGGCTTAGTTGCAGTTATGCATTGAGCCGCTCTATATTTGAAAAGCTGCCTCTGCGGTCTAATGCCACAATGCAGAAGTGGCTTTCCTGCTCTAACTTAAACTTTGACGATGCACGAAAAAACTTCAACTATACAATCTCATGCAAGTCTAATGCACTACAGTCATACCCTGCGCTGCCGAAATGAACAAAAGAGGACATCTGCTTATCTTTGAAGTGACCCCAAAAAGTTAGACAAATATTTATAGCAAAAATTGCTCAAGCAGCCAAACGGGCTTGTTGTCCGTGAATTGCAGGCGGCAAGTCCTTCCGTTTTGCCTTGATCCTGCGGTTGTTGTAGTAATCCAGATATTCAACGAATTGCTCCGTAGATTGAAATTCTTGCAGATATAACAGTTCGCTTTTGAGCAGCCCGAAGAATTTTTCTATCACAGCATAGGCGTGACTTTGACAATCCCCCACGTTCACTTTATATTGGTAACAGGCGAAAGCCAAATCTCGCGGCTTTCCGGTGAGGTCCACACCGTAAGTGTGGCCTCATGCATTCATGGGCCCCGTAGGGCATTATGACCACCCCTGTACGCAGGAAGCTCCATGAAGGTCGACAGTTTTTGGCGCTGTACCGGCAGCGCGGGTGTGTACCCTTCCGTCGAAAGCGGAAAGGACACAAAATGAACGACTCTGTCGTTATCGTCTACAATGGTGAGCAAGTATCGGTGCCAAAGGAGGTCGTGGACTTCCTTGAGCAGGATCGGAAACGGCAGCAGGCGCAGGACAAACAGGACGCAAGGCACCTGAGTAAAAGTGAGTTTGAAACGGTGCTGTCCGGTTCGAATTGCGTCAAGCGTCCCGTGGAGGGTGGCTTGCTCGCTGACAATGGATGAGATTGGTCAGATCTACGGCATCTCCAAAAAGGCGGTATCAAAGCGACTGAAAAAGCTGCACGAAAAGCTGGGAAGCTCTGTCTCATGACAGGGCTTTCCAGCTTTTTTGAAAAATTTTCTGTTCTCTGGTTTACAAACGCGCTCTGAGTGTCCTTATAGGTGAGAGACAAATTTTCCGACTGAGTTGGCCGCAGTCATGATCGTCTCACCTGAACACAAGGAGCGTGTATAACTATGAATCCATTTGAACAAAGCAGGCAGCAACTGCTGCACTATTTGACCTCCAACGCTGAACAGGAGGTCATTGACTACATCCGGCAGGAAATGCGGCATGACGCACCGGAGAGTGTCCCGACCGCAGATGAACTGCTCACTTTCTTCCGATCCCCGGATGCGCCGACCGAGCTGGACACCTACCAGCAAATGCTGGCGACCGATAAACTGCTGGAATACGCGGAGATCAGTCTGCGCACCCTCTGCGACCTGATCCGCTACCAGCAGCTCAAGGAATTGGACGTTGTCCATTCCGCAAAGGAGTTCATTCAGCTCTTCCATCCCGACGAACAGGAGGACATACCATGAATCAATTTCCCAGTAAAAACTATTTTACACTGCTGAACGAAATTTTTTCGCTGGGGCTGGGCGCAGGTGAGATCGCGGTCTACGCCTACCTCCGCTGTCTTGAAAACCGCAGCACATACCAGTGCTGGCCGAGCTATGCCACGATCGGCAAGGCCGTTGGACGCGCAAAGAATACAGTCATGCGGTATGTCGATGCACTCGCGGAGAAAGGTCTCATCTCCACAGAGCCAACCTCTGTCCTGACGCGTTCCGGCATCAAAAAGAACGGCAACCTGCGCTACACCATCCGACCGATCCGTGAAGCCATAGAAATCTTTCACGCGCGCCAACTATCTGCGGTCGAGCGCGCAGCAGAACGGCAGCGAGTTCAGCGCAAGCTGTCCGCAATGGATATGCCACCCGGTGCATGAGGAAAGGAAGCGAATGATGAAACATTCCACCTACACAAGCTATGAGGAGCTTCCGCTGATGCTCTCTGTCGCAGAAGTCGCTGCCGTGCTTGGAATCTCCCGTGCCGGTGCTTATGAGCTGGCACGAAGCAGCGGCTTCCCCGCGCTCAAAATTGGCAGTCGGATCGTTGTTCCGAAGGACAAGTTCCTCGCATGGATCGACGCGAACAGCGGTTCAAAAAACGCACCGCTGTAACTAAAGAACAGGCGCTCAATTTTCTGTGTGCCAACGAAGCGGCTGAGCAAAACCGTGAAGCCCATCAATGCGGTGCGAGGAACAGCAATGGGATCACGCAGCCCAGCGGGGCCGCGACGCCTCGGAACAGCGACGCGCATGAGCGCATCGCTGTCCCGCAGGCTCTCTGCACTCTTCGCTGAAACGCCCCTGTTTCGCCCTGTGAGCCGCTGTGTGCGCTCCTGCTGGCGAAGGCGAGTGTGTACCCGCTTTCATCCGAAAAAGCGAACGTGGGCCGTTTGTGCCGGAGGTGTTGAAGGCCGTGCGACCAATGTGTTGGAAACGTTGGTATGACTGCGTTTCCTGCGCTTTTGCGGCTTTTCCGAGGACGAAAAAGAAAGCAGGATAAAGGACTGGCGTCTTAACCGACGCTCTGCCCAATCACTTCTGCCCGCAGTGCGGGCAGTTGACGGGGGGGCAACGAAGGCGGTTGTGGCGCCTTTTGAGCAAACTTTTGGAGCGGCTGGCGTCCTAGTTCCCGCAAGCGCAGGTGTTTCAACGAAAATGAGAGTGCCTTACGGCAGATTGGAGGGAATTATGAGCAAAAATGAAAACAGGCTGAACTTCCGTATGACGGATGAAACAGCCACAAAAATAGAGCGGTGGTATCAGGTAGATAACTGCCGCAGCAAAAACGAGTTCATCGAAAAGGCGGTGAACTGCTACGCGGATATGCTCGCCGCAGGCGAAAGCACCACGCTGCCCCGTGCGGTGCAGTCTGCCATCGACAGTCGGCTGAAGCTCTTCGAGGATCGCATCGCATCGCTGCTCTACAAGCAGACGGTGGAGATGGACATGGCAATGTCCATCCTCCTGCAAAGCCTCAACGTGAGCGAGGAAGTGCTGCGGCAGGAACGGGCCAAGAGCATCGCCGCCGTCAAGCGCACCAATGGCCAGCTGCGGTTAGAGCAGAAGCTCCGTGAGCTGGAGAGTGAAGCATGGCAAGGCTGATCGTCAAAAGTCCGTACATCAAGTGCGGCACTGGGCAAAGCGCTGGCGGGTACCTCAAGTACATCGCGACGCGGGAGCGGGTGGAGATCATCCCGGATGACCGTCCACCCACCAACAAGCAGGAGCAGCTCATCGCAAAACTGGTGGAGGATTTTCCTGACGCAAAAGAGCTGATGGAGTACGAGGACTACACGGCGCACCCAACCAAAGCAACGGCATCCGCACTCATCACGCTGGCGCTGGAATCGAATTGGGACAGACTCTCCTCGATGGAGGGCTACGCCAAGTACATCGCCCTGCGTCCGAGGGCGGAACGGTTGGGGGAACACGGCCTGTTCGGTGATGACGATGCCGTTGACCTTGCCGCTGTCGCGGACGAATTGGATCACTACACCGGCAACGTGTGGACGCACATCATCTCCCTCCACCGGGAGGACGCGGAGCGGCTGGGCTACAATCACGCGGAGGCATGGCGCACATTGCTGCGTACCCACCGCAATGACATCGCCGCGGCGATGAAGATCCCGCCGGAGGATTTCCGTTGGTACGCGGCCTTCCACGACGAGGGCAATCATCCTCACGTCCACATGATGGCGTGGTCGGTGAATCCGAATCAGGCGTACCTGTCCAAAGACGGTATCCGCCAAATCAAGTCCACGCTGACCAATCAGATCTTCCGACAGGAGTTGCTGCACGTCTACGAGCAGAAAAGCAAATCGCGAGACGAGCTGGTGACGGAAGCACGAAAAGCCATGCTGGAATTGGCGAAGGCCATGCGGGAGATGACCTGCATCCACCCGGAGGCGGAACAGATGATCTGGAATCTGTCGCGGCAGCTCGGTCAGGTCGGCGGCAAGAAAACCTACGGCTATCTGCCAAAGCCCATGAAAAAGCTGGTGGACGAGATCGTCGATCAGATGGCGCGGCTGCCCACCGTGGATGCATGCTACCAGACATGGTGGGAACTGCAATGTCAGGTGGAGGATTACTATTCCGAGGGGAAGAAACGTCTGCACCCACCGCTGTCTCAGCAGAAGGAATTTCGCCAGATCAAGAACGCGGTCATCCGTGAGGCGGAGCATCTTCGTATGAACAGGTTTTCCTTTGAGGACGAGGAAATGCAGGATGGCGGCGAACAGATCAGCGCCTACGCCATGAGCTACGAGTGCCAGAATCTGCAAAGCGTGGCCAACGATGAGAGCTTTCCGTTGGCAGAGCGGGACGAGGCGGCGGAGCAATTGGAGCAGCTTGCGGAGGACGGTGACGCCTACGCCCAGTACATCATCGGCACGGCGTACCGCGACGGCGGACTGCTGATACCCGACATGGCCAAAGCGCAAAAGTTCTTGGAGTGCGCGGCAAAACAGGAAATCGATGCGGCGCAGTACGCCCTCGGCAAGCTGTATCTCTCCGACGATGCTGACATTCACGATTCTGCCAAGGGCATCTATTGGCTAAAACGCTCGGCGGACAACGGCAACGATTTCGCCGCTTACCGGTTGGGAAAGGAGTATCTCAGCGGCAAAAATACGATAAAAGATGCCGAAACAGCAGTGTCATATTTGCGGCAGGCCGCGGATAACGGCAGCGCCTACGCACAGTACCTGTTGGGAAAGCTGACCCTCATGGGTGAGGGCGTTCCGAAGGACATGGACGCCGCCTACGAATGGTTCGCGGCGGCGCGGGATAACGGCCACGCCTACGCGGAATTTTTCATAAAACGCATGGAGCGCGGCGAACAGGAGCCGCCCTCCGTCCTGTTGTCAGCCACCCGGCTGCTCTACCACATGGGCAATATTTTCCGGGACAACGCCCCGGCTCCCGCTGCCACCGGTGTCCAAATCGACCGCAAGCGGCTGGCGCAGATGCGGCAGAAGCGCGTCGCCCTCGGCCACAAGCCGGATGATCACGAGCTGGAACAGCAACAGGGATTTTCGATGAAATTCCATATGTAAAGCGGATCGAGGTGTTCAGTTTTTGCGCCGCAATAGTCAAAGAAACATTTGCAAAAACAGTAGCTTTGTGAGCGGAGTTGTGGTATGTGTTGTGGTTGCCAAAAAGGAGGTGCCGCAATGTACGACTACATGAAGGCTCTGCAAAAGCGCTTCGACCGGCAGCCGCATCCAGAACTGTACGCCCAGGTCGAATACGCCCAAGAGGAACTGCGGCGGGGCATGGACGCCGCGGGACGGAAGGAGCTACTGCGGCTGTTGGACGCACAAAACACACTGCTGGCTGAATCCAAGCTGATGAGCTTCACGGCTGGCTTCAAGCTGGCAGCCGGCATCGCCGGAGAGCTGGGAACACCCTACTCCTTCGATGCCGACGAGGAAGAAAAAGCAAAGGAGATGATCATGAATGGCTAAAAAGCGCGCCAACGGCGAGGGCAGCATCCGCAAACGCGCAGACGGGCGTTGGGAGGGGCGCTACACCGCAGGCTACCACCCCGAAACAGGAAAGCGCATCATCAAAAACGTGCTGGGTAAAACGCAGGCGGAATGCAAGGCAAAGCTCAGTGCCGCAATGGAGGCTACCAGAGGAATCGA
>Ga0129314_1002141_pt1 | contig 11614 bp, 13 predicted proteins | sample O1111metagenome_FD_94431 | JGI IMG/M metagenome (GOLD analysis project Ga0129314, IMG submission 94431) | Orangutan individual fecal microbial communities from fecal samples from Wisconsin, USA - O1111 metagenome | ecosystem: Host-associated > Mammals > Digestive system > Large intestine > Fecal...
AACAAATGCGGCTCTTCGATGGCAAAGCGGATATAGTTCATTCCGATTCCAAGAGCAGCGCCCTTGGGCGGTTTTTTCATATTCATCAGATATTCCGAATGATAAAGGTCTGCCTTCGCATAGACTGTTCTTTTCAGTTCTTCCATCGTCGCAAAATGATACATGACGGGCTGAGTGGAGCAATGCAGCCTTTCCGATACAGTCCTTGCGTTGATGCTTTCCACGCCCGCTTCGCGGGCAATCGCGAAGGCCGCATCAACGATCATCTCTTTTGTGACTTTTGCTTTGGCAGGCATATTCGCACCTCTACATTTATAACTCGTATTATACATAATATGAATTATACATTGGCGAGTAGAGCTTGTCAATCCGTCCGAAGAAAATTTGTATTTCAAATAATATTAAATCTTATTTCCATTTTGCAACGAGCAACAGTTTTACCGCTTGCCATTTCTTCCATTGCTATTGCCTCCTTGCAGTACATCGATAATTGCGAATCGTCACCTCTGACAATCCATTGTCCGTCTGTGCAAGCACAAAGTCTCCGAAGACTTCTTCCACAGACCGCCCGGACTGTCCAAACATTTTGATTTTTCTGAACATAATCAGACCTCATTCCTATTGCGAAAATCAGCAAACAGGCATGAGGTCTAAAAAAGTATCGAAACATAAGAAAAACCCTTGAAAGATCAGACCTTTCAAGGGTTTTGGTGGAGACTACGGGACTCGAACCTGTGACCTCATGCGTGTGAAGGAAGCCGAAAGCGTTTCCTTGAAACTTTGTGTCACCATAAATAATAATCGCCGATTGGTAGCGTATTCGTGTTCTGATGGTATAATTCTACCATATCGTCAGGAAAAATAGCATTATTTATGCGATGAATGTTGGAAAAATTAACGGAGTAGCTATTGCTGATTAGATTGTCGTACCTATTACTATGTTTAACCGATTTATCTGACCGTAATTTCTCGTAGTTATGGCGAGATAAATTTATTAAACTTATCTGGTTAATTTTTTCCCGTGCTGTCTGTCTCTGAATCTGCCATGTTATCAAGGGCAAATTCACAGGCTTGTATTACAAAACTACTGAAAGACACATACGTCCCGATTAAGGTCTGATTGATTCTTTCAATCAGCGGCAACGGGAAACGAATAGTTTTGTTTTCACTCTCTTTTTTGTTGGGCTGAATCTTGAACGGCATACATACCCCTCCTACTGCTTATAGAATATTGCAGATTTAGGGTAAAGTATGCACTTATATTTGCAATGCAAAAAGCATTGACTAACGCAATTTCAAAGAGTAAAATAGGTGTAGAACTAACAAGGGGGTTATCTCTGTGAAAGGTAAAAAAGGCTTTTATTTAGCGGCACTATTATTGCTATGTTCCACCTTGCTTTTTGGCTGTGCGAAAAAAGAATCGGACATTGCAAAAGAAATTGTTGCCGTTGATGGTATATTCACAAAGTGCAATTTGAAATTAGATGGGTACAAGATAAGCAAACGACAGACAAATAACGATGATAAGACTGATTATGTTTGGCTTACACTTAACGGTTCTAATGACGATTTAGAATACACTGCAGACTATGTGATTGAATATGTGAAATACAATGATGGCTGGCATCTGGAAAACTTCATTTGCGATAGCTCTTCTTACACGCCTAAGAAAGCACCGGGAGAATTTGAATATGTTGAGCTTTTGACAAATCACTATGATTCGCTTAATCTGTATGATACCACTGATCGCTCTTATGTGAAGCAGTACACGCAGCTCTATCATGGAACAATTGCCAATAATCGTATGACCACCACATATTTAGTGACAATTGATTATGAGTTTTCAGCCAATAGCGGATGGAGGGTAATAAACACATCCGAACAGGTGCAGAATGTTGTGCTCAATCTTGTTGGTGAATGGCTGTATCAAGATGAAACGCATTTGTATTACCTCTATGTATCAGACTGTGATAGCAATGCCGTTACTCTGGAATATGCATTGTTGAACAAGAATCCTCAGCCAGACGATGGATTGTGGTCACTTAGGAAAATAGACAACAGCACATTTCAATATCATGTTTATACAGATGATCTGATATACACGATGGATAATCCAATGGTGTACATCGATGTCAATTGGAAAAGAACATACTCAACCCCACGAACCGATGATAAGGGCTTAATATGGTTCTCCAATAAATCAGGTACATTTATGGTAAATGGTTATCAGCTAGAGCAAGTGGGTAATACAGACCGTTCCGAACACTACCCGGAAGAATTACGCAATGCAAAGCAGACAGCAAGCGATTACGGTTTAATCCCGGCTGGCTTGATGGATAGTAGGCTGATTGATAATTTGAGCAGTTTGAAAATGACATACGGAGAACTTGGGCTAAACACGAACAAATCCAGCGGCTGGCAAGGTGAGAGATACCCATTTGGGAAAGTAACCTTTATGGGGCAAGAATGCAGCCTATTTTTGTACTGCGTACCTGCTGATACAGAACTACCATATATGCTTGGTTTTATAGATTATTCCCGTGAATACGAGGAAATCATACAATATTTTTTGGATAACCCCATAGCAACAGTATATGAAGATACCAGATATAATACATTTACCGCTGTTTTGAATGGAACAGATATAGCGGTTATTGTGCGTAAAAACGCTCTTGAATATTCATTCGGACACCCGGAGGTACAAATCAAGGTTGTTTCATAAAAAGTTGCAATACAGTAAAAACCACTAAAGAAAGTCAGGCGGGGAGCAATCCCCGCCTTATTCGTTAGCCTGCTTCCTGTGCTTCGTATTCTTTAATCAGTTTGTCCAGCGTTGGGCGGCTGATATGTAATTCTTTTGCGAGTTGCGCCTTAGAGATTAGTCGTTCCCGGTAGCGTGCATACCCATCCTCAAAACCCTTGACAGCTTTCCGCTTTCCGCCTTTGTATTTTCCCTCTGCCTTTGCAATTGCAATGCCCTCTCGTTGTCTGTCCAAAAGGTTTTGTCTTTCAAACTCTGCAATTGCGCCCATGAAAGTAAGCATTAGCTTCCCGGTAGGGGTTGATGTATCAATGTTTTCTTTATTGGAAACAAGCGTAACGCCTTTGTGATTCAGCATTTCCACGATATTCAATAGATCGGCAGTGCTACGGGCAAGCCGAGAAAAATCGTGTATATGCACCGTGTCTCCCTCACGGACAAACTCTAACATTTCATGCAATTTAGGGCGGTGCATATCTTTTCCCGAAACTTTTTCAATAAACCATTTTTCAATCTGAAAAGCGTTCATGGCTTCAATTTGCCGTTGTTCATTCTGTTCTGCGGTAGACACACGGATATAAGCAACAATCATTTTTGGCTCCATTCTGTAAAATCAGGCTCTAAGACTTCCCTTGCAAACTGTAAATCTTGCGATATTCAGACTTGCTTTTGACAGTTTTGCCGTTGTAAAATTATGGTATACTCTGCATTTACCATGGTTGGCGGGGATTTCTCCCCGCCCTACGGTTTAATATTTGTCAAACTGAATACAGTGGACGCAGTCAGAACCCTTACAGAAGATATACGCCACGTCCCCGCTGAACTGCCCACAGAACAGAGCCACATACTCCACACGGTTAAAAGTGATGCTTGCGCCGGGACAGCTTAAAAGAATGCGGTTGGGGTTGTATGCGAAAACAATGCGGTCAATGTTGAACTTGATTTCAACATTGGGAACAGTCAAAGCGGATGCGGAAAACCTGTTCCTGGGGAAACTGTCCATTTTGCGGTCATTGATGCTGTAGTACCACATTGAGCCGGATGGTCTAGCTTCCTTTCGTTCATAATACCGCTGAAAGGTAACCAGTCCCATTTTCATTTCTGTGCATTCCATAATTTACATATCCTTTCTATGCGTGGCGGGGGTGTCGCTGTGTCCCCCCCCGCCGCTGATTCATTAAAATTAGCATTAAAATTAGCATTTTAAGATTCTACAAAGGGAATCAGGCAGTCGCCGCAAATAATGTTGACCTTGCGTGTGCTTCGTACAATGGCGTTGCATTTGGGGCAGTACATACGGCGGTAGCTGCTCTTTGTAGGTGTGGCGGGTGGCGTGGCGGTGCTTGCGTTGCCGCTGTGCGTTCCAATGGAAACCATTTGAAGCTGTGGAACGGAACGGTTCATTTCAATCTCCCGGAGTTCATCCATGTGGTCGAGAACGAATTGGAGGACAGGGTCACCCGGAGCGGTGCGAGACCATCCGTATTTGTCGGAGCGGATAACAATCAAGCCGTGTTCTTCGGCTGTACGCTTGAATTGCTTGTTGTGGTACACTCCATTGTTGGAGGTATCGGGAACACCGTGGACGATGTTTAACAGGTGGCACGCTTCGTGAATCATGCTTGCAACCACTTCTTCCAGCGGGCGGGTGGTGAGGTAGGCAGAGGAAATATTCAGTTCGTACTTGTTGCCCCGCTTGGTGTCCCACACCGGGTATACGGTGATATGAGCATAGGCTCTGGAAGTTGGCACACAGGTAATCATTGGAGTGGGTAGTTCATTATCGAACAGGTCAGCATTGACGAGACGGAAACACTTCTCTAGGCATCCGGTCAGCCGGGACATTTTTGTTATCTCTTTCATGGTGGTCTCCCTTTCAGAAATTAAAATGAAAATTGAAGTTGACGAAAGGGGGACGGATGGGGTATATTATCCATGCACCCGTCCCCGGCTTGGTGGCGGTGTAGGCTCTTGCGTGTTGCTTTGGTCGGCGTTTACGCAAGGGCTTTTTCATTAGCCAATGGAGAAGCGGCGGGAAGTGGTCTGCTTCGTGTACTGCTTGTACATTTCAGCGTGTTCACGCTTGAAAACGGTGGTGTCAAACCTGTTGGAAAGAACGGTTGTAAATCTTGCGATATACTGCCCGGCTTCCAGTTCTTCCACGCCACGGGCGTTCATTTCTGCTTTTACCTGGTCTTTCAGGGCTTCGACTTCGGCGGCGGCTTCGGCTTGAATGGCTTCCCATTCTTTCAGCTTTTCGATGATTGTGGACAGTTCGATGGTTGACATAGTTTTTAACTCCTTTTAGTTCGATTTTGTCGGTCTCTCCCGGCTGTCGCTACTCTTTTGTGTTTGGTGAGGGACTTACAACAGGTAGTGTTGAAATTGGGCTGTCCGCTTGTCTATGGCTACATGATAGCATATGTGTACACATATATCAAGATGGAATGTTGCACAATGGTGTACAATTATTTTTAGCTACTTTGTATGTGTACACATAATTGACGAACGGAAGCAAGGGCGGTATAATTGGACTAGGGGGTGTAACTATGCCATATTCAAAAGGAAGCTATGAATCTTCCAAAAAATACAAAGAGAAAAATATTAAACGTGTGCCGCTGGATATGCAGATAGAACTATATGAGGCGTTGAGACAGGCAGCAGAAAGAAATAAGGAATCTGTTAACGGTTTTATTAAGACGGCAATAAACGAGCGTATGGAACGGCTAGGCGGCTTAGAGTGTGCGCTGGACGGCAATGGTGAGAAGTAGCAATGTCACCCGCACAGGAACGTCTCGTTATGGTCTAGGTATATCATATCCGGGGGTGTTATGGGATTTTTTAGGGGGCTTCCTTTTTTCTGTTAGTATAAGTTGGTTCATCTCCCATGCAGCCCTTGTCCCCAAAACAAGCCAAAATAAATTCATAAATTTGCGCTTGACAATTGCGCCAATCAGTAGTATCATAAAAAATGAGGTTTAATAGCCTGTAATCGCTGATGAAGTGAGCAGTCCGACTATCGTTGGAAGAGCCACCGTTATTCATCTTCTTGTAAGATTGTGAACTGGTTTCCGAATGACGAATTAGCGAAAACAGAAATTGAATAATCCACTTCTAATTATCCCTATTTGATATGGGATAATCCATAGCTTCGCCGTTGGCAGGCATAATGATTAGGCTTAATTAGGCAGTCAAAAAATAGATTGTCTGATTAGGTCTGGTTGTTATGCCTGTTTTTTGTTTCTGAGTAATGATAAGTAGGTTGTGAGGCTCAGAGCGGCTCTGTGGGCGGTTTTTTATTTGAACCGAGTATTCTCACATTGCTGCTGCAATATGGCGTAGCGTGAACCTTGACAGCTTAATAATGCAGAATGGCACACCTTTTATGGTTTGCTGTGTAGGTTGAACCTTTTCGGATATGACAGAGCTATGTCCCACCCCCTTTGCGGTTATGGAACAGGGCAAGGACTACCCATATGCACAGGCTAGTCGTCTGCCCCTGGGTGGCGGCTTCGGTAACTGTTCAAAGGAACAACCCTAGCTTGTGATGGCAGAATTTTTCCAATCAATCTACGGAATGGGGGGATAGTTATGTAGTCAAAATTGTTTGAGATTAAGGTTGTACGAATATGGAATGAGACTAGAAAGGAATGAAGCACAATGGATGTTATAGAAACTAACGCAAATCACCGTTTTATGCAAAGCACGTGCGAGATTTGCGGTGGCACGGATATAGCCGATACAGCGTTATCGGAGATCGTGCTGACCGCCGGATATGGATGCAAATGGGACGGTGAACAGGTACGGCTGACAATCTGCGGCAGATGTGCCGACAAGATACTGTCCATAATGGATTCAAATTAAAACTAATTATTTAATTACAAGGAGGACAAACTATGAAATTTGAAAACCTGATTGAGTATTCACATGAGACCGAAATCAACAATTATGAATACTGGAAGTCTCGGAGGGATTTTTTAGTTGAATTGCTTAATGAGGAAGGATTTTCTATTGAGGGTAACAAGATTGTTGATAAGGCGACAGACCGTTTGATTTGCCCCCGGTGCAAAACGGTTATCTATTCCACTCCCGGTATGCATTTGTCATGTGATGATTGCCAAATGGAGTTCAAAGTTGACCAGCGGAGAAAATATGTGATTTTTCCGTGAACGAAATGGCGGCGATTTTTTTTGCCGCCATATTATTCTTACTGGAAAGGTGGTGAGAGCATGGAAGCAAGAGAAAATAATGGGTTTAGAAAGCATTTAGCAGAGCAAGAGCAGCGGTGGCGGGAACGGCAACAGGACAGGCATTTGCATGAAGTCTATGGCGATCAGTTCGATATTTTGAAATGGGACAAATTTGTTGATAGTGAAACCGAGATGATTATTTACAGCGACCCGGAAAGCGGAAACGCTAAAGTATTCCATCTTAAAGAGGTTGAGGATGGTTCGACTATTACCCCGCCCGATGAACGGGAGCGGAGACAAGCCGCCAAAGAGAAGCGGGAACAGCGGGAGCATCGGGTCAAGAACAAAGAGGACAAGTTTGTTTTCGTTGATTCTGCTATTGACTTGTCCGATGTGCCTAGCAAAATGGTGACCCGACTTATATATTTAAGCACTTATGCTGCTTTTAATACGAAAAAAGAGGATAGGAACGGCAAATCGATTAACAAAAAGTTAGGGACTCCATTATTGAAGAATGGTATTCACTTGCAGCGGAAAGACCTTGCAGAATTGTTGGATGTAAGCGAGGGGACGGTCGTGAATTTTATGAAAAGCATATGCCCCAAATTCATATGCGAGGATGAAGCGGGTGGACTATACCTTGTGAAAGATATATTTATCCGAGGCGGCTTGAAAAGGAATCAGTTCGTTCAGTATCAGCGGATATACAACAATAGCGTGAGAAGCTTGTACAAAGCGTCAAAAGGAAAGTATCATGCGCAATTGGGGTATGTCTTTATGATGATTCCATATATAAACATCGAGCATAATATCCTCTGCTGGGAGCCTACGGAAACAGATATGGAAAAGATTCATCCGATGACACCTAAAGAGTTCTGTATGCAGATAGAAAGAACAACTAAGAATCTTAGCCGCTTGATGAACCAGTATAAGGGCATTACATTTGATGTCGATGGAAAGCAACAGCACTTCTGCAAGGTTGTGTCCGAATGGAATAATCAGAAGAATGGTATTATCTGCGTGAATCCCGCTGTAATCTATGCCGGAACGGATGCACACCGACTGGACATTATGAAGCTATTTTTCAACGAGAATCCAGGCACATAATTATTCCTCATTTTTTGCAGAGAAAAAGCGGTGCAATCAGATTTGAAAATGTGGTTGTTATCGCATTTCTGCATGGGTTTCAATTGGGAAATGGTAGGCTATGCCCGGTAGTTATGGGGTTTCTGCAAGTTTTGTGAGTTCTCCTCATTTTTTGTAAAACAAAATTATATTGAAATAGTTCAAATAAGTTGCAAAAACGTATAAAATACAACAGCTTATTATACAAGATTGTACAAAAGAAAGCATATTTTTGATTTTACAGGGGCGAAATAATATCTCTTCTACGTAACCACACGGGCAACCACTTCCAATAGACGAGGGAGTGGAGGGGTGAATGAATGGCAACATTGGAAAACAAGGCAAAATCGGGAGGAATTTATGAGTAAAAGAAAATATACATCATCCATGGAATCCAATATCAGACTTCTTAGGAGAGAACCGGAGAGCAATCCGAAATATTTGATTTTCACACGGAAAATTGGTGGCGAGTTAGAGGGCATAGACGAGTATCTAACCTACAATCCAGAATTGGAAAAGATTCTGATGTTGGACTGTCTACGCCCATATCGGAACAACGGTTATCTCAAATTTATAGTATCGTCTGATGGCGCAGAAACACGATTTACAATTTACGATTTAGCGTATGGCTGTTACTCAGGGATTATCCATTACGATACATATTTGGAAGATATACAGCGTTTCTTCGAGCATAAGCACTTCCATGATTATGTGATTGACCACGCAGATGGAATAATTACGAACCACACGGTCAACAATCTGTCACTGATGACTTCGGTGGAAAATAAGCAGAAACTGGATGTTGTTTCCAGGGTGAAGTTACCGGCACGGTTATCCGTTGCGTTTGTCAATGGAAAATACAGGGTGTGTGTGGCCGAGAAGATGGCAAACTTCCATAAGCTGGGAATGATGCTTAATCAGTTGGGGTTGTCGGTTTGTGCTGACAATGCAGTAGCGACAATGAGCCTTATCTGCGATTGCCCGGAAAGCCTTGTGAATTGTCTACGCTATATATCGGACGGACGTATCGAGGGGTGCGTTCCGATTAAGACCGAGAAAGGGCAATGGAGGAAAGAGGGGGAGTGCTGGTTTGAAAATATAGCTAGGTCGCTTGAATCTCAAAGCGTTATTGCACAGATGAATGAAGCAGAGTTCGACAAATTTGAACTGTTAAAATCTGCATAACCACCGTTTTTCACATATAAAGCACAAGAAAAAAGCGTGCCGTCAACATGTTTTTAAGTTAATGTAATTGGATAGGGTGTTAGACCAGTGCCCGGAATTATCGTGTTTTTTCATGGAAATTGAGCATAAAAGCGGTGTACTTTCCATGGTATAGAAAGGTTGCTGGTCTGAAATCCCCATAACGACCGGGAATTTGATAGCTATTATCATTAAAATTAATTTTTTAAGAATTGCTAAATCCAATAACAATGGGGAGAAGTAAACTTTTTCAGCGTTACAAAGAATTTTCGTTGTTTGACTTTTCAGACCGCCCGTGGTGGGGATGTGACAGCCGCAGGCGGGAGCAACACAAGGAAAGGAAGTTATTAGATAGAAAACTATGCTAACGAGGACAGCATGAGTAGGCTGTATCAAATGGGTGAAATCTTCGGGAGAGGCTTCGCCGCTGGGTTACAAAAAAATATGACCAATACACTTGATATGCAGGGGCAAAACGTGATACCATGGTCACAGTTCCAACATGGTACATTGCAGCTTGACAATCAAATAATTAGCAATACGCTACTCCCATTATTGGGAGATGATACCATGGCGTATAAGATTAAACGAGCTGTTGAAATCAATGGAGTCAAGAGAACCATTTACGCTAACACCGAGCAAGAATATGCCCAAAAGTTGATGATAGCTATGGGGTTAGCACCGAAAGCAGAGATAGACAAGCCCAGGCATTTGCTGTCTGAATACTGCACGAATTGGTTTCACACTTTTGCTGAGCCGAATGTACAGACCGCAACAGCGGTACAGTATCAGCGGGCAATCGAAACGAAAATTATCCCCTATTTTGGAGAACGGTATATTGAGGACATCACCGTGGAAGATATACAGGGTTTTTTTAATTCTATGGATGGGCTGACAAGGGAATCGAAACTAAAGGTCAAAACGCCTTTGCTAATGATTTTCGACATGGCTGTTGAAAATGGTCTGTTATCAAGAAATCCAATGAACTCCAAAATGCTGAAAATCAACGGAGCAAAAAGTAAAGAAACACAGCCCTATACACAAGAGCAAATGAAGTACCTGGTCGCCCATATCGGAGAATTGGAGAATGTGCAAGACCGCCACTATTTGGCAATGCAGTCTATGCACCCCCTGAGAATGGAGGAGGTGCTGGGCTTGCAATGGCGTGATATTGACATGGAGAAAAACACCCTGACAGTAAGGCAAGTGGTTACACATCCAAAACGGAATCAGCCAGAAGTGAAGCCCCCAAAAACGGCTACGAGTGTGAGAGTGTTGCCGCTGTCACCGATTGCAAAACGGTATTTAACCGCGGGCGGCCCTGATGAGTATGTAGTAGGTGGCAGCAGCCCATTATCATATCAGCTGGTCAAGGGGATGTGTCGGCGCATAGAGAGGCAAACCGGATTTGACGATAAGGTTACACCCAGGCGGTTTCGCACAACGGTACTGACGGACATCTATGACCAGACAAAAGACATCAAGCTAACCCAGGCAATGGCAGGACATTCTAACAGTCAAATGACACTAAAGCACTATGTAAAGGGCAGGATGCAGACCAGCCAGAGCGATGTGGTTTCCAAACTTTATGGGGTATGTTAAAATAGCCAAAAATGTACTGCCAGAGGTACAGCCTAAATTCAAAAAGTTGTTGATTCTCTAAGTGTTTTCGACACGAAAAACTGCACAAAAATGTACTTATGGTCGTAATTGGCGTGTTTTTCAACATAGAGATGTTGGATGAGCGTATACAAAATACATATGAAAGTTCCAAAAGCAAAGAAAACCACCCGAAATCATATGATTTCAGGTGGCGAATGTTGGTGGAGACTACGGGACTCGAACCTGTGACCTCATGCGTGTGAAGCATGCGCTCTAACCAGCTGAGCTAAGCCTCCGTACCGGAACAAGAAGCATTATACCAGAAATACAGGATTTGTCAAGTCCTTTTTTCAAGACCCTCCCGGGCTGCTGGGGGGTGGGCGGAGCGGCCCGGGAGGGGTTGGACTATTCCAGCTCGAAAGCACCGGTGTATAGCCGGTAGTAGGTGCCCTTTGCGGCAATCAGGTCGTCGTGGGTGCCACGCTCGATGATTTGGCCGTGGTCCAGCACCATGATACAGTCGGCGTTGCGGACGGTGGACAGGCGGTGGGCGATGACGAAGACGGTTCTTCCCTTCATCAGCGCATCCATACCGGCCTGCACCTGGGCCTCGGTGTAGGTATCGATGGAGGAGGTGGCCTCGTCCAGAATCATTACCGGGGGATCGGCCACGGCGGCCCGGGCAATGGCAATCAGCTGGCGCTGGCCCTGGGAGAGGCTGGCGCCGTTTCCG
>Ga0129314_1002142_pt1 | contig 11613 bp, 7 predicted proteins | sample O1111metagenome_FD_94431 | JGI IMG/M metagenome (GOLD analysis project Ga0129314, IMG submission 94431) | Orangutan individual fecal microbial communities from fecal samples from Wisconsin, USA - O1111 metagenome | ecosystem: Host-associated > Mammals > Digestive system > Large intestine > Fecal...
AAGCCTGTGTCAGCAGGCGTTTGCGCCGCGCAGCGGCAGCTTTTCGGCCCGCTGCGCGGGCAGAAAAGCGAGGCATTGTGAAGGCTGTCGAAAAAGTCCATCGGACTTTTTCGACAGCCTGAGGGAACCGCAGGTTCCCGGTTCTTTTGCCCTCCGGGCAAAAGAATACGCCGTAATCATTTTTCCGGCGGCGTGTACGTCGGAAAAATACCGAGACCCCAGCCGCCCAGGGCGGCGGCGCCAGTGACCGATGTCACTGGCGAGGGGGAATCTAAAGGGGGGACGCAAGTACCCTCCCTTTAAGCCCGCTCAGAGCCGGGTCACCACCGGAATCACCATGGGATTCCGCTTGGTGGTCTTGAACAGGTAGTTGCTGACAGCGGACTTCACAGCGCCCTTCAGGTCGCTGTCGTCCCGGCCGCGGCGGCGGGAGGAGGCGGCGCCCACGGCGGCATCCTCCGCTACGCTCTGAAGTTCCTTCATCAGATCCTCGGACTCCTTCACGTAGATGAAGCCCCGGGTGATGATCTCCGGCAGGCTGATGAGCTGGCCGTCATGGGAGGACACAGGAAGAACGACCACCACCATGCCGTCCTCGGCCAGACGCTTCCGGTCCCGCATGACCACGGCGCCCACGTCGCCCACGCCGGAGCCGTCCACGAATACCTCGCCGGCGGGGACGGAGCCGTTGATCTTCAGGGTCTTGGCGGTGATCTCGATGACGGAGCCGTTCTCGGCGATGGCGATGTGGTTCCGGGCCATGCCCATCTGCTGGGCGATCTGGCTGTGGATCTGGAGCATCCGCTGCTCGCCGTGGAGGGGGATGAAGAACCGGGGCTTCGTCAGGGCGTGGATGATCTTCAACTCCTCCTGGCAGGCGTGGCCGGAGACGTGGAGCATATCCGCCCGGTCATAGACCACGGTGGCGCCCTTCCGGAACAGCTCGTTGATGACCCGTCCGATGGTGACCTCGTTGCCGGGGATGGCGGAGGCGGAGATGATGACCTTGTCGCCGGCGCCGATCTCCACCTGCTTGTGGGTGGAGAAGGCCATGCGGTACAGGGCGCTCATCTCCTCGCCCTGGGAGCCGGTGGTGACGATGACCTGCTTGTCCTTGGGCAGGCCCTTGATCTTGTTGATGTCCGTCAGGGTGTTCTTGGGCAGGTGCATATATCCCAGCTCCGTGGATACCCGCATGATGTTCTCCATGGAGCGGCCGGTGACCGCCACCTTCCGGCCGCAGGCCGCAGCGGCGTCCAGCACCTGCTGGATGCGGTGGACGTTGGAGGCGAAGGTGGTGACGATGATGCGGTCCTTGCAGCCGGTGAACTGGCGCATGAAGGTCTTGCCCACTACGCTCTCGCTCATGGTATAGCCGGAGCGCTCCACGTTGGTAGAGTCCGCCAGCAGGGCCAGGACGCCCTCCTTGCCCAGCTCGCCGAAGCGGGCCAGGTCGATGACATCGCCGTCAATGGGGGTGGAGTCGATCTTGAAGTCGCCGGTGTGGACCACCGCGCCCATCTTGGTATGGATGGCGAAGGCCACGGAGTCGGCGATGGAGTGGTTCACGTGGATGAACTCCACATTGAACTTGCCGGCCCGCACCGTCTCGCCGGGCTCCACGGTGGTGAGTTTGGTGGACTTGGTGAGGCCGTGTTCGTCCAGCTTCAGCTTGATGAGGCCGGCGGTGAAGCGGGTGCAGTAGATGGGCATGTTCACCTGCTTCAGCACGTAGGGGATGGCGCCGATGTGGTCCTCATGGCCGTGGGTGATGAACAGGCCGCGGATACGGGCGCGGTTCTTCACCAGATACGTCACGTCGGGGATGATGGAGTCGATGCCGTACATGTCATCACCGGGGAAGGCCATGCCGCAGTCCACCACGATGATCTCACCGCCGTACTCGTAGACGGTCATGTTCTTGCCGATCTCGTCCAGACCGCCCAGAGGGATGATTTTCAGTTTTTCTGCCATAGATGGAATGTCTCCTTTTCAAAATACAAGAGTATGTAGGGCGCGGTCCCGGCGGCGAAACGCCGCGGGCCGGCCTCTGTGTGAAGACTTCCGGGAGAGACAGGGGAACGGGCGTCGGAGCGTCCGGCGCATCGTCGGCCCTGGAACGGCATGCGAAAGCCCTCCGCGCATCGGGCCCTGCCCTCCGGGGAGGGCAAAGACCGCGGGGCTCCCGCAACTGCCAAGGGCCTGCGGGGGCAAAAAAGCGCAACACAAAGTAAGACGTCCGGCCAGATGCCCGGCCCCGTATCGCCGGCAGTCTGTTCGGTCACGTCGTCCTGTCTCTCCTGTGAAGTTGTTCTATTCAACTGAGCGGAAATGCCGTCCGCCGCAGCAAAATACATGGAAAACAGACGAAAACGGGGATCCTCTCCGTCTGGTGATTTTTATTAGTATACCATAATTCCCTGCCAATGTATACATCTTTTTGCAAATTTCAGAAATCGGCGCCGGACAGACCGGTTTCCATCCCGGCGGATACGGCGCTTTCTCTTGCGTACCGGGAAAGAACCTGATATAATGTTATTCTGATAGCATATGTCCCGCCCCCTGGCACGGGCGGCGGACTTTCCCAAGATGGGGGGAGTGAGAGATGAACAAAAAACTGTCCCGGCTTCTGGAGCCGAATCTACAGCTGTACTTTTTCTGCCTGGTGCTGTTCTCCCTGGCGGCCATCCCCTTTAAGCCGCTGCTGGCTTTTGTGGAGGGCTGCGTCACGGTGGCACTGTATATTTTCTTCAGCCGCAGCAATCAGAAGCGGAGGCAGGGCATCCTGCAATATATCGACAACCTCACCGGCAGCGTGGACACCGCCAGCAAATCCACCCTCATCAACTCGCCGCTGCCCATTATGGTGTTCCGGCCGGACACCGGCGAGGTGATCTGGAGCAATGAGAACTTCCTCCAGCTGGCCGGTGTGCGAGAGCATCTGTTTGAGATCCGGGTGGAGGACGCGGTGCCGGAGTTCCAGGTCCAGTGGCTGCTGGAGGGAAAGCAGGAGTGCCCGGAGCGGGTGCTGATGAACAATCGGCGCTTCCGGGTATACGGCAGCCTGGTCCGGGCCAAGGCCAAGGACGGCAGCCAGAACCTGGTGGCCACCACCTACTGGGTGGACACCACCGAGGCCGACGCCCTCCGGGAGAAGTACGACGCATCCCGGCCCGTCATGGCCATCTTCCAGGTGGACAACTACGACGATCTGATGAAGTCCTGCGCCGACACCCAGCGCAGCGCCATCCTGGCCCAGATCGACGAGAAGCTGAACAAGTGGGCGGAGGGCACCGGACTGCTGCTGAAGACGGAGCGGGACCACTATCTGTTCCTGTTTGAGGAGCAGTACTTCGACCACTTCGCGGCGGAACGGTTCTCCATTCTGGACACCATCCGGGAGATCCGGGTGAACGAGGGCACCCATCCTACGCTGTCCATCGGCGTGGGCAAGGACGCGGACACCATGGCGGGGCTGTACAAGAACGCCCAGCTGTCTCTGGAGATGGCCCTGAGCCGGGGCGGCGACCAGGCGGTGGTGCGGAACCGGCTGGACTTCTCCTTCTACGGCGGCCGGGCCAAGACCACGGAAAAGCGCACCAAGGTGAAATCCCGGGTCATGGCCAACGCTCTGGGCGAGCTGATGACCGACGCCCAGCAGATCTATATCATGGGCCACAGCTACGCCGACATGGACGCCGTGGGCGCCGCGGCGGGCCTGTGTTGCATCGCCCGGAAGCGGGGAAAGAAGGCCCAGATCGTCCTGGACCTGGAGAAGAACGCCGCCGGTCAGATGCTGTCCCAGCTGCGGAAGCTGCCGGAGTATGAGAACACCTTCGTCGCGCCCCAGGAGGCGTTTCTGCGGATGCAGCCGGGGGCTCTTCTGATCGTGGTGGACACCAACCGGCCTGACGGCGTGGAATCCCGGCAGATCCTGGAGGCCAGCAGCCGGGTGGCGGTCATCGACCATCACCGCCGGGCGTCGTCCTATATCGAGAACGCGGCGCTGAACTTCCACGAGCCCTACGCCTCCTCCGCCTCGGAGCTGGTGACGGAGCTGCTGGGCTATCTGGTGGAGCCCACGGACCTGCTCCACGACGAGGCCATCGCCCTGCTGGCGGGCATCGTGCTGGACACCAAGCGGTTCAGCCTGCGCACCGGCGGACGGACCTTCGAGGCGGCGGCCTATCTCCGCCGGGCGGGCGCCGACACGGCGGACGTCCAGCGGCTGTTCCAGAACGACCTGACGGAGATCGTCACCCGGTACGACATCATGCGCCGGGCGGAGATCATCCATGACAACATCGCCCTGTCCACCATCCCCGAGGACGGGGTGGACAGGGTGGCGGCGGCCCAGGCGGCGGATGAGCTGCTGACGCTGAAGGGCGTCAAGGCGTCCTTCGTGCTGTCCCGGTCCGGGACGGCGGTGCAGATGTCCGCTCGCTCCCTGGGGGACATCAACGTCCAGGTGATCCTGGAGGCCTTGGGCGGCGGCGGCAACTCCACCACCGCCGGCGGCCGTATTGAGGACGCCGACATCAGCGATGTGCGGGACCGGCTGGTCCAGGCCATCGACGACTATCTGGAGAAGTGACGGCCTCTCCCGCGGAGAGGACCTCCATCCAAACTATCTGACAAATCAAAGGAGAATACGCATATGAAAGTGATCTTACAGCAGGACGTCCGGGGCCAGGGCAAGAAGGGCCAGCTCATTGAGGCGTCTGAGGGCTATGCCCGGAACTATCTGCTGCCCCGAAAGCTGGCCGTTCTGGCCACGCCGGACGCCATCAACACCATGAACCTGAAGGAGAAGGCCCGCAAGGCCGAGGAGCAGCGCCAGCGGGAGGAGGCTCTGGCCACCGCGGAGAAGCTGAAGAACTGCACGGTGAAGCTCGCCGCCAAGGCCGGCAGCGGCGGACGGCTGTTCGGCGCCGTCACCACAAAGGAGATCGCCGAGGGCCTGAAGGCCCAGTACGGCATCGACATCCCCAAGCAGAAGCTGGTGCTGGATGAGCCCATCAAGGCCTTCGGCACCTATGAGGTCAAGGCCAAGCTGGGCTATGAGGTGACGGCCACCGTCAAGGCCAGCGTGGCGGAGGAGTGACCCGCTCCCTGAAATAAGACGGGACGCCGGATCAATGGCGTGTCCCGGTGTCGGAGGTGACATCCATGGCAAATGAAGATCTGCTGCTGCGGCAGATGCCCCACTCCCTGGAGGGGGAGCAGGCGGTGCTGGGCTCCATGCTCATCGACCCGGACTGCATCAAGGACGTCATGGACAAACTCCAGCCCGGGGACTTCTACCTGCGGCAGAACCGGGAGATCTTCGAGACCATCTACTCCATGTTCACCTATGCCCGTCCGGTGGACGGCATTACCGTGGCGGAGGAGATGCAGAAAAACGGCACATACGACGAGAACACCACCCGCAGCTATCTCGTCCAGCTGATGGAGATTACCCCCACCTCCGCCAACGTCATGGAGTACGTGAAGATCGTCCGGGACAAGTCGCTGCTGCGGGCGGTGGCCCAGGCGGCCTCGGAGATCACTGCCATGGTCCAGGAGGGTACCGGCACCGCCGGGGATACCCTGGAGGCGGCGGAGCAGCGGATCTTCGCCATCCGGCGTGGGCAGAGCGCCAAGGACATGATCCCTCTCCGGCAGGTGCTGCCGGAGGTGCTGGACCGCCTCAGTGAGATGAGCGAGAGCGAGGACCATCTGCCGGGATTGTCCACCGGCCTGTCCGCTGTGGACGCCAAGATCACGGGCCTGAACAAGTCGGACCTGCTGCTGCTGGCGGCCCGTCCCGGCATGGGCAAGACCTCCTTCGCCCTGAACATCGCGTTGAACGTTGCAAAGTCCTCCCAGAAGACGGTGGCTATCTTCTCCCTGGAGATGTCCAGCGAGCAGCTGGTGACCCGGCTGCTGTCCTCGGAGGCCTTTGTGGAGAACGTCCGTCTGAAGACGGGCAACCTCCGGGAGACGGACTGGCAGAAGATCGCGGACGCCGCCATGGTGCTGAACCGGCTGGACATCCGCATCGACGACAATCCTATGCTGTCGGCGGCGGATATGAACGCCAAGTGCCGCCGGCTGGACAATCTGGGCCTGGTGGTCATCGACTACCTGCAATTGATGACCTCCGCCGGCAGCGGCAAGGGCTACGGCGGAGAGAGCCGCCAGCAGGTGGTGTCCGATATCTCCCGTATGCTGAAGATCATGGCCAAGGAGCTGGATGTGCCGGTGCTGTGCCTGTCCCAGCTGAGCCGTGCCAACGAGAAGCGGGACGACAAGCGGCCCATGCTGTCGGACCTGCGAGAATCCGGCGCCATCGAGCAGGACGCGGATATCGTTCTGTTTTTGTACCGGGACGACTATTATAATGAAGACTCGGAAAAACACAACATCGCCGAGTGCATCGTGGCCAAGAACCGCCACGGCGAGACCGGCAAAGTGGAACTGAAGTGGCAGCCGGAGTACACCACCTTCGCCACGCTGGAGAAGCGGTATGACGATGAGGAGTGAGCTGGAGGCGGCACGGACGTTTGTCCTGTGCCATGTTCCGGCGGAGAGCCGGGTGCTGTGCGCCGTCTCCGGCGGACTGGACTCCATGTGCCTGCTGCATTTTATGAATACCTGGGGGCGGATGCGGAAGTTTCCCGTCATGGCCGCCCATTTCAACCACCGGCTGCGTCCCACGGCGGACCGGGACGAGGCGTTCGTCCGGCGGTACTGCGAGACAGAGAAGATCCCCTTTGTCTCCGGCTCCGGCGACGTGCGGGCGCTGGCGGACCGGGAGGGGCTCTCTCTGGAGGAGGCCGCCCGAAAGCTGCGGTACGCGTTCCTGCGGGAGACAGCAGAGCGGGAGGGCTGCGCCGTCATTCTGACGGCCCACCACGCCGATGACAACGCGGAGACCATGCTGCTGAATCTGGTGCGGGGTACCGGCGTCAAGGGACTGACGGGCATTCCGGCGGACCGGGACGGCGTCCTCCGCCCCTTTCTGGAGATTACCCGGACGGATCTGGAGACCTACGCCGCCGCCCATGACATCCCCCATGTGGAGGACGAGACCAACGCGGACCCGGACGCGGCGGCCCGGAATCTGCTGCGGCTGAAGGTCATGCCGCTGCTGAAGCAATTGAATCCCCATGCCGTGGAGCATCTCAATGAGACGGCGAGACAGTTGTGTGTTATCGACCGGTCTCTGGACATGGAGGCGGAGCAGCGCACCGCCCATGCGGAGGCCCGGAAGGGCCGGGTGACCCTGTCCCGGCAGGCGCTGCACGAGGCGCCGCCCAGCGTCCGTCCCCGGATGCTGCTGCGGCTGTTTGACTTGCTGGGCGTGGGGCGGAAGGACATCGGCGCCGTCCACCTCAACGCCATTCTGGACCTGACAGATTACGACGCCGGAAAGGAACGGCGTCTGGCGCTGCCCCACGGCGTCACCGCCCGGTTTTTCCGGGGGTGGCTGGTGCTGGAGACCCGGCCCCAGCCCCTGACGGAGGTACAGCTGCTGCCCGGACAGCCTCTGGGGTGGGGGGATTACACCCTGACCCTGCTGGATCATCGGGTGGGGGAGGGCCTTGCCATCCGGCGGCGGAGAGAGACGGAGAACGGGACCGTCACCGCGGCACCCTGCGTGCCGGGGGAACGGCTGACTTTGCCGTCCACCAACGGCGGCAGCCGCAGCGTCAAGCGGCTGTGCGTGGACCGGGGCGTCTCCCTGACGGAGCGGGACCGCCTGCCCGCCATCTATGCCGATGGCCGTCTGGCCGCCGTGTGGCGGCTGGGCGTGGATACGGAATTCCTGCCGGAGGGAGAGCCCTGCCGGTTCATTCAAATTACAAAGAGAAATGCGGAGGAGAAGGACCATGGTCAATGAGCTGGAGAAGGATATCCTGAAAGTCCTGGTGACCGAGGAGGAACTGAAGAACCGTGTCCAGGTGATGGGCGCGGAGCTGGCGGAGCGGTTCGCGGGGAGAGATCCCCTGTTTCTGGGCGTGCTGAAGGGCTGCTTCGTGTTTATGTCGGACCTGATCCGGGCCTGCCCCGTCAAGAGCGATCTGGAGTTCATCGCCGTCAGCTCCTACCAGAACGCCACCGTCTCCTCTGGCCGGGTGCAGATCACCCACGACGTCCAGCAGGACATCAGCGGCCGGGACATCGTCATCGTGGAGGATATTCTGGACTCCGGCAACACCCTGGCCTTCCTGAAGAACTATCTGCTGACCAAGGGCGCCGCGTCCATCACCATTGTCACGCTGCTGGATAAGCCCTCCCGCCGCACCAAGGCTATCACTGCCGACATGGCGGGCTTCGTGGTGCCCGATGAGTTCGTGGTGGGCTACGGGCTGGACTATGCCCAGCAGTACCGCAATCTGCCGTATATCGGCGTTTTGAAACCGGAGGTCTATTCGAAGTGAAGCGAGGAAAAACATCCAATCTCAGCTTTATGCTGCTGATACTGGTCATCCTCATGGGGATCTCCTACCTGTGGCAGAGTTCGGCCAACGAGGGGAAGATCACCTATTCCCAGGTGCGCCAGCTGTTCGTGCAGGAGCGGGTGTCCGCCTTTACCGTGTCGGACAACACCCTGACCATGAAGCTGAACCAGCCCATGGCCGACGGCCGGGACACGGTCCGGTACGAGCTGGATGACGTCCAGTGGTTTAAGGACGATCTGGGGGAGCTGGTGGTGCAGCAGGCCCAGAAGGGCATCATCACCGCCTATGATTATCAGGCCAGCAGCACCAGCGTCTGGCTCCAGATGGTGCCCTATCTGCTGATGATCCTGATGATCGGCTTTATGTTCTGGTTCATGGTCATTCGGTCCCAGGGCGGCGGCATGGGCCCGGACAAGATGTCCAAGTTCGGATCCGCCCATGTCCGGACCATTTCGGAAAAGGACAAGACCATCACCTTTGACGACGTGGCCGGCGAGGACGAGGAGAAAGAGGAACTGGCGGAGATCGTGGAGTTCCTGAAGGACCCCAAGAAGTATATCGCTCTGGGTGCCCGCATCCCCAAGGGCGTGCTGCTGGTGGGCCCTCCGGGCACAGGCAAGACGCTGCTGGCCAAGGCTGTGGCCGGCGAGGCGGGGGTCACGTTCCTGTCCATCTCCGGCTCTGACTTCGTGGAGCTGTACGTGGGCGTGGGCGCGTCCCGTGTTCGGGACCTGTTTGAACAGGCCAAGAAGCAGTCCCCGGCCATCGTGTTCATCGACGAGATCGACGCCGTGGGCCGCCAGAGAGGCACCGGCCTGGGCGGCGGACACGACGAGCGGGAGCAGACCCTGAACCAACTCCTGGTGGAGATGGACGGCTTCGGCCGCAACGAGGGCGTGGTGGTCCTGGCGGCCACCAACCGGGCGGACGTTCTGGACCCGGCGCTGCTGCGTCCCGGCCGGTTCGACCGGCAGGTCTACGTGGGCATGCCGGACATCCGGGGCCGTGAGGCCATCCTCAACGTCCATGTGAAGGATAAACCCCTGGCGGAGGATGTGGACCTGGGGGCCGTGGCCCGGGGCACGCCGGGCTTTACCGGCGCGGACCTGGAGAATCTGGTGAACGAGGCGGCCCTGCTGGCCGCCCGGAAGGACCAGCGGTATATCACCATGGCCGACCTGAACGAGGCGGAGATCAAGGTCATCGCCGGACCGGAGAAGCGGAGCCGGGTGATCCCGGAGCACGAGCGGCGGCTGACGGCCTATCACGAGGCTGGCCACGCCGTGGTGATGCACATGCTTCCGGACCACGACCCGGTGAACCAGATCACCATTATCCCCCGGGGTCAGGCGGGCGGCATGACCATCTCCCTGCCGGAGGAGGACCGGTCCTATCTCTCCAAGCGGTATCTGGAGGACCAGATCGTGGCCCTGCTGGGCGGCCGCGTGGCGGAGCAGCTGGTGCTGGGCGACGTGTCCACCGGCGCGTCCAACGACATTCAGCGGGCCAGCCAGATCGCCCGGAAGATGGTGGCGAGCTACGGCATGAGCGAGAAGATCGGCACAGTCTCCTTCGACTCCGGTCACGACGAGGTATTCATCGGCCGCACCATGACCCAAGGCCGCAGCTACTCCGAGCAGGTGGCGGCGGAGATCGACGAGGAGGTCAAGTCTGTGGTGGGCGGCGCCTACGACCGCTGCCGCAGCATCCTGGAGAGCCAGCGGGATCAGCTGGAGGCCGTGGCCCGGTATCTGCTGGAGCACGAGACCATGGACCGGAAGGCGTTCCTGGCGGTCTTCGGCGAGGACGCCGCGGAGGAACCTGCCGCGCTGGAAGCTCCGGAGCAGGACGGCTGACACTGTACGTCCGCGGACAGCGCGGAAGATCCATGAAAAAGCGAGACAAATACCCGGCGGAGCGCAGGCTTCGCTGGGTATTTTGCACTATTTTGACTGATTCCTGAAATTTATCCAAGGAGTTGATTCAGCAAAATCACCAAAACGACTGTCCGCAATACACGGACACAAAATGGGGCGGATCACGGCCAAATTCAGGTCTGTCCCCGATATGGGGACAGTTGACCGGATGCGGCAGAAAAAATCCGCCGTTTTCCGGAAATCAAAAATCGATTTCTTGTGTAGGTTTGACCTTGCAAACCGGGGCGGAATACCGTAAAATGCGAATTATAGTTCTTTTGCCGTCCTGTGGGAGCAGGGCGGCAAATCCGAAGGAGGAAGACTTATGAAGAAGTTCTTTGCACTTGCCATGGCCGCAGCCATGACCCTGAGCCTGGCTGCCTGCGGCAGCTCCGGCAGCTCCGGCGCATCTGGCAGCGCCGCAGCATCCGGCAATTCCGGCGATTCCGCCAACAAGGTGGTCAAGATCGGCGTCTTCGAGCCCCAGACCGGCGACAACGGCGGCGGCGGCAAGAAGGAGATCCTGGGCATGCAGTACGCCAACTATGTCCAGCCCACCGTGGAGATCGGCGGCGAGACCTATGATGTCCAGCTGGAGATCGTGGATAACCGCACTACTCCCGAAAACGGCCCCTCCGCCGCCTCTGAGCTGGTGAACCGCGGCGTGTCCGTGGTCCTGGGTTCCTACGGCTCCGGCGTGTCCATGGCCGGCGGCGCCGTGTTCTCCGAGGCCGGCATCCCCGCCATCGGCGTCACCTGCACCAACCCCCAGGTCACCTCTGACTGCGACGTCTATTTCCGCATCTGCTTCCTGGATCCCTTCCAGGGCACCGTTCTGGCCAACTACGCTTATAATGAACTGGGCGTCGACACCGCCTATGTTCTGGGCATGCTGGGCAGCGACTACGACCAGGGCCTGGTCTATTACTTCACCCAGGCCTTTGAGGATCTGGGCGGCACCGTGGTAGCCGAGAGCTTCCCCGAGGGCAGCGCCAACTTCGTCTCCTACATCAACAACGCCAAGTCCGCCAACGCGGGCGTCATCTTCGCTCCTGTCTCCATCAACTATGCGCAGCTGATCGTGGAGGCTGCTGACGCCCAGGGCTTCGAGGGCGCTCTGCTGGGCTCCGACACTTGGGACGACAACATGGTCATTGAGAGCGCCAAGGGCCGCAACGTGGACATCTTCGTCACCACCTTCTATCAGGAGGGCGGCAACGAGGCCTTCGATAACGGCATCAAGGAGTGGA
>Ga0129314_1002144_pt1 | contig 11602 bp, 9 predicted proteins | sample O1111metagenome_FD_94431 | JGI IMG/M metagenome (GOLD analysis project Ga0129314, IMG submission 94431) | Orangutan individual fecal microbial communities from fecal samples from Wisconsin, USA - O1111 metagenome | ecosystem: Host-associated > Mammals > Digestive system > Large intestine > Fecal...
CTGTAGTATTGCTTAAATACTCCGGAGTCTCATCCACCATCGGATAGAACGGTGCCAGTGTATTAAAGGCATTGGAAGCATACGCAATCCATTCTACTGCGCTGCAATCCTTCTCCATACCGGAACGCAGCTGCAGGACAGCTACAAAGTCATTCCGGTTGATTCCGATAGAGCGGAAGGCTCCCTTCATGGATTTATCCCCATACGCTGCATACGGATCATACGGTGTTCCCTGAAAGTGCGAGGAAAGTACATACTTTACATCCTCGACCGTAATCTTCCTTTCCGGCACCATGCACCACGGAATATCATCGGAAAACGGCGTGTAATCGGCATGTTCTCCATCCCACACCTTCGTATGCGGATTTAAGTACCGCTCCATAAACCAGGCCCGCGGCGTATTATACACATGATCGGAATCATCGTGTGTTCCAAACGCATCTCTGGGATTCCACCTATCATCCAGTGACACATTCAAGTGATACTGCTCCATAAATTCACGCAGGTCTGCGGAACACATGAAGTTCTTTTTCTCTGTATAAGCATCGTCAAGGTCAAAGAAATCAATGCCCAGCTGGTTCGGCATGACAACATAGGAATCATCGGGCACTCTTCTTGCCATCCAGTGATGCCCGCCGATTGTTTCCAGCCACCAGATCTCATCCACATCCTGAAATGCAATTCCATTCATCTCATAGGTTCCGTATTTTTCGAGAAGGCTTCCAAGACGCTCCACGCCCTCGCGTGCACTGTGAATATAGGGAAGCACCAGACAGACAATATCCTCTTCCCCGATTCCTCCTGCCTGTTCTTCCCTTCCATCCTCAGCCGGGAGATATTCTACCAGCGGATCAGCTCCCAGGACTCTGGGATTATTGGCAATGGTTTCGGTTGCTGTCATGGCAACATTTACCTCATTCACGCCACAGGCTGCCCAGATACCTTTTCCTTCAATCGCATTGGGCATTGCGGTATAACGCATAGGATTTTCCGGCAGCTCCACGGTCACGTGCGAAATCACGGACTGATACGTTCTCTTCTGTTCCTCCGGATGGATCACAACAAATTTCTTAGGCATAAAATGGCCCGAACCGGAATCGTCATTTCTGGCGATCATGGTCGAGCCATCAAAGGATGCATGTTTTCCTACTAAAATAGTTGTACAGGGCATGTTACTCTCTCCTTATTCTTACATTGATGTACAGCTTCTGTTCCTTGCTGCACTAAGGGGAGTATACCACATTTTATGAGGTTCGTATACATTGCCGATAAGCAATGCTTCATTTAGTTTAGTTGATATATGAAATAAGCCTTACGATCTCCTCCCTTTCTGGCATTACCCGAAGTGCCCCTCTCCTCGTAGTAATAATAGAGGCTGCTGCATTGGCGAACTGAAGCATTGCTTCCAGATCACATTTTTGCAGATTCTGATATCCTTTTTCAAGGATCCTGTCTAACATGCATCCCATAAATGTATCTCCTGCTCCTGTTGTTTCAATTGTGTTTTCATTTATAAAAGCAGGAACTACAGCCTTCTGCCCCCCACAATATGCGGCACTTCCATTTTTACCCATAGATAATAAAATCAGTGCTATGCCGTACTCTTGTTGAAGTCGTTTCACTGCTATATCAAAATCGGTTTCTCCAGTAAACCATAATAGCTCATCATCTGAGATTTTTAAAATCTGGCAATGACTAAAGCCATAACAGATCTGTTCTCTGGCTAGGGCTTCGCTTTTCCATAAAGGTTTTCTCAAATTAGGGTCAAATGAAATCCAGATTCCTGCTTTTTCAGCTACTGCAACTGCCTTTTTTGTGGCACTTCTGACCGGTTCATCAGTAAGTGACAATGATCCATAATGAAAAATTTTTGCGTCTGAAATCAATTCTTCCCTGATCTCCTCTTGACAAAGCATGATATCAGCTCCTGGTTTTCTGTAAAACCAGAAATCCCTGTCACCCGCATTCGTTTTCTGTACAATCGCCAGGGTTGTGTGTACTGCAGAATCAAAATACATTCCCTCTGTTGCAATTCCGTTTTCCTTAAGCGCCTCTTCAAGCTGACAGCCAAAACCATCACGTCCTACTTTCCCAAGAAATACCGTGTTTCTTCCAAGTTTATGCAGCATGGCAAGAACATTGCACGGAGCTCCACCCGGATTTGCTTCAAAAATCGGGTTTCCCTGATCACTGTATCCGTTTTGTGTAAGATCAATCAGTAATTCTCCCATTGCTGCCACATCATATTGTTTCATCATAGCACCTCAATATCATATTTTTGTATGTCTACAACTGTTTTCCCGTCGCTTTCAAAATGAATTGCTGAAGCGTTCAAAGGTGTGTATATCAATGCAGTCATCACCTGTTCTCCATCATTCACAAAAATTTCCACCGAATATCTATCAATTAAAATTCGAAGTTTAACCTCTCCATCCCGGTTACTTACTTTCATCCTGCGCGTACACAGGGTATCCTTTCTCAACCCCGAGTAAGTCCGATCAAAGGTAATCGTGTCTTTATCTCTGTCATAAACAATTTCCGAATATCTTCGTCCATCGGATGCCAGTTTTATCTGGAACTTTGTATACTGATTACCCTTTAGATCAAGCTTCAGATCAACCGTTCTTCCACTTATACCATCCAACTGTACGCTTTTTTCAATACAGATATCCTTATATGCCACTTCATTCATATGATAACGATCCAATTCACGTACCGGTAGCTGGCAGATTCTACCATCATGCATAAACAGTTCCCTCGGAACCGTCATCATCCCTGACCATCGCTGTGTATCTGGATAAACCGGATTCTCCCAAGACTGCATCCATGCTATCAGAATTCTCCTGTGATCCTCTGTCTGCATTGTCTGAGGAGCATAAAAATCAAGACCATAATCCACACACTGAGCACATTCTCTTGTAAACTGCATTGTTTCCTTATCATAGGTTCCTATCAGGAATACCGTATTACTTCCATTATGAAATTCCAACCCCTCAGCTTCCATCTCCTGCGGTGAGATCAACAGTACCTGCTTTTCAGACAAAGAAAAAAAGTCCGGGCATTCCCACATCTTACTGCATCCCTTCCCACTATGATCCAGAACACCTGCAAATTTCCATTCTTCCAGTTTATCCGCCAAAAACAAAACAGCCTGTCCTACACCCTCACGGTTACGGCTCCCTGCAACCATATAATACCTGTCATTTTCCTTCCATATTTTAGGATCCCGGAAATCTTCCAAACTGCAGCCCTCCGGAAGCATAGATGCGGTTACAACCGGATTTTGGGAATATTTTGTATAATCTGTTCCGTCTCCTATTGCAATACACTGTGTCTGTAATATTTTTGTCTCTCCATTTTCCAACTTCTGACAATCCACACCGGTATAAACCAACACTTGCTTCTGTCCATCCTGCATGGCACTTCCGGAAAATACTCCGGCATGATCATAAGTACAATCCGGTGCAAGAGCCGCTGGAAGGTACTCCCAATTAATAAAATCATTACTTTTGGCATGCCCCCAATACATCAATTCCCAGTTTGTCGCATATGGATAATATTGAAAAAACAAATGATGCTCTCCTTTATAATCCGAAAATCCATTTGGATCATTCATCCACCCCACAGGATTGGAAAAATGATATTCGGGTCTGTTTTCCTTTTTTATTTTCTTCTCTTCTTCTTTTTCATATTTTCTGGCTTGATCTAACATCTTACTCATTCTCATCACCTTAATCAATTTTTTGCAGACAAAAAGGGACAATGTGCATAACACAATCATCCCTTCCATACAAATCCTATTCCTATCTTGGCCATCTTTTTCTTTTATCCGGCAATTCAGGGAATACATTATGCGGTTCTCTCTGATACCAGAATGCAACACTCGACAGGTCATCCTGGCGTTCAAACAGGCCTGCGCTGCATACACCAATCTGCTGTATCGTCACCTTCAAATTTTCATCAAAAAAGATGGGATCCTTTGCGTGCCACCGGTAAAATCCACGCATCGGCGGACAATCATCATTATGATACGGGTTGGTAACCAATGTATCATGCCTGGAATAAAACGGATATCCCAGATAATGCATGGAATAACAGTGTTCCTTCATTTCTAGATCGCCTTTCTGTGAAAAGCTCCATGATCCTCCAAAATAATCTTCCATGCCAGTTCCACAAATAGTGGGGAATTCCCTGTCTCCATCAATATAAAACTTGATTTCCCCCTCTCCCCACCAGTATCTCTGGAGTGTGGATAAGCCTATGTAAGTTCCCACATATCTGCCTATACCCCGAATACCATCCACAATGGTATAGTCTTTTCCCAATTGGGTAATTGCTTCTCTTCTCCATTGTGCATGAAACAGCTCTGTATCATCCGACATATCTTCGTACAATGTATAATCAATCTGATAAAAGAATGCCGGAATCGTATTGGCATGTTCATTAATCAGCATAATTCTTGCTGATTTTTTAAACGGCATTTCAAAGTAACTATTTAATCCGCGTAAAGGGGCAACCGCAATAAATGCCGAGTCAATATAACACTCTGTAGAAAATCCGCAACAGAAAAAGTCCCCCAGTGGAACATCAACCGACGGTGTCTCCTCTCCGTCCCAATACATTCTGAGAATCAGATCACGCATAACAAAGCAATCTGCTTCACTGGTTTTATCATCCACTGTAATCCATATATGTGAAATAACTCCAGCTCCCTGAATGTCCGCCAAGATAACCTCATCCCCCGGAGATATATTCGTAAGGCACGGACTTCCTTTCCTGGATTTTCCAAGATTACTGGAAGCCATACCTCCCCTTCCCTTTTCTCCCGTAGGATTTTCCGCATTTATCGCTCTGCTTTTTCCTCGTCTAATCGATAATGCTTCCATCTGTTACTTTCTCCTAATTGCTTTTTTCAACCAGGCGGTAATTCTCGTATTGGCATTTTCCATTTTCCACAAATACGCCTATACCGCCAATTCCGGTACTATAACATCTGCTTGCAAGCGCAGTCCCATTCACATAGCTGACTATGATATTACCACTCATAAAAACCTGAATGTGTGCTTTGTGATCTTTAAAATCAACTGGACGCTCCTCAATATAAGACTGATCTCCATCGCGTCGATTAAAGCGATCCAGCACGATTCGATTACGGCAACATTCCAGCCGGAGCTGGCACCATTTTGAGAGCTTCCGGTCTTCGGTATGAAGCATAATTCCAACATACCTGGTTCCCTCTTCCCAAATAACATCTGTTTCAAACATGCATTCCGGCTTTAATTCTCCGAGCTCGCACCATCCAAATCCCTGCTGTTCCTCACCGATAATTGCATTCTCTATTCTCCAGTCTCCCTGCACCTTCTGCGGTATCAGTTCTACTTTTTCACGATATGCATTTACTACCGTTTCAAGTGGTTTTACTTTAAGTTCTCCATTTTCTTTCTGTACAAGTTCATGGGCAAGAAGAGTTCCTCCCCATATACATTTTGCTGCATCATCGCAGTCTCTCTTCACGGACTGCCAGCCGACCAGATATCTATGTATACCATCCGATACCGTTTTGGCTGCATAAAACTGACGGCCATCAAACATATCATCATTTGCCGGCTCTGTCCATGGTCCTTCCAGACTGTCCGCATACCGATATCTGGTTTCCCACCAGTTATTAAAACAGGAAAATATTAAATACCATTTATCTCCCATTTTGAATGCATTGTTACATTCATGCGTAATAAAGATACGAGGAGCATATGTGATTTTATAAAATTTCCAATGGTCACAGTCATCCGAAACATATATTACCGTGCAGCCTCTTCTATAATCCGCGCCTTCCTTTTCTGTGGCCGTAACCAGCATAACGTATTTGCCCATCTCTTCATTCCAGGACACGTCCGGATCTCTCCAATGCCCATCCGCACAATGTTCCTGATCAGGTACCATAAAGAATGAACTGTCCTTTTCCCAATTCAGAAGGTCTTTGCTGATGGCTCTCATAATCACCTGCTCATGCCTCTCCGAAGAGATGGTGTTGGGATTACGGAATCCTGTATAATAAAAATAAAATTTTTCACCCATCCGGCAAACACTTCCAGTTCCGACATGCCACTCCTGATCTTCGTCACCTCCTCTTTCAATGACCATCCTGGCCTCTGAAAAACTGACGAAATCTTTTGTCCTTGTCAGATAAACGCATTCATCTTTTAAAAAATACAGATAAAATTCTTTCTGCCAGTAATAGGGCATAAAATCTCCGCACATGGTAGCATGTGGCATTCCCACATATTGTTCCCGCGGTGTATAAAATATATCGTGCTTCATTCATTTCCTCCTTATTCATGTAAAATACCGGTTGATTCCCGGAATACCGGGGTTGTCTGGACATAAGTATATCGTGATGGCAGCTTCTGATTCTGAATACGTGACAGAAGCAGATCTGCTGCAATCATTCCAATCGCATCACTATTAATCCGCACAGTTGTCAACGTCGGATTGCTCAATGCTGCCACTGGCATATCATCAAATCCGACAACCTTAATATCTTCCGGAACCATCAATCCCATTTCACGCAGTGCTCGTATCAGCGTGACGGCAATCTCGTCATTTGCACAAAAGAAAACATCCGGCAACATCTCAAGCTCTTTAATTCTTTCACACATCCAACGATAATCGCTGTAGTTTTCTTGATCCAGTGCACATACAGAGCCTTTTTCGAAATCACTGATTCCCACTTTCATCAGTACCCTGTCACAAGCTTCCCACCTCTCATGGAAACTTCGGCAGTGATCTTTATCTCCAACAAATCCAAACCTCCGGTATCCGGCATCAATCATTTTGTGAACTAATATACTGATACTATTTTGATTTTCCATTAATATCAGATCCAAATTGGTAAAACGTTCATCAATTCCAACTGCAGAGTCAATAAACAAAATCGGTTTTTGGGTTTCACACAAAAATGTGCTATACTCCTTATCAAACATTTCAATGCACACTATTCCATCAATTCTGTCATCTTCCATCCCACGGGGTGTCTGATTCATTCTCATTTCTTCTTCGGTCACAACAGAAATTTCAACACGATATCCTTCACTGCAAATTTTTTTTTGGAAGGCATCAAGCGCCCGTACACCAAAATGCTGGTTCATGGGAATATGTGAGGTAACAAGCAGGAGACTTTTCCCATTCATCACTGTTTCCTGTTTCTCTTCCTGATTCATTTGATCTAATTGCCTATATCCCATTTGTTTTGCATAATTCAGTACAAGCTGTTCCGTCTTTTCCGAAACCCCGCCCTTCTGATTTAATACCTTGGAGATTGTATTTCTGGAAAGATTTAATTCTTCCGCAATTTGGTTGATTGTTATTTTCGCCATATACATTGCCCTTTTCTACAAAATTATGAAATGGTAACACAAATCGATTCCGATGATTCACTACGCATATTCCAGTTTATTGTATCATGTTTACTCTTAATTGTAAGGTTTTAATTGCAATGTTATATATCCTTTTCGCTATCCCTTCGTTGCTCCGAGTGTCATGCCACTAGATACCTTCTTATTAAGCGCAAAGTATATGATTAAAGTAGGAACTGTAGTAATGCAGATTGTTGCAAAAGTAGATCCCCATACTCTGTAGCCTGTTTCACTGATAAAATCCTGCATGCCAAGAGAAACTGTCTTTAGGGAAGTACTGTTGATAAACAGCAGGCTGAACAGATAATCATTCCACACTCCGATAAAGCTCATAGAAAGTACAGTCAAAATGGTATTCTTAGACAATGGCACAAAAATTCTGAAGTATATACCATAAACACTGCATCCATCCAGTATAGCTGCTTCTGATAATTCTTCCGGTATGTATTTATAAAAATTAACAAACAGTAGGATGCTTATAGATAGATTAAACGCAATATATAAAAGAATTAAAGCAATATGCGTGTCCAGCAATCCCATTTTAGAAAACATAACATATAAGGGGATCAGAGTAACAAACGGGGGAATAGTAAGTCCCATAATAAAATATGCAAATAGCAGGTTCTTTGTTTTAAACCGGATTCTACTGATCGCAAAAGCTGCCATGGAACTGAACATTACAACAAAAATCAGAGCCACACATGTAACAAATGCACTGTTTTTCAGATAGATAAAGACATTACTGTTTTGAATAACATCTACATAATTTTCTATTGTCAAATGCTGTAATGAACCAAACGGATTTGTAGCCAATTCTGAATTTGTCCTAAAGCTGGCAATAATCAGCCATACAATCGGATAAATTTGTATGGCAAAAATCAAAGCAACCACTACCCAGAAACAAATTTTTTTTATTCCTCTACTCACTTTTCGTCCTCTTTTCTTCATCTATATCCCTTATTATTCAAGGCAGACCAATTACGAATCTTCTGTTCCGTCAATCCGCACGGTTTTATTAATAGAAATAATAAATATCAGGCTCAACAGCATAATCAGAATCGCAATGGCACTACCATAGCCCAGATTACGATTTGTAAATGCAATTTTATACATATAGGTAGATAAAAGTTCCGATTTATGGCTCGGTCCGCCACTTGTCAGATTATACGAAACTGCAAATCCTTTTAAAGCTCCCACGCCACTAAGAATAAAATTCATGGCAATCACATTTTTGATCATCGGAATCTTAATTATAAACAGCTGCTGTAGCTTATTTGCTCCATCAATATTCGATGCCTCAATCACCTCAGGTGATATCGAAATCAGTGCAGAGTAAAAGATAATCATATAAATTCCAACATACTGCCACCCTTCCACAACAGATACCGCCGGAAGAACCTTATCAAAGTCGCTCAGAAATGTGACCGGTTCCACGTCCAACATGCCAAGCAGCTTATTAAAAAGCCCAAGTGGAGTAACAGAATAAAAGCAATTAAACAATTGAGCTACCGCTATTACACTCATCGTTGAAGGAATAAAGTATACAGTCTGAATGAAACCACGGAACTTTTTCACATAACTGAGAAGAACCGCAGTAACAAATCCGAGTATTATCTGCATGCCAACAACAATCAGAATATAGATCAGGTTGTTTTTTAATGCCATAATCAAAATACGGTCATGAAATAGATCCTGAAAATTTTTCAATCCTATAAATTCCATTTTACCCAGTCCATTCCAGTTAGTCAGACTAAAACCTGCAGAAATCAAAATAGGAAGGATAACAATTACCGTATAAATCAGGACTGCCGGAGCCATGAAGATAAATGCCGCACTTTTTTTACTTAAAGTATTCATATCTTCTTTCCTTTACTTCTCAGACTGCCGGACGGCTTTGAACCGTCCAGCAGGAATTTTAATTTATTGCTTTTCCAGTTCTTCGTCCACTAGTGCTGCCATCTCTTCAGGCTTCATCTGACCTAAAGCCACACTGGCAATATTATCATTGAATACTGTTGTAACATTATCCGGAAGGACAATATCCCATGGTCTTGTGTACACATCACCAATGTTCTCATTATCATTGGCAATTCTCACGTAAAGATCATCCATGTTGTCAAGATCAATTTCAACATTCTGTGCTGGGAAATGCCCTCTCTGTGCATATTTTTCACTGAAATTTTTCACAAGATATTCAACAAATCCTTTAACATCATCGTCCCATGTAGCTGAATTAGCAGCCATTCCAAGTCCGCCAAATACCCAATATTCATTTGCAGATGTTGCCGCATTGTCTGTAAGCGGCATATAGAAATAATCAAAGTTCTTTCCTTCTTCGTTGGCTTTAACAAAAGAGTCTAAAAGTGAGGTTCCGGCTGTATACATTACTCCCTGTCCATCCAGAAACAGCTCCAGAGATGTAGAATAATCCGTAGATGTACAACCGGGCTGGAAATACTGTCCAATATCCTGTAAAAACTGTAAGGTTTCCATTCCTGTCGGATCACTCATCTTGGCATCACCGGATTTCAGTGCGTAAACATAATCGTTACCTGTTTCACGGAACGGAATCATAGCAAGATATCTAAGATAGAACCATCCGTCCGCGCCGTCTACAATAATCGGAGTCTCGCCGTTTTCTTTAAGAATTCTGCAATTTTCCAGCAGCTCATCAAATGTTTTTGGAACCTCTAAATTATATTTTTCATATACATCTTTATCATACCAAAACATATCTGTGGCGAATTCCCAGGGTATGCCATATAAAGATCCGTCATCTAACCGGATATAATCAAGAGACGCTCCAATAAAATTATCGATTACTCCGATCTCTTCCAAAAATGCCTGCATATCAACAACCATGCCGGCATCTGCAAGTTCCTGGCAGAACGAATCCCCATCTACGTCAAACAGTTCCGGAAGTTCATTAGCTGTTGCCATAGCACGTAATTTCTGATCATAACCATCTGTGTCCGCTGTTTCAAGGATAAATTCAATGTTATGCCCTTCTGCCTTATATTCCTCTGCCAGCTCCTGGAATATTGCAAGTACATCATCCGATGGAACCTTGGGGGTAAAATATGTAATCTTTTTTACCTCGCCAGACTCATCCGATGCTGATTCTGCAGTATCATCTGTTGCAGCCGCTTCTGTTGTTTCTCCAGTATTCTCTGTTGTAGTCTGAACTTCCTCTGTTTCGTTTTTACTTCCGCATCCGGCAAACATAGAAACTGCCATAGACATTACTAAAAATAACGAAGCACATTTTTTTAATTTCTTATTAACCATTTCATTTCCTCCTTTGTTCTGTGCACATTGTGCATTTTATGCATTTGTTACCTTTTATGGGTTTATTATATGTCTTTTTGAGCATAATGTAAACATTGTTTTTCCATTTTTATTATTTTTGTAAATTATGCACTTTTTATCATTTTAATTTTGTGTATTTTTGAATTTTCAGTTTACATTTTGTGCAGTTTATTCTATGTAACTTTACATTTTCACAATTACATACCCAACATATCTCCCAACAAAAAACCATGTAGTATAATGTCGATACTACATGGTTAACGCTTAACTACAACACCTTGGAACCGTTCGCAGTCAGTTTAAAGGTCATTCCAAGGACATCCGCTGCCCCACGGCACATCATCATTCGTCCAAGGAAGATTTCAAAATATACATACATGGTACAGATTTTGGTGTCAATCTGCAGATTCAGGGCAATTACATGCTTCTCGGTATCCACCTTCAGCTTGGCATCCATAACGGCATAGTTCACCCGGTCATGCTTGTCAAAGGTCGCTTCATTCTTCTCACGGACTCTGCTACGACGCACATCCGTCTTATCCGCGATAATCAATGCTGCCGAAACCGAATCGGTCGCCCCACCGGTCGATTCATCGTGATGTCCGATCGCCGAAACCACCGTAATCCGATCCTCCATGCCCATATCGCTTTCTTTTAAAATATCGTAAGTGTTGTGTAAAGTGACATAAACGGCACCCGCAATTCTTAATAATGATACCTCCTGCGATTCGTGAAAAGGAATCCCAGAGTCACAAACAATGCCATCCCCTCTGCTGCCACAACCGAAAACCAGATGCCGTCCACTCCAAACCAAAGCGGAAGAACTGAAATCACGACTATCTGGAATACCAGCGTTCTAAGGAACGAAATAACCGCCGATA
>Ga0129314_1002147_pt1 | contig 11585 bp, 16 predicted proteins | sample O1111metagenome_FD_94431 | JGI IMG/M metagenome (GOLD analysis project Ga0129314, IMG submission 94431) | Orangutan individual fecal microbial communities from fecal samples from Wisconsin, USA - O1111 metagenome | ecosystem: Host-associated > Mammals > Digestive system > Large intestine > Fecal...
AACTTCATCCCCAAATCACATTATCTGGAATATGGCTTTCAGAAAATGGGCAAAAACTTCTCCTATCCTGTAAGCGAGAAATTTACTACTTCTGATAATGATGAAAGCCTTCTAAGTGAAGAAATTTCTAATGATTTATCTGAATAATTTTTTGTTTGACTTCATACAAATATGGTGTATAATATTATTAGAGTCATATGTTGTTCCGTCCTGGAGCTGCGTAGGACTCGTAATATTAACAAAAGTATCGCACCTGCAGTTTAGCGGGTGCGATTTTCTTTTATAAAATTAGAACATCTTTTTTATATTTTGCATAAATAAATCTAATTCCTTTCCTATAACCTGATAAGTTGGATTACTACTCAAATATTCAACTATAAGCAATGCTGCAATTAAAAAAACAATCCAAACACCTAAATATAATTTTTCTGATTTGCTTATGGTTTTTTTCATTTTATTCAGACCTTCATCGTTACCAAATGTCTCTAACAAATCATCTTCCGTCAAAATATCCTTATAATTCAATTTCAATTGTTCGTAGCTTTCATATACCTTTTCTATTTCATAACGTGATTGAAAATAGCATATAAATAAATATACAAATGAACCTGCCAAAACACATTCAACCAATACTGTAATTTCTCTTGTAAAAAGATTATTCAATGGTTGATTGGAAACGATATTTGCCAATATAACAGAAAAAATAAAACCAAAAATAGCAATAAGATTTGATTTAAATTTATCTAATAAACTTGTCGCATATTCCCCTGTTTTCGATACTATATCACTTATGAACTCAGCCACTTTATTCTTTAACTCCAAATAGTCTTTTACGTTATCTTTCAAATACATATTATAATTAGACTGTATTGAAGCCATAACTTTATCATCAATTTCTATTATAGAAACATACTTGCAATGCAAACTAATAACATTTCTATCTATTATCGCCTTGTCTATTGGACTACCATCTGTATATATCCAATTATATATTCTATATAATACTTTATTATCCGGAATATTATTTATATCGCAACAATATTCCATTGTACGCTGTCCATTTATGATGCCTTTTAACTGCCTTCCATTTATTGATGAAGAAGTGGCAATAAAACTAATAGATAACAGCATTGTAATTTTCCCAAATAACTCAGTTAGCGGATTACTTTCATAATTAATTGTTATTTTAAAATCATCTGGTAGCACTTCATAAGTGTTAAAATTATAAAAATATGAAACTTCTTTGCAACTCTCCATTCTCTGTTTTCTATTGAATTCTGAATTTGTAATCTGGCTCCTATATGGTACAAAAAACATTGTTTTTGTAGCAAACATTGTCATCGGACTGTAAACATCAAAAACCAAAAACGTTGATACCTGACTCAATAGACCAGAAAAAGCTATCATAACTTGTTCTATGGATAACATTAAAATATCTTTTACAAACTCATCATACGAATAAATAGAAAAATGATTTTCCTCTACTTTTTTATCAATGCGCAACTTAACATTAATAGTTTCATCATCAAGTGTATTTTTTAAAAATGTTTTATACTCTTCCTCTCCTTCTGTTTTTGAGGAAGAAACCTCAAAAATCCTCTCATTTTCATCTTGTAAAGTTATCTTAATATTATCCCTTTGGGGAATAAAATTGATTATATTAAAAAAATAACTATAATCTGGCGCATTATTTAAATCAAAATTAAAAGAGGCTTCATACACTTTCATTCTTTCGGAAACAATTATATCTCTTATTTCTGCCAAACTAAGTAACTCTGCAAGCATACTTCTACACCTCCTTTTATTTTATCATTCATCTGAAAAAAGTTTATATGTCAGATCATTATCCGTTTTAATCCTTATATATCTATTTCCATCTGGTTCCCTATATGCCTTAATTGTATCGCCAAAATCATCTATAGCATCCGTTATTTTTAATTGAACTCCTTGGCAGACATCATACACTTTTCTAATACGAGCATTGATAACTGATGATACTGTATTAAACTGTTTATCAAATTTATGTTTTTCTGGTAATTCTCTTATCTTTTCAATTACTTTGTCCATCTTTTCTTGATCTAATTCTACTGGATGATAACTCTCCAATGTATTTTGTATCATGGTATCATAATCTATATAATCATTGGACTTAAAATATGCTATCAAAGAATTTCTGAGTAATGTATGATCTCTAGGTGCAATATTCTTTACATTTCTATTTAATGCACTATCTATTGCACGAAATGCTTTGTCTGTGTTTGTTTCATCACTCACAACTTGGTCTAACTCTAAAAAATTATCATACCAATATTTTGCAACTGTATTAGAATAAACCTTTGCCGAATAACTATCAGCGTTTAAATTATCAATTTCAAAAATACAAGACTTCCAAAGTTTTTTCATATCTTTTGAAAAACCAGATTTAAAACTAAAATCAGAATCATCCACAAAATCTGTATGTTCTACTTTTGCAAGCAGATACGTATACTTGTCCTTGTCCTCATCGTATAATAAAGCTTGTATTAAGCTGCCTTTTTGTACATTTGTATTCATATGCACAACAGTAGTTTGTGCCTCTCTTTCTTTTAAAAGTAATCTCTGTGCAATAAAATCAATTTTTCCAGTCACATATTCCTCGTCAATTTGATTTCTGACTATATCTAAAATACAACTTATGACTTCAGTATTAGCTGAACGAGTTTTATATTCACGAATAGAAGTATTACCATTTATATAAGTAATCAATTGACTTACATATTCAGAAAATGTCTCTGGAGTTTCTCTAACATATACAGCATTATTCTCATAATCAATAATTCTAATGGTTTTAATTACTATTTCCATGTGTAACCCTCCTACTGATATTTTTTATCATTATATCACATATTGTTAAAGTCACAAACATAATCTTAATGATACATTTTAGTAGCTCTCAATATGTTCTGCAATAAAGGCAGCCAGCAATACAGCCAACTGCCTATCTTTCCTACATATCTTCTGCCGCCTCCAGAGAAATTTCTGCAAATTCCTCATCTGTCATGTTCTGGAGCTTACCTAACACCTGCTCTCCAAGCTCCTCCATGTCGCTGTCCTTTATGTGCGGCATTACCTGTCTGATCTGCCCAATCATATCCGTCCTGTCCTATGTCTCAAACACACACATGAAATTGATTTCTTCTACTGTGAATTTACTCATCTTTTTACATCTCCCTCTGTGATTTTTTCTCGGTTTCCTTTTCCGGTGAAGTACGTTCCGCCTTGTCCCTCTGCTCTATGACTGCCTTTTTCTCTGCCAACTTCTCCTTTATGGAAATTCTGCCTTTGGTCTGCTCCTGTTCCTTTTTCTCAGCTCCGTTGTTTAAGACATTATCAATCATGTTGTAATTCTGTTCGGTAAGCTCCTCCACCTTTGCAAGCGGCTTGTATTCTGCCAGCTTGTCAAGCAGCTCCTTTGCCCTTCTCGCAGTCTGAACCGCTTCACTGTCATCAATCTCCACACCCTGTCCGAAAATGTCTGTAATGCCCTCTCTAACGCCTTCAGAAATGACCGCATTGAGAAAGTCATTCAGATACCCGGTATTTCCGTTTCTAATGTCCTCAGTGATGTTTGCAACCTGTTCTTCTCTGTCCTCAACCGTATCCTGATACTAATAAGTGTCATAATCATAAGAAAGCTGGTCTATCTGAGAAGCACGGATAACCGCCTGCCACTTCTCCAGTGAACCACGCACCTCAATGTCCGGTAACTCGTCAATCAGCTCCGCTATGACCTCGATTGCTTTCGGATTGTCTGTTATATCCGGTACATAATCCAAGACCTCTAGGTCAATGACCTTGCCGGAGAGAATATCCATTTCCACATCCTCATAACTCTCGGTTCCCTCGGTATGTATGTTAATGCCGATATTCGGAATCTCGTTCATTCTTGGCTTTAAAATACACCACAAGACGGAGCGCAACGCCGCCCACAATACCGATCAGCAAATCTTTCGGGAAAAAGCTCGGCAACGGATTGGAAAACAAATTATTCAGCCCGTTCATGGCTGCCATCATCTTATTGGAAGCATTACTCCCCGGCGATACACGCCACAGCCACGCTATCTTGTCACAAAAATATCCTACGAGAATATACGGGAGATTCATAAGAATGAGCTTCTTTTTATCCACGCCTGCGGTCTTAGCCTTCAGCGTTTCGGGAATGGCTTTTAAGTCTTTGGCAATACCGTCTATAATCTTACTCATAACGACTACCCCCTGTCTTTCTGGTGTTCCCTTGCTCTTTCCCTGTTCTTGTCCTTTCCAAGCAGTTCCCTGAACTCTGCCAGCTTCTCCCTTACGGATACTCTGCCATGCTTCTTCTCATTAACTTTCACAAATTCCTTAAATGCCTGTGTGATCACATCGGCATCCTTGCCCTTGAAAAATACCATATACTTCGGAGGTTCCACCGTCTTATCCTTTTTCACAGCAAAGTCAACATTGTATTTCCTTGCCACCCGCTCAAAGGACTAGATGTTGTTATCCGTAACCTCAATACTCGAAGCTCCCATACCCTGACCTACCAGCTTTTTCACTGACATTTTTCCATGCGTTGCCTGTTTTCCGGCTTTCCGGTGCTCAAGATACATCTCCATGGCTTTCTTCAGTACATCGGCGGTCAGCCTTGAGGACTTGAAAACAAGGGCAATCGTTTTCTGTGTAACTTCCTCCTGCATGGTTTTCCTCCTTGATTTTTTGTTGCTGTAATTCCGCTATGGTGGAACATACAGCCTGTGCAGTAAATACTTCATAATCTCTCCTTTCCACTTCTGGACATTTTGTCCAAAAGTTCTGTAAACGCAAAAAGGGCAGCTACAAACCTTTACGGTCTATAACTGCCCTTACGCTGTGATATTCAGTTGTTTTTATCATTATCTCCACTTATACAGCATGAATCTATATCATCTTTTGTAATTTCATTAACTTGCCTAAAATATATCTCTGTTTTTTCTATTTCATACTCAAATAAAGGTTCTAATCCTTCTTGACTCATATAAACAGGAATAATTTTGTAACTTAAATATTTTTCAACTTCCCCTCTAAACATTTCCATATTATGATTATTTATTTCTGTTTCTATTCTCCGAAAACGACTCACAACCGCAAAAAGTGTTTCCTTAACAGGCATACTTAACTTTTTACATTTTGATGCTAAGTTTTCTTGATTCGTTCCTATGTGAACCGTATATCCATGTTCTTCTCCTGGGATATCTCCTTCGATTATTGATATTCGTATTTCTTCATAAATATCTTTATGTCCAAAATCCTTATTCCACTGCTCAAATATTTTGACAGCAGCTTCGCGATTTTGAAATAATAATCCCAAATAAGGAGCAGACTTCATATCTGAAAGAACCGCAGTTCCCATCCATTTTGCCTTATCCCATAATTCTGTGTCTATTACACTTGTTACACATAATACTCTATTTCCCATTTTCATCTTCCTCCTCGGCATTTTTCCAACACAAATGCTTAATAAACATATCATACATTTCATCAAGTTTTTTTATCAATGTATTTGCAATAGTGATATAGTTTTGTTCTGATTCTTCTAATCCTAATCTAGTACAACAAGATGCCAATAATTCTTCTCTAGAATCTTCTGAGTATAAATGAGCAGATACCAATCTCAAATCATAAAGCACAAACAGTGGCGCTATCTCTTTATTAACATCTATTTTATCAGTATTTTTTTCAAGCCATAATTGTAATAATTTTATTCCCTTTTTGTTCTTTAATTCTTCTCGTAATTCCGGATATTTTTCTTTTAAATTTTTACTTATAGCTTTATTATTTATAGCTTCCACAAATAACTCATTAAGTGGAATAATCAGGTCTTTAAATGCGTCATTAGTATTTATAAGTAATTTGCGTATATTTTTGGCAACCGTAAGAGTTTCTGTATCCAATTGAGCAACTGCAATATTATAATATTCACGAACTTTTTCATTGAAATCCAAACGCTTTTTTAATAACCTTCTTTCCGCTGAAGCCTTAGCCCATACATTCTCTATTTGTGCTTCGTAAAACTCAGAACCGATGCAATGATCCGAGGTAATATTTTCTGAACGTAAATAAAATTGCTCTTCGACATTTAACTCAACTATATCGCCCAGCCACATAATAACTTTATTATTCTCGTTAATTCCAAAGGAGAGATAGTGCTCATCCCCTTTATATATATATCCGAATGTATCCGCTCCTATATCCAATCCATATAATGGATGATGAATATATTTTAACAAGACTTCAATGTTAAAAAAAACCGGTGTTAAAAAGCCTATTTTCCATGGTCTAATTAACCCTGGAATAAAATAATAATCATCCTTATCATATATAAACTTTACTTTTTCAGCTATATACTTGTCGCAGCAAATCTCCCTCTTTATCTTATTAAAATCATACCATTGTTTAATGCTTTCACTTGAAGTATCCCCCTGCTCTTGATTTACTTCTATTGTATTTTTTTCTTCTTCCTGTTTAGCCGACTCTACCAACTTCTTTAATTCGTCTAATAACTCTTTAGCCAACGGTGATATATATATCTTCTGACATACATCACACACTAGAAATGGTGTATGTTCAACTGCAATTTTTTCTCCACTACTTAATGTCAATATTTTTTCACCATATGCTAAATGCAACTTACTTTCGCAACTATCACAATCTAATCCTGACATTTTAAACCTCCTATCTTCAATGAGTCATCACAACATATAATATAAATACAGCTTTTCAACTTCAAATTTCATATAATCCCATAATAATCTGGATCTAAAATAAATTCTCCCTCTGTTTCATCAAGCCACTTTTTTGCCATATTTATAGCATCAACTAGACATTTTGCAAATTTTTCTACTGCCGCATCGTTTATATGCCAAGGAGATACTAAATATTTTTTATCAATCTTCACCATTGTACCTGCATATAGTACTTTTCCCGAATCAATCCCCATCTTTTTTAATAACAACCAGGAATTATCAGGATTATTGGGATTCAACTCTCTTCCTGCAACTACATTCAAATATGGAATAGGTTCTAAAACAGCGCTATACAATATATTTTTTGCCCTATCGGATATAAGATATTGATATCTTCTTACCCAGTCAATCAGTTCCAATACTAAAACTGCCCATTCGACTTGATATACATTTGATGTAGTAATTGCAGAAAAAATAGCTTCACTCTTTCTTTTCACTTCTTCTAAATCATTGTTTGCAAAGAATCCCAATACTTTATGATTATCGGATAATATATCCACAATTTTCTCTTCTGAAAAATCCAAGACCTCTGTAACTTTTGCCAAAGCATCAGACATTGTAATTGTGTTAAACAAAACACAACTTATCTGTTTTAAAATTTCTAATATACAATAATCAATTCGTCCTTTCATATGATCACGTAAAGGGTTACTAATTAAACCTTTCGCTATCATCTCTTTTATCCCCACCGATAATGCCTTAGATACCTCTTCTTTTTCATTCTCATTATCAGAATTATAACAAAATATACGATGATGACTTAAATCAAATGGAACACTTTTTATATCTCCATATTTCAAATTATAGAAGCAAATGATTCTATCCCACCCAAGAGTCCTAACCGCATATCCCAGTTCCAACAATACGTTAGGATTGGGACACTTGCGCCCTTTGTCGTTTCCATTAATAATAGATATATCGCAAATAAAAATATCGGTTTTTGCAATTTTATCAAAAATTGTTCCAGCTATATCTGGTGTTCCAACCGTTTTCTTTGTATCTCTATCAACAGCTATCGTCAAACCAGCTTCAAACCCTAATTTATCTTTTTTAATTGCCTTTTCTATGCAATTTTCAATAAATGATCTGTTATCTTTGTTGGGCAAATCTGATTGCCAAGAATAAAAAATGGTACACTTCATTTCCTCTCAGCTCCCCTTTCTACTTTTAACACAATAAATATATACTGCTTAACTCCGCATACATCTTGCCATCTTCAAACTTCACATCATCAAGCAATAATGCCTGAAACAACACTTCTCTGACACTCTCTAATTTTACCACAGAAAGCTCCGCTACCGAAAGTCCCTCCATCTCTATATTTTCCAAAGCCACCGCTTTTCTTGCTGACAGACAGTATGTATATAAAGCCATAATATATCTGTCAGACATCACAAAGGCATATGTGTCCTTGCCTTTATAATTGTATCGGCACTTTTCCAATTCTTTCGCAGATATGGTAAAGAAACATCTGACTGTTTCCAGATACACTTTTCCCTCATAGTCTGGCTTATACTTCTTTGCCAACCGCTTAATCGTTGCAAAAATATTATTTCTCTCATAGGTCAGTCTGGTTCTCTTAAAAACTGCCTTTTTCCCTCGCATATCCATGTAAACATTGTTCCCTATAGTTTTTCCAGCGAATGGTTCATACTCACCGATCCGCAACAGATAAGAAAGCACCTGCAACAACTTCTCCTGCGAAGTAATTTCATTGTAGTTGTAATCACCAAAGCCTAACTGTTCAAACTGTAAAGGTGTGCTCCCTTTTTTAATCTCCCGTTCCATTACTCTGTCCACATCTCTCATTGACTCCATATATCTTTCTGCTCCTTCCTTCTGACAATAAAAGAGCAGCCATGTTCTGACTGCCCCACCTTTGGACAAAATGTCCAGAAGTTCTATATTTCCACTTTTGGACTTTTTGTCCAGAAGTGCCCTGTTACAATACTGATAAGCTCTCCTGCAATGCCAATTATCTTGAAAATCAGCACTACACCGCCGATTAAACCGCCTATGATACAATTCAGAGCAAGAACACCAATGCTCCCACTGATGCCGAAATTCTTGGGTATCAGCCACAGGCACATCCGGCGGATACCAAACGGGCACCCTGCAATAATCCAATATAAAAACCAGTCAAAACCTTCTGCTTTATTGCATACCGGATAACAGGTCAGCATCCATACTACAATGATCACTGCCGGAACAATGACCTTAAACAATCCCCTTTTCATGCCATCCACCTCCATACATATCGTGCTGTACCTCTTGTTGGTAATAATGATTGATTGTGCTTGGCGCATTATAAAGCGTTGTCACCATATACGCTTTGATATTCGTAATCTTGGTTGTGGTATTCTTCATGCAGCCAATGACATAATTCAAGTGTGAACTATTCAGTTTCAGAAACTTTGACTTTACCAGCTCATAAGGGTAATCATCCCCGCCTATCCTTACCGTCTTGTGCTTTACGCAGACCACTTCACAGATAATCTCAAAAAGCTCATCATAAAGCTCCCGGTCCTGCCAATCACTATATTTCATGTAGTGATCATATTCAATGTTCTCCTTGATGATTTCAATGTATGCGTTGACATCCTCCATCGCATCAATCGTTTTTTCTGTTTCATTGTCAGCTTGATGGATATGATAGGATTCTCCGTCAGTAATATTTGCAGTAGTATATGAATCTGTCTCTCCGTTTTGGGATAGACCTGTATCCGGTTCCGGAGAGAGGGTGTTATCCGTTTCATCATGACCTGTATCCCATTTTGTAGATACCTGTGTCCCGTCTGAGATACCCCTCCCTCCCAAAATTTCCATAGGGGTATCCGATTTTGTAGGGAGTCTCCCTCCCCTTTTGACATCGGATACATCTGCATATGAATTGTTCTCCCCATTCATAGCAGGAATTTCCTCTGGAAATGTCAGTCGGTAAAGCATATCCGGCTTTAGTTCCACATACATCACATTATTGCATACAAGTCCGTCTCCGTAACTGACTGTTCGGAACTCTCTCCTGATTACCTGCAACTGCTCCAATTTATCCATTGCGGTTTTTACTGTTTTCTTAGATTCTCCAAACAAATCCGCATAATACTGATAGCTCTGTCTTAAAATATCCTCTGAAAACTTCTTTTTCCATCCAAGAATATGTCCGGTTCCCTGATCCCGTACCTCAGAAGGACGATACCAATAAACAATATCTGCCAAAATGACAATCGCAATGAGATATGGATTCCCATTCTCCTTAGTGATTGTCCTATACCAGACCGCAGGAATGATGTTTCCGGAGATATTTATCGAACCCATTGCGTCAACAATTTCGTTGCCGCTTGTTAAATATCCCATTGTCAAACAGCTCCTTCCTTTTTTCACTTATCCAGAAGTGAAATGATGATGTTCTCAATCTCCTCATTGAAATAACTGTCTGAAAAATACTCGCCAATCTTATCTGCTTTCATAGTAAATTTTCTTTCCTTCGGCTTTTCTTCCGTTAAAATCAGCCGCACCATTGCAAGAGTAAGCTCACCGTTTTTTCCATATTCCTTTAACTTTCCGGATTGTACAGTGCTGACATTACAGTCCTGTTCTTCTATAATGACCTCCACCCACTGCTGTGCTTCCTCTGACAGAAAAGAAATGTCTACCCCCTGTGAAAAGCCTAATTTCTTGGTATCCACCATTTCAAGAAGCTCCTCAGAAAGCCTTGCCAGCCAGATATAACGCTGTACTTTCTTCGCATTCTCTCCAGCTGCTTCCCCTACTTCATCAAGGGTATTCTTTCCCGATTTCTTTCCCTGATGTTTCATGGATTCATACTTCATCTTGTATGCCCTTGCCTTTTCACTCGGCAGAATGTCCTCCCTCTGGATATTGGAATCCACCATAATAATGGTTGCTTCATCGTCGGAATAATTGCGGACAATAATCGGCATTTCCGTTTTTCCGGCTCTTTCTGAGCCATGTTTCCTGCGGTGTCCGGCAATCAGCTCTTAGCCGCCACCAGCTCTCGGTCTTGCAATACCCGGAACAAGTACCCCATATTCTCTGATACTCTCTGTTGTTTCCTCCATCTTTTCATCGTCCAACACTTTAAACGGGTGGTCTTTGAACTCATAAAGGTCTGCTAACGGGGCATTGATTATCTGCTCTGCCCCTATTTCCTGTACACTGCTCCCTCCGAATAAATCATCAAAGCTCTCCATTTTGATTTTAGATGCACTTCCGGTCTTACTGCTCATTTGCCAGCACCTCCTCTGTCAAAGAATTGTAGGCAGATGCCACTTTTCCCTTTGAATCATGCTTATAAATGCTGACACCTTCCGCAGAAATCTCCGCTGCCCTTACTGAAATCGGAATAATGTTTTCAAATATCTTTACCCGGCTTGCATAGGCTTCTTTCAACATGGAACTAATGTCCCTTGCATAATTTGTCCTGCTGTCCACCATTGTCAGCAGAATACCCTCTATCTCCAGCATTGGGTTAATCTGGCGCTTTACCTTGCCAATAGTTTTGATAAGCTGCTGTAAACCTTTGACTGGCAGATATGCCGCCTGCACAGGTATCAAAATACTGTCGGCACAGGCAAAGGCATTTATCGTAATCATGCCAAGTGAGGGCATACAGTCAATTAAGATGTAATCGTAATAATCCCGCACTCAGAGTACTTATTTCTATCAAGTCTACATAGGCTACCTCGTAGCCATTGGATAATCGATGGTGGACATCATGGTATCAGACTTTAGGAAAGGGAGGTACAACCTCATGAAAATTTATGT
>Ga0129314_1002152_pt1 | contig 11570 bp, 10 predicted proteins | sample O1111metagenome_FD_94431 | JGI IMG/M metagenome (GOLD analysis project Ga0129314, IMG submission 94431) | Orangutan individual fecal microbial communities from fecal samples from Wisconsin, USA - O1111 metagenome | ecosystem: Host-associated > Mammals > Digestive system > Large intestine > Fecal...
CCATATTGAGTTGTTGAGCTAACTGGCGCCCAATAGTGCTTTTTCCGGCACCCATAGGCCCAACCAGAAAGATATTGCGTTTCTCTGCCATTTTTTCGGTACTACTAAGACTATTCGTTAATGGTAAACCCGCTTCGCAGACACTCAGCGCAGCAGGACATGAACTGAAACCTCATAAGATATTGCGAGAGTCAGACTGAAAATTATCTCAATACTCAAGCGGGTTTGGCAACTGAATAAATCACCAAACCTTACGCATTTCTGGTCGTGGCAGGCATGCTACCCTGCAAACATCAGACCTGGCGACGTATCGCGCAGCCAAATGACACCAAATAAGCCTATGACACACCACCAGAAAGGCAAAGCGTATTTACTGCCGCATAAGTAAAGAAAAGTACCGACACTCAAATCGGTACTCCTTGTATGCTAAATACACCCGCACGTCAAATCTCTGAAACGTGTTCAGTGCAAAAACAACGGCTTTTCATGCATAAGTTATTGCGTTGAAACCAGTCTGGGCGTAATAAAAACCACTAATTCACGCCGTTCGTCTTCTTTACCATCATGACGAAAGAGAGAGCCAAGCCAGGGGATGTCGCCCAACAGCGGCACGCTGTCGGCTGCGGATTTATTCTTATGTGAAAAAATCCCGCCCAGCGCAATCGTCTCGCCGCTTTTTACCTCGACCTGAGTTTCAATCTCCTGCTTATCAATAGCCAGAACTTCGCCATCCGCCTGCTGTAGCACCTGCCCGGGAACATTCTGGCTGATATGCAGTTTCAGTCTGATTCGTCCTTTCTGCAATACGGTGGGCGTGACTTCCATCCCTAATACAGCTTCCTTGAACTCGACGGATGTCGCGCCGCTTTCACCGCTGGAGACCTGATAAGGGATCTCACTACCCTGCTTAATACTGGCAGGTTGCAGGTGAGAAGCCAGTAAGCGTGGACTGGCGATGATGTCCAACTGCTGTTTTTGCTCCAGCGCAGACAGCTCCAGCTCGAGTAAACGACCGTTAATACGGCCAATGTTAAATCCCACACGGGATGTGGCTGTGGATACAGAAAGATCGCTGGCAAGCGTTGTGACGTTCCCCACCGCCCCCGATTGCTGTGCGTCAGCCAGCGACCACTTCACCCCCAGCTCACGCAAGCTTTTTTCATTAATCGTCACGATATGCGCCGCCAGTTCGACTTGTGCAACCGGCAGATCCATTTGCGCCACCCACGTTTCCAGTGCGTTAAGCGCAACGCTATTATCACGCAGCAGTAAGCGGTTGGTGCGTTTATCCACCGTCATGCTTCCTTTGGCGCTGAGCAGCTTTTCTCCGGCTTTTGCCAGCTCGGAGGCATCAGCATATTGCAAAATGATACTGCGATGTTCCAACGGCAGGCTGGCCTGAAGCCGTGCCTGCTCATTGTCCTGACGAGCCGCATTTTCACTCTGCCATTGAACAGAATGCACATGCAGAATGTTGCCTTCCTGACGTAATACCAGCCCGGCGCTTTTCACCACTGTTTGCAATGCCTGCTTCCAGGGCACATCCGTCAAATGCAGTGACAGCACACCGCTGACATCCGGTGAAACTACCAGGTTTTTCTTTTCCTGTTCGGCCAGCGCCTGCAATACCTGCACAACCGGCACATCATCGACCACCAGCGTCACGTTTTGTGATTTCGCCGCCAGTACGCTCTGAATCCCGACCACCAGTACGAGTACTATCCATGCCATCCATCGCTTCATTTATCGCTCCTTGTCGTTGCCACTGCCACTGCGACGGCTCGCAGTTTTTCCCTGTGTCGAGGGTTACGCTCTGGGCCGTTATCTGCGTAACCGTCCAACCGTTTTTCAGGACATCATTTCGCTCAACCCGCTGCCATTTTTTCTGGCTATCCTGAACAATGCCAATGGGTCGCGCGCCCTGGCTCAATATTCCCTGATAGCGCCATGCCGACAGCTCAGCAATTTGGCAACGGTCCTCCGGTGGCAGGAAGGGATTACGCATACCGGTGAGTATCAGTACGCTTACGCACGCCAACAGCCAGCGTTCAACCATCATTCAGGCGCTCCAGTTGTAGTGTTAACAGCAGCTCCGCACCTTCTGCGTAAAGAGAAAACCGGCTGACGTTCATCCCTTGCTCCGCTAATTGGTCAAACATCGGCGGGATGACATTCCAGCCTGGCTTCAGCGTCATTTCTCCGCCCTGTGCGGAGGGTTGCCAGTGGATAAGATGTGCAAGAGGAGTCTGAAACAGCAGTGGGGAGAACGGAATCAGCGTCTCTTCAGGCTCTTCTGGCGATGCCGCCAGCAGATATAAATTTCGCCATTGTGCCTGAATGGCCGCTCGTTGCTGATTTAGCGCCTCTTGTTGCATAACCCGTTTCTGCGCGGTGGAGCTGAGGCATAACATGACGACGATGAGCAGTCCCAGCATCCAGCCACAGCCGCAGATGAGCCGAAAGCGCGGCGACTGCGCTAACCAGCTATCACAAAGCGTTTTCATGCGCACCGCTCCGCATCAGTCGATAGTGGAATTGCCAGCGTCCCTGCGCATCCTGCTGCGTTTCGCCAGGGCTACCCAATTTAAACAGCGGCAGCTGGCGTAATTGCGCTTCCAGCGCCTTCAGCGCGGCAAAGCTCAGCGTGTTTCCCGTCAGTTCCAGTGTCTCCTGCTGCCAGGTTATTTTTGTTAACCACGCCTGCTCCGGCAGTAATTCCGCCAGCCCTTGCAAAACCCGCTGCCAGCTTCGGGTCTGCTCACGCTGTTTGTTCCGCGCTTGAACCTGTTGCCATCGTTGCTGGCGCTGCTGCACACGCGACTTTAGCGCCATTAAAGCCTCGGCCCGCGTCTTTTCGGCATCCGCTAACAACAATTCGACCTGGTTTTCTACGCTCAAAACGCTGTAATAGCGCAACAACACGCCGCTACTAAGCAGTAGCGAAGCGCCAAATAAAAAACTCCAGAAGCGTAGGCAGGCGCGACGTCGCGTCTGGCGCCAGGGCAGAAGATTGATGGTCGCTATCATCAACATGTGCCTCCCATAGCGAGTCCCAGTGCAATGGTGAAGCGATGGCTTTGCGTTGGAATTGGCGGCTGGCGTACAGACACCACGCTTAAAGGATCGAAGCCGCTGGGATCGCATAGCGCAATGGCTGTCGTGGAAAGCGATAATGTCGCGGCAAGCTCGTCGATACAGCCAATATCGCCCGTTGATTTACGCCCCCATGCCGAACGGGTCGCCCATAGCCACTGGGTGTCATCACGCCATACCAGACACTGATGACGTTCTGGCAGGTAAGGTATAAATCGCTGTAACGCGCTGGCATCCGGCGTAATCGCCGTAACCTGTACCTTCAACGTTTGGATAAGCGTCAGAAGCGCTGAAATCTCTTTGCTTTGCGCGGCAGTGACGTTAAACGCCGGGCTTAACGTGTCTTCGCTATAATCAAAATGCAGCGCATCCGGCGCCATATCCAGCTCACGCGCCATCGAACCGGATAACCATGCGGCTTGCTCCGGCTCGCGCAGCATCATTTCCGGACGAGGGTACTTTTTTTGTAACGTCCTGTTGGCAGGAAAAGAGAGATAAATATGGTGTCGGCGAGGAAGCTCCCGGCTCCACGGCAGTAGCGCTGCGACAAGCTGTTCAGGCTCGCGAATATGGCCATCGACGATAACCTGAGGCGTCAGCGGTATACGCCACCAGCGCTGGAGAAACCAACCGGATGCGTCGTGAACTACGGCGACAGCCAGCGCTTCATGTTGCTGAATATGCAGACCAATTTTCCAAATATTGAAAGCCATTGCTGATGATCTCCTTATCACCCGTTGCTTTAACGGGTATATCAATGCGTCTGGCTTGCCTTTATACTACCGCGCGTTTGTTTATAAACTGCCCAAATGCCACTAAATGGGAAATCTCCAGTGAAGTTCGTAAAGTATTTATTAATCCTTGCAGTATGTTGCATCCTGCTGGGAGCAGGTTCGATTTATGGCCTCTACCGCTATATTGAGCCGCAATTACCTGACGTCGCGACGCTCAAAGATGTGCGTTTACAGATCCCGATGCAGGTTTACAGCGCTGATGGCGAGCTGATCGCGCAATATGGCGAGAAACGTCGAATCCCGGTCACCCTGGATCAGATGCCGCCGGTAATGGTTAAAGCCTTTATCGCTACCGAAGACAGTCGTTTTTATGAGCACCACGGGGTAGACCCGGTGGGGATCTTCCGTGCTGCCAGCGTCGCGCTATTCTCCGGCCATGCATCGCAAGGGGCCAGCACCATTACCCAACAGTTGGCGAGAAACTTCTTCCTGAGCCCGGAACGTACGCTGATGCGTAAGATCAAAGAAGTGTTCCTGGCGATCCGCATTGAACAACTGCTGAGTAAAGATGAGATCCTCGAACTGTATCTGAACAAGATTTACCTGGGGTATCGCGCTTATGGCGTTGGTGCTGCCGCGCAGGTCTATTTCGGTAAGACGGTTGATCAGCTCAGCTTAAGTGAAATTGCGGTGATTGCCGGTCTGCCAAAAGCGCCGTCAACCTTCAACCCCCTCTATTCGATGGAAAGGGCAACCGCGCGACGTAACGTCGTACTGTCGCGTATGTTGAGCGAAAACTACATCACGCAGGCTCAGTACGATCAGGCGCGCGGCGAAGCCATTGACGCCAACTACCACGCGCCGGAAATCGCCTTCTCCGCGCCGTATCTCTCTGAGATGGTGCGCCAGGAGATGTATAATCGTTATGGCGAGAAAGCCTATGAGGACGGGTATCGCATCACCACCACCATTACGCGCAAAGTACAGCAGGCTGCTCAGCAGGCAGTACGTAACAACGTGATGGATTACGACATGCGCCACGGTTACCGCGGCCCGTCGAACGTGCTGTGGAAAGTGGGCGAAAGCAGTTGGGACAGCAAGAAAATCACCGATACGCTGAAAGCGCTACCGACTTATGGTCCCCTGCTACCGGCGGTTGTTACCAGCGCCAATCCGCAGGAAGCCATTGCCGCGCTGGCGGATGGTACGTCAGTGTCATTACGGATGGATGGCATGCGCTGGGCGCGTCCTTACCGCTCGGATACCCAGCAAGGCCCGACGCCGCGCAAAGTGACTGATGTGGTGCAAACCGGGCAGCAAATCTGGGTACGCCAGGTTGGCGATTCCTGGTGGCTGGCACAAGTACCGGACGTCAACTCCGCACTGGTCTCCATCAATCCGCAAAACGGCGCGGTGCTGGCGCTGGTCGGTGGTTTTGACTTCAACCAGAGCAAGTTTAACCGTGCAACCCAGGCGTTACGCCAGGTGGGTTCCAACATCAAACCATTCCTGTATACCGCCGCGATGGATAAAGGTCTGACGCTGGCGAGCATGCTCAACGACGTGCCGATCTCCCGTTGGGATGCCGGAGCGGGTTCCGACTGGCAGCCGAAGAACTCACCGCCGCAATACGCCGGTCCTATCCGCTTACGTCAGGGGCTGGGTCAGTCGAAAAACGTGGTGATGGTACGCGCCATGCGCGCGATGGGCGTGGATTACGCGGCAGAGTATCTGCAACGTTTCGGCTTCCCGGCACAGAACATTGTGCACACCGAGTCGCTGGCGCTGGGTTCTGCCTCGTTCACGCCGTTGCAGGTGGCGCGCGGTTATGCAGTGATGTCTAATGGCGGCTTCCTGGTCGATCCGTATTTCATCAGTAAAATCGAAAGCGATATGGGCGGCGTTATCTTCGAGGCGAAGCCGAAAATTGCCTGTCCGGAATGCGATATTCCGGTGATTTATGGTGATACCCAGAAATCTAACGTGCTGGAGAACAGTAACGTCGAAGATGTCGCCGTCTCGCAGGAACAGCAGAATGCCGCCGTGCCTATGCCTCAGCTTGAGCAGGCAAACCAGGCGCTGGTCGCGCAAAGCGGAACGCAGGAGTACGCTCCACACGTGATCAACACGCCGCTGGCCTTCCTGATTAAAAGCGCCCTGAACACCAATATCTTTGGTGAGCCGGGCTGGATGGGAACCGGTTGGCGTGCAGGTCGCGATTTACAGCGCCATGATATCGGCGGGAAAACCGGGACCACCAACAGCTCTAAAGATGCATGGTTCTCCGGCTACGGGCCAGGCGTGGTGACGTCGGTATGGATCGGGTTTGATGACCATCGCCGCAATCTCGGACACACGACGGCTTCAGGGGCGATCAAAGACCAGATCTCCGGCTACGAAGGCGGCGCAAAGAGCGCACAGCCTGCCTGGGATGCCTATATGAAGTCCGTGCTGGAAGGCGTGCCTGAGCAGCCGCTGACGCCGCCGCCGGGTATCGTGACGGTCAATATCGATCGCAGCACCGGTCAACTGGCAAGCGGTGGCAACAGCCGCGCAGAATACTTCATTGAAGGCACTCAGCCGACGCAACAGGCGGTGCATGAGGTGGGGACGACCATTATTGATAATGGTGAGACGCACGAACTGTTCTGATCCCTGACCGATCAAAAAAAGGCGCTTCGGCGCCTTTTTTATTATTCGTGAAGAGAATTAAAGCCGCCCTTGTCCTTTCAGCCATTCGCGCACGAGGAACAGCGCACTCACATTACGCGCTTCGTGAAAATCAGGATCTTCCAGCAGGTCCATCAAATGCGCCAGCGGCCAGCGCACCTGCGGTAATGGTTCAGGCTCATCACCTTCCAGCGATTCAGGATATAAGTCCTCCGCCACCACGATGTTCATTTTGCTGGAGAAATAGGACGGCGCCATGCTGAGTTTCTTTAAAAACGTCAGATCTTTTGCGCCAAACCCCACCTCTTCTTTCAGCTCCCGATTCGCCGCTTCATACACGCTTTCGCCAGGATCGATTAACCCCTTGGAAAAACCCAGTTCGTAAGATTCGGTCCCGACCGCGTATTCGCGGATGAGGATCAGGTGGTCGTCCACAATCGGCACAATCATTACCGCTTCACGCGTGGACGGGCGCATACGTTCATAAACGCGGCGTACGCCATTGCTGAACTCAAGGTCCACGCTTTCGACTTTAAACAGCCGGGATTGGGCGACGGTTTCCACTTTCAAAATCGTGGGTTTCTGTAATGATTTGCTCATTGTGAGGATCTTTGCTGTGAAATCTGGGGTTATTGTGCGATATACCGCACGGTTTCGGCAATGTGAATTGCCGTTTATTTACATTTATGTAACGCACTAAAAGTTAATCCCTATTTCAAATTAAAAGTCAATAGGTTGAAATAACTCCAGGAATTTGCTGATATTCCATTTTTAGTGATTTTGCTATGATTCGCATTTACTGGGCTGTACTTAAAGATGCTCAAGTTCGACTCCACACTTGCCGATAGCCAACCACAGAATCACGAATATTGAACAGGGTGCGACTGACCACGCCTGACAGACTAAGTAAGATGGGGAAAGCATGAGCACCATTCTGATTTTTTAGCTGCTTTGCTGGCCTGCTCATTGCTTGCAGGATGGCTACTCAGAACGAAATCCAGACGGAAAAATTTACCCTTGAGCAACGTCTTCTCAGACGCCTCGAAGCGTAAACTCACGCCTGAAGAGCGCAGTGCAGTCGAAAACTATCTCGAAAGCCTTAGTCAAATTCAGCAGGTACCTGGTCCAACGGGCGCCAGCTCCGCGCCGGTGTCATTAACGCTGAATGCCCAAAGTAATAGCGTCATCGTGCTTACGCACGCGATTACACGTTACGGCATTACTACCGACGATCCTAACAAATGGCGTTACTATCTTGATTCCGTTGAGGTACATCTTCCCCCTTTCTGGGAACAATACATCAATGACGAAAACAGCGTTGAGCTAATCCACACCAATACGATACCGCTGGTTATCTCCCTGAACGGCCATACGCTGCAGGAATATATGCAGGAAGCGCGTGGCTATGCGTTACAGCACACCGCCTCTACCCAGGCGTCCATTCGCGGTGAAGAAAGCGAGCAGATTGAACTGCTGAATATTCGCCAGGAAACCCATGAAGAATATGCGCTTAGCCGCCCGTCGGGATTGCGCGAGGCATTACTGATTGCCGCATCGTTCCTGCTGTTCTTTTTCTGTTTGATAATCCCGGATACGTTTGTTCCGTGGACAGTTGGTGGCGCGGTGCTGCTACTGGCTGCGGGTCTGTGGGGGCTGTTTGCCCCACCGTCTAAAACCGCCCTGCGGGAAATTCATTGTCTGCGCGGTACGCCGCGTCGCTGGGGGCTGTTTGGCGAAAACGACCAGGAGCAAATTAATAATATCTCGCTAGGTATTATTGATCTGATTTATCCACCGCACTGGCAGCCTTACATCGCACAAGATCTTGGCCAGCAAACGGATATCGATATTTATCTCGATCGCCACGTTGTTCGCCAGGGACGTTTTTTATCGCTGCATGACGAAGTCAAAAACTTCCCGTTACAGCACTGGCTGCGCAACGCCGTCATCGCGGGCGGCTCGTTGCTGGTGCTGCTGATGCTGCTGTTTTGGATCCCGCTGGATATGCCGATAAAGCTTACGCTTTCCTGGATGAAGGGCGCACAAACTATCGAAGCCACCAGCGTTAAACAGCTTGAAAACGCGGGCGTTCGCGTGGGTGACACGCTGCATCTGAGCGGTACGGGTATGTGTAACATTCATACCCAGGGGAGCTGGAATGCGCAGCCTTCCGCGCCGTTTATGCCTTTCGATTGCACGCAAATTATCTGGAATGACGCGCGCGCATTACCGCTGCCTGAGTCCGATCTGGTGAATAAAGCCACCGCGCTCACGCAGGCGGTGAACCGCCAACTGCACCCCAAAGCGGATGATGACTCTCGCGTCAGCGCATCGTTACGCTCGGCAATCCAAAAGTCCGGAATGGTGTTACTGGACGATTTTGGCGAGATCGTCCTGAAAACGGCCGATCTGTGCGCGGCCAAAGATGAATGTGTACGTTTAAAAAATGCACTGGTTAACCTTGGTAACAGTAAAGACTGGACGGCGCTGGTGAAACGGGCGAATGCAGGCAAACTGGATGGCGTGAACGTGCTGCTGCGTCCGGTAAGCGCGGAGTCGTTGGATAATCTGGTGAATACCTCTACGGCGCCGTTTATTTCACGCGAGACTGCGCGAGCGGCCCAGACGCTGAATAGCCCAGCCCCTGGCGGTTTCCTGATTATCAGCGACGAAGGCAGCGATCTGGTCGATCAGCCGTGGCCGACAACCTCGCTATATGACTATCCCCCACAGGAACAGTGGAACGCCTTCCAGCGTCTGGCGCAGATGCTGATGCAGACGCCGTTTCGCGCGGAGGGGATCGTCACCAATATTTCGACCGACGCCAATGGCACCCAGCACATTGGCCTGCACCGTATCCCGGATCGTTCAGGATTATGGCGTTACCTTGGCACGACGCTGCTGATGTTCTCCATGCTCGGATGCGCTGTCTACAACAGTATACAGGCTTTCAGACGCTACCAGCGTCACCGCTCCCGCATCACGGAAATTCAGAGCTACTACGAAAGTTGCCTGAATCCAACGCTGATTGACAACCCGGAAAGCCTGATTCGATAACACGCTCGCGCGACAGGATATGCTACCCTGTCGCGCATCATGTTTTCTTCTGGGGAGTTTCCATGCAGATCAATATTGCCTGGCAGGATGTCGATACCGTGTTGTTAGATATGGACGGCACGCTGCTCGACCTGGCATTCGATAACTATTTCTGGCAAAAACTGGTGCCGGAAACCTATGGCGCGAAACAGGGTATCTCTCCCCAGGAAGCCCAGGACTATATTCGTCAGCAGTATCATGCCGTGCAGCATACGCTAAACTGGTACTGCCTGGATTACTGGAGCGAATGCCTGGATCTTGATATTTGCGCCATGACAACGGAACAGGGACCGCGCGCCGTTTTGCGTGAAGATACTGTACCGTTTCTTGATGCCTTAAAAGCCAGCGGCAAGCGCCGTATTTTGCTCACCAACGCGCATCCCCATAACCTGGCGGTGAAGCTGGAGCATACCGGTCTGGCCTCACACCTTGATTTATTACTTTCCACCCACACATTTGGTTATCCCAAAGAGGATCAGCGGTTATGGCACGCTGTGGCTGAAGAAACGGGAATGAGTGCAGAGAAGACGCTGTTTATTGATGACAGCGAACCCATTCTCGACGCCGCTGCTCTGTACGGTATTCGTTACTGCCTCGGCGTGACCAATCCCGACTCAGGCATCGCGGAAAAACAGTACGCACGCCATCCGTCACTGAATGACTACCGCCGACTGATCCCCTCACTGATGTGAAGGAGACGCCATGAAAGAAAAGCCCTCTGCTGAAGTCAGGCTGGATAAATGGCTGTGGGCTGCGCGCTTTTACAAAACGCGTGCGCTAGCCCGCGAAATGGTTGAAGGCGGTAAGGTGCATTACAACGGCCAGCGCAGCAAACCGAGCAAGATTGTCGAGCTGAACGCCACCCTCACCCTGCGCCAGGGAAATGACGAGCGAACGGTCATTATCAAGGCTATTACCGAGCAGCGTCGCCCGGCCACGGAAGCCGTTACGCTGTATGAAGAAACCGCGGAAAGCGTAGAAAAACGCGAAAAAGTGGCGCTGGCGCGTAAACTTAACGCGTTAACCATGCCGCACCCGGACAGGCGACCGGACAAGAAAGAGCGCCGCGACCTGTTACGATTTAAACATGGCGACAGCGAGTGACTGTCACCTGCAAGAGAGATGATTATGCCGCAACATGACCAATTACATCGTTATCTGTTTGAAAACTTTGCCGTGCGCGGCGAGCTGGTGACCGTTTCGGAAACCCTGCAACAGATCCTCGAAAATCATACTTACCCGCAGCCGGTCAAGAACGTACTGGCTGAACTGCTGGTCGCCACCAGCCTGCTCACCGCCACGCTGAAGTTTGCCGGTGATATCACCGTACAGCTGCAGGGCGATGGTCCGCTGAGCCTGGCCGTCATTAACGGCAACAACAATCAGCAGATGCGCGGCGTGGCCCGTATGCAGGGCGATATCCCTGAAGGCGCTGATCTCAAAACGCTGGTAGGCAACGGCTACCTGGTGATCACCATTACCCCAGAAGAAGGGGAGCGCTATCAGGGCGTGGTTGGTCTGGAAGGCGACACGCTGGCCGCCTGTCTGGAAGATTACTTCATGCGTTCTGAACAGTTGCCGACACGTCTGTTTATCCGTACTGGCGACGTCGATGGCAAACCCGCTGCTGGCGGGATGCTTCTGCAGGTAATGCCGGCGCAAAACGCGCAGGCAGATGATTTCGATCACCTGACAGCCCTGACCGAAACCATCAAAACTGAAGAGCTGTTAACGCTCCCGGCCAACGAAGTGCTGTGGCGCTTGTACCACGAAGAAGAGGTTACTCTCTACGATCCGCAGGACGTTGAGTTCAAATGCACCTGTTCACGCGAACGCTGCGCTGGCGCACTGAAAACGCTGCCGGACGAAGAAGTGGACAGCATTCTGGCGGAAGAAGGCGAGATCGATATGCACTGCGATTACTGCGGGAGCCACTATCTGTTTAACGCCATGGACATTGCTGAGATCCGCAGCAAC
>Ga0129314_1002155_pt1 | contig 11562 bp, 6 predicted proteins | sample O1111metagenome_FD_94431 | JGI IMG/M metagenome (GOLD analysis project Ga0129314, IMG submission 94431) | Orangutan individual fecal microbial communities from fecal samples from Wisconsin, USA - O1111 metagenome | ecosystem: Host-associated > Mammals > Digestive system > Large intestine > Fecal...
GATTATGAAATGGATGGGTACAGGTCTGGATACACCGTTTCTGCAGCGCTGCGTCAGCCTGCTGAAGCAGCTGCGCCTGCCCTTTTATATTGATGCTGCCGGCAGCAAGGAGGGCGAGCTGGCGCAGGGACTGACACCTGAGCAGCTTGCTGTTATCAAAAAATATTGCATGTTCGGCGGCGAAATCAACTATAGTAATCTGTGGTTATATCTGCAGCAGCTGTTGCAGGGCGAAGCAATTACAGTCGATGAGCCGAATCCGATTCATTGGTGCGGCATTTTTCACCCGCGGGCGAAGAAGGTTTATACCGATTTAGCCGAATATCAGCGTGATTTTTGCGTCAGCGGCCGGCCGACAGCGGGCATTCTTTTTTACCGCGACGAATGGGTGTGGGGCGATTTAACCTACCAGACGGCAATGATAGAGGAGCTGGAAGCACAGGGCGTCAACGCTGTCTGCGTCTTCAGTAACGGTATGCCGCTTGAGGAAATGGGCATGCCCAGTCTGACGCAGGTTTTCAACAGCTTCTTCTGTACGGCGGACGGTGTACCGGCAATTGACGTGCTGTTGAATGTCATGAAGTTTTCCATGACTACCGGTGGTTCGATTAATCTGGACTATCTGAAAAAGCTTAATGTACCGGTTTTGGCTGCCTATACTACGATTGCGCCCTTTGAAGAATGGAAGGATAGCTTTGAAGGCATGAATGCGATGGAGGTTTCTATCAGCGTTTCTCTGCCGGAATTTGATGGTATCATTCATGGCGTGCCTATAGCGCATAAAAAGGTGTTGGAAAACGGCGATGTGCGCTACTTGCCTAATGCGGAGCGTGTAAAGCGCATGGCTTCCAAGGCGAAGAAGTGGGCGATGCTGCGCCATAAGGCGAACAGCGAGAAAAAAATCGCCATTATTTTCCATAACTATCCGCCGCGTAATTCCAATATCGGCAGTGCTATCGGACTTGATACAATCGAAAGCATCCGCCGCGTGCTGGCTGCTATGCGCGAGCGTGGCTATAAGGTTGATTGGATTCCGGAGGATACGAAGGAATTTATCAAACAGCTGACAGCAAATGCTACCAATGACCGCAGCATGCTGACGGAAAAGCAGATTGAAGCTGCCAACAAGCTGACGGGAGCGGAATATAAAGAGTTCTTTGCGCTGATGGATAAAAAGGTGCAGGAGCAGCTGGTGAAGGACTGGGGCGAAGCGCCCGGTTCTGTTATGGAATATGACGGCGATATCCTGGTGCCGGGAACGATGAACGGTAATGTTTTCGTAACGGTACAGCCGCCGCGTGGCTTTGGCGAGGACCCGGAGAAGATTTATCACGATCCTTATGTTGCACCGACGCATCAATATCTGGCCTTCTACCGTTGGGTACGCGATGTGTGGCAGGCAGACGCTGTTGCGCATATCGGCACGCATGGCAGCCTGGAATGGCTGCCGGGCAAGAACGCCGGCCTGGACTGCAGCTGCTATCCAGATTTGTCGCTAGGTGATTTGCCGAATATTTATCCCTATAACATCACCATTACGGGCGAAGGTATTCAGGCGAAGCGCCGTGGGGCTGCCTGCCTGATTGAGCATCTTCCTGCACCGCAGACACAGGCGGGAGTGTATGACGAGCTGGAGGAGCTGGAAAAGCTTATGGACGAATACGTGCACTTCAGCAGCACGCAGCCGGATAATCTGCCGCGCTTGCAGGAGCTGGTGCTGGCGAAGGTTGCCGAGGCCAACCTGCAGGACGAGGTTACTTATGACGAAGAGAAGCCCTTCGACGAATACGTGATGAGCCTGCATAATTACATTACGGATTTGAAGAATATGGAGGTACATACAGGCCTGCATATTATGGGCCAGCCGCCGGAGGAGCAACAGCTGGAGGATTATCTGTGGCTGCTGCTGCGTCTGGATAACGGCAATATTCCCAGCCTGACACAGGCGATAGCTGCGCTGTATGGCTTTGATTATTACTATTTGCTGGAAAACAGCAGCCTGATATATGAACCGCTGAATATTACCTACGGCATGCTGATTGACCGCATTGCTGAGCAGTGCCGCGAGCTGATTCGTTGCCTGCAGCAGCGCGACTTTGTCAAGGAAGCAGTTGCCGATGCTATGCAGCTGCCCTGGGTGCAGCAGGCACCGGCAGAAAGCCGTGAAAAGCTGGAGCTTGTCTGCAACTATATTGTAGATACACTGTATCCCAATCTGCTTTTGACGAAGCAGGAGATTACCAATATGTTGCGTGGCTTTGAGGGCGAATATATTGAGCCTGGTCCGAGCGGTGCTCCCTCCAGCGGCGGTGCTGATTTGCTGCCGACGGGACGCAACTTCTATGGAGTGGACCCGCGCTGTCTGCCGACACCGGCGGCTTGGGAGATTGGCCAGACGCTAGGCGACCAGGTTGTAGAACGCTTTATTGCGGAGGAAGGCCATTATCCCGAAAATATCGGTATGCTCTTCTGGTCCGGCGCGAATATGCGCAGCCACGGACAGTGCATTGCCGAATTCCTCTATCTCATGGGCATCCGTCCCAAGTACCAAAGTGGTAGTCTGCGTATCAACGGCCTGGAGGTCATCCCGCTGATGGAGCTTAAGCGTCCGCGTATTGACGTTACGGCGCGTATCAGCGGCCTTTTCCGCGATACTATGCCTTCGGTAATGCAGGTGATGGATAAGGCGGTGCTGTTGGCAGCGGAACAGGATGAGCCTGATGATTTAAACTTTGTACGCAAGCATATTCAGGAGGATACCAAGGAGCTGGAGCAGCAGGAGGGCATGGAGCACGCTGCTGCATGGCGTCAGGCGGCCTTCCGCGTCTTTGGCGATGCACAGGGAACCTATGGTGCAGGCGTTGCGGCGCTGTTGGAAAGCAAGAACTGGGAAACCATTGATGATATTGCCGATGTTTATGTGCGCTGGGGCGGCCATGCCTATGGCGGTAAAACTAAAGGCAAATTCCTGCCGCAGCAGTTCCGTAAGCGTATGGGCAGTTTGGATATCACGATTAAAAACGAGGATAACCACGAAACCAATATGCTCAGCAGTGATGACTACAACGCTTACCATGGCGGCATGATTGCCGCAGTCCGCTCGATTAAGGGCAGTGCGCCGCGTTCCTACTGCGGCGACAGCACCGACAGGACGCGCGTGACGATGCACAGCGTACAGGAGGAGGCTAAGCGCCTGTTCCGCAGCGAGGCTATCAATCCCAAATTTATTAAGGGTATGATGCAGCATGGCTACAAGGGCGCTGCCGATATGGCCAACATGATTGCACACAGCTTCCAATGGGATGCTACGAGCGCTGTAATGGAAGACTGGATGTACGAAAAATATGCCGAGAAATATACCTTCGACCCGGTTGTGCAGGAATGGCTGCGTGATGTGAACCCTTGGGCGCTGCAGCGCATGACAGAAATTCTGCTGGAGGCAGAACAGCGCGGACTGTGGCAGGCTAAGCCGGAAACCAAGGAGGAGCTGCAAAAGCTTTATCTAGATATGGAAGGCGAGCTGGAGGACAGAGCAGATGAGCATTAAAATGTTGGTGCTGAGCCTGACAGGGCAATGCAATTTTATCTGCCGTTACTGCTATGCTGCTGAGCATGACCGCAGTATGATGTCAACTTCAACTGCGTTGGCAGCAGTTAAGCTGGCAGCGGACGGCGGCGAACACTTCGTAATTCAGTTCAGCGGCGGCGAGCCGCTGCTGAATTTTGACTGCCTGCAGGCAGTGGTAGATTATGTGCATAAGGAAAAGCTGCCTGCCGTATTGCAGCTGCAGACCAATGGTTCTTTGCTTACTGATAAGATTGCCAAGTATCTCTATAAAAATAAGGTTGCTATCGGCGTGAGCCTTGACGGCAGACCGGCTGTCAATGACAAGCTAAGGCTGAAAAAGAACGGCTACGGTGCAACCGGCGAAATCCTCAAAGGCATTGAGGTTTTGCGCCGCAATAACATTGCCTGTGGCGTGACCTGTGTGGTCACATCAGAAAACGTAGAAACGTTGGAAGGTATTGTGGATTTTGCCTACTTTTTGGGTAACATCCGTAAAATCGGCTTTGACATCCTGCGCGGACAGGGACGCGGACGCAATCTGCAGCCGCCGACGCCTGCAGCGATGCAGCAGGCTATGCAGCGTGTTTTTGCGCGCTGCGATGAGCTGGCGAAGCTCACAGGAATGCGCATAGCGATTGCGCAGCAGGAGCGCGCGCAACTTTTGTGCAAGGATTGCAGTCTGACCTTCGGTCATTGTTATGCTATGAACGGTGAAGCAGCTTTTGTGGATGCCAAGGGTGATATTTACGCATGCTCCTCGCTAGTAGGCAATGCTGATTTTTACCTTGGCAATGTCTATAACGGTTTAGAGCCTGCTCTGATAGAAAAAACTAAGCAGGTGATTGCCGAATCAATGGATTTTTGCCGCCAATGCGATGATTTTAAATTGTGCGGCGGCGGTTGCTTCGCTCGTTGGTATGGCTTCGAGGACAAGTCTGCCTATGGCGCGGAATGCAGCATGAAACGTGAAGCGATAAAACGCATACAAAAGTAAAAAAACGTCAGCGTCGGGTACTTAACAAAGTATTTCGCTTCGCTGACGTTTCTTTATTAATAAATAATGTTTTTGATACTGATTCTGATGACTAACAAGTATTTTCTATATATTCTTTGACATAGCCAAGCTACTCGGAGTATCTTTTGCTTGACTATATTCCTAGTATATACAATAAAATAAGAAGAGTCATTGTTTAGGATTTTCGGAGGCAGTATATGAAAATTGCTTTATGTCATTTAGAGCTCAGCTGTGGTCCGCAGGAACGCAACCTGCAGCTGCTCGAGCAGGCGGTTTTGCTAGCTGCAGAGCAGGGAGCAGATTGGGTATTAACGCCTGAAATGGCAGTACAAGGATATTATTTTTATCGTATAGATGCAAATGCTGTAGTAGCACCCCAGCCGTCACCTGAGCTGGAGCCGCTGCGTAAATTGTGCTGTGAATATGGCATTACCCTCTTTTTAGGCTGTGGTGAATATGATGCTGCCTGTGATAAAAACTTCAACAGCTGTCTTGTCTTTGGTCCTGATGGCGAGCTGATTGGCCGCCACCGCAAGCTGTTTGGCGAGTGCTTGGGAGCAGAGGCCTGGGCGCGCAAGGGTGACAGCTTTACCGTGCTTCCCTGCAGTGGCCTGCAGACAGGCGTGCTGGTGTGCGCTGATTTGTGGTTCCCGGAATATTACGAGGGCACTAAGGAGCAGGGTGCAGAAATAATTGTTGACATGGCTGCCTGGCCACCGACGCAGGTGTGCGGCAATCCGCTGCCCGCCTGGCTGCATGCATCTAAGGTAACTGATATGACGATAATTGTCTGCAACCAGACAGGTTCGCCGGAGTGGATGGATATGAGCGTGGGGCAGAGCGTGGTTATCGACCAGGGCGAGCTGAAGCTGGCCTACAGCGGCGAGCCTGCGGTACTGCTTTTTGATTATGATGCTGACGCCAAGCGTGTGCAGTCGCTGGCGTATGATGTTCATTATATAAAGTAAGTAAATAAATACTTGTAGTGGCATAATACCACGTATTTGCCGTTGACGAGTGAATAATGACCAGATAAACTGATAGATGAGAGAAAGGTAGCTTTGCCGTGCGCCTGTCTTGAAAGAATAGAGGCGGATGGTTTGCTATAAAAATTTTTTAAAGGTGGGTTTAGAGTATGAAAAAGATTCAAAACTTACGTAATGCTGTAATGGTGTCCTTGCTTGCAGGTACAACTGTAGTATGGGGGGGCACAGCGTTTGCACAGGAGAATTTGCAGGAGTTTGCGCTGGATGATATGGTGGTAACTGCTACCAGAACCGAAAGCAAAATGGTTGATGTCCCTGTAAATGCAACTGTTATTTCTGCGGAGAAAATCGCTGACAGACATTATCTGGACGTGGCTGATGTGCTGAAGGATGTTCCTGGAGCTACTGTGATGGATACTGGTGTTGGCGCTGGTGAAAAGAAAGTAGTTTTAAATGGAGATGACCGTGTTTTAGTATTAGTAGATGGCAAGAGAGTCAATTTTGATATGGGAGCAGCATCAGGTAGAAGCAGCTACGATTTGAAAATGTTGCCGGATGTCAGTCTTATTGAACGTGTTGAAGTAATTAAAGGTCATGGCGGTGCGCTTTACGGTAGTGATGCTGTAGGCGGTGTAGTTAATATCATCACTAAGAAGATGGATCACAGCTATGGTAAAGTTTCTATGGGCTTTGGTTCTCAACAGGCACGTGATGCAAAGGCTATGTACACCGTTAAAGAAGGCAAGACCGGTGTTATGGTTGCGGCTTCTAAATATAAGCAAGGCTATTATAAGTATAAGGATGTAGCTGATAAAACTACAAAACGTTGGAACAAGGATTCTGATTATGAAAATGAAAAGCTTTCCTTGAAGATTGCGCAAGAATTGACAGACACCAGCAATCTGGAATTCGAATATAATTACACTAAAGCTGATGGAAATGTTCCTTATGGTTATGCTACTACTCAATCTGACAAGAAAACTAATAATTTTGGCTTGAAATATGATTGGCTCTTGAAGGATAAGGATGCCGGTTATGTTCAGTTATATTATAATAAATATAAATTCTTGAGCTCCAGTACTCTTGAAGAAAAAGATAAGGGCTTTGAAGTACAGCAAGCCATTACAGCTTCTGAAAACAATAAATTGGTAGTAGGTGCTTCTTACCGCAATGCCGAAGCTTCTAATGATGGCAGAAATTATGCTGCAAAATATAATGAAAAAATCAACAATAAAGCTATTTTTGTAAGTGACCAATGGGAATTTACACCTAGCTGGACTTTGGATACTGGTGTGCGTTATGATAAGCATAGTACCGCAGGCAGCAAAACCACATGGAGTGCAGGACTGAACAAGAAATTTGACGAAAACAGTCATGCATATTTTAATTGGGGACAGGTTTTCAAGGCTCCTACATTAGATGACTTGTATTACAATGTTCCAGGAATGACTGGTAATCCTGACTTAAATCCCGAAAAAGGTGACACCTGGACTGTTGGTTATGGAACCAGAATTGCTGATAAGACTGATGTTAATATCAGTTATTTCCAAAGTGATTTGGAAGATGCCATTGCTTGGTCTGACAAGTCTGGTGCATGGCATCCGGAAAACGTGAATAAACAAAAGAAAAAGGGTATGGAATTAAGCATTAACCATGAGTTGAATGATAACTGGGATTTGGAAGCATCCTACACTCATGTACGTGTAAGAAATGATTATGGTACGGGTTATATCCGTGATACTAATTTCATTCCTAATATGTATCGCTTCGGTGTTCGCTATCATGATGACCTGTGGAATGCTGATTTGTTCCTGCGTGGTGGCAGCGGTGCAGACAAGAGTGCCTATGTTGACAGCAAATACATGACCTTGGATATGTCTGTGGCATATAAAGCTACAAAAGACCTTTCCTTCTATGCTAAGGGCTACAATCTGTTTAATAAGGCTTATGCTGAAAGTGCTGGTATTGATGGCGGTACTTACTCCTATCCTGCACAGGGAAGACGCTTCATCATCGGTGCAGAATACACATTCTAATAGCATAACGATATGACATTAAGGCGGCGCTTGGCGCCGCCTTTTTGCTGTGTGGGGAAGAAGATTCTCTTCAATCCCTCTTGACTATCATAGCGCTATATACTTTATAATATAAATTACTGTATTGTCGACATTGCTGTATATGAGTCAATACTGCTGAAATAAAATGATGAGAATAGAGGCATGAAGCATGAAGAAAATTTTTTGTTTACTGCTGTTGCTGCTGCTTTTAGTAACAGGCTGCGGACAAGGCAGCGGCGGTAAAGACGCTGCCGCAGGCGGCAGCTATAAAGTAACTGATGAGCATGGGACTGTGACCACGTTCAAGCAGGCACCGCAAAAGGTTTTGACGCTGGCGCTCAGCAGCGATGGGATAATCATGGGTCTGGGTATGGAAGATAAATTGGTTGCCGTCAATTATCTTGCCGATGACCCGGTAAGCTCCAACCTTGTAGAGCAGGCTAAAAAAATTCAGCACAAAATCAAAAACCCTTCGGCCGAAGAGGTGCTGGCGCTGAAGCCTGACGTGGTCTTTGGCGTACAGGAAATCGCCCATGCTGCCTACGGCAAAGCCTTCGCTATGCAGGGCGTGCAGCATTTGCGGGTGAAGTAGAAAGCAGTAGCATGAAATAAGGCGGGCATTTTCAGTCAGAAGGCAGTGCTTCAGTTCAGTATAGTATTTCTTGCAACAGTTGCTAAAAATAGTTGGCAAATTTATTGACTAGTTGTCAAAAAGTTGCTAAACTATAGATAAATAGCAACAGAAAGGAAGAAAAAATATGCAAACTGATGATTTATGCAAGCTTGTTGACAAAATACAACATCTGCAATGTGAAATGCAAACAGTAGAGCTGAAGGCTGCCAACAAAGGCTGTCCTACACGTTTATACGATACATTGTCTAGCTTTGCTAATCAGGACGAAGGCGGCGTTATCGTGTTCGGCATAGATGAAAGCAAAGGCTTTGATGTTGTCGGCGTTTATGATGCGCAGGATTTGCAGAAAAAGGTAACGGAACAGTGCACTCAGATGTCGCCGTGTGTGCGTGCTTTATTTACTGTTTGCGAAATAGATGATAAGGTTGTAGTTTCAGCCGAAATTCCTAGTATTGATGTCGCAGAAAGGCCATGCTTTTATCGTGGTACAGGCAGATTAAAAGGCGCTTATATTCGTGTGGGCGATGCCGATGAACCGATGAGCGAATATGAGATTTACAGCTATGATGCCTTTCGCAAACGTATTCGCGACGATATTCGCGAAGCAACGGGTGCACGCAGAAGCTTTTTTGATGAAGAAAAGCTGGCAGGATTTTTGCAGGCAGTTAAAAAAGACCGCAAAAATCTGGCTAAACATGTCAGTGACGAAGAAATACTGGAGCTGATGGGTGTTACGGTAAACGGACAGCCGACACTGGCGGGCGAGCTGTGTTTTTCCAAATACCCGCAGGGAGCTTTTCCGCAACTGTGCGTTACGGCAGTAGCTTTGCCTGGCAATGAAATGGGCGAGCCAGGCTTGCAGGGCGAGCGCTTTATTGACAACGAGCGGATTACCGGAACGATAGATGAAATGGTAGACGAGGCGGTTGATTTTGTGAACCGCAACAGCCGCCACAGTACGATTATTGATGACAGGGGTAAGCGTGCCGACAGAGATGAGTATCCCTTAAAGGCAGTGCGTGAAGCGATTCTTAATGCTTTGGTGCACCGGGATTATAGTATTCACTCGGAAAACGTGCCTGTGCGTCTGGAAATATATCGTAATCGTTTGGAGATTATTTCCAGCGGTGGCTTATATGGCAAGCTGACGCTTGATGCTTTGGGCAAGGTGCGGCCGGATACGCGCAACAGTGCGCTGGCGAATATTTTGGAGCTGCTGCATGTTACCGAAAACCGCTACAGCGGCATTCCGACCATTTATCACGAGTTGGAAAAGGCACAGCTACCACCGCCGGTTTTTGCTGTACGCCATGGCGAGTTTGTAGTTACCTTTAAAAGCAAAATTGCCCAGGTTTACGATGCACCTGCTGCTAGCGTTGGCGCTGTACATGAGGCGCAGGCGCAATATAATAGCTATCAGGAGGACAGCGTCGAAGAACGACTGTTGACGTTTTGCGCATTGCCGCGCTCCAGACAGGAGATTATTGATTTTCTGGGATTTTCGCGCTATTATTCTATGTCTAAAATTGTGCAGCCGTTGATTGATGACGGCAAAATTGCTTTGACGCTGCCTGATAAGCCTAAAAGCTCTAAGCAAAGATATGTGAGAAAATAATATAAACTACAAGAACCGACTAGCTGAAGGTAGGTATGAAAACTAAATTCGGCTGGTTGGTTTTTAATTTTTCTGTAATTTTTTCACTAAACCGCTTGCGTGTATACCTAGTAGACACTGTATAATTAGATACATATTTTATTGATAGCTCGTTTTAATAAATGGAGGAATATAAATGAAACGTACAGCTGTGTATCCTTTTACTGCGATTGTAGGACAGGAGGAAATGAAGCTGTCCTTGATTTTGAATGTTATTAACCCTGCCCTGGGTGGCGTTTTGATTAAAGGCGAAAAGGGCACAGCTAAGTCCACCGCTGTACGCGCTCTCGCCGAGCTGCTGCCGCCGATGGCGGCCGTGCATGGCTGTCGCTTCCATTGCGACCCGCACAGCAGCCAGCTGTGCGATGACTGCACTACTAAGCTGCAGGCAGAGGGCAGTTTGCCGGAAGAAACCATCAACATGCGCGTAGTTGAACTGCCTGTCAGCGCAACCGAGGATCGCGTTGTCGGTACATTGGATATTGAGCATGCGATTAAGCATGGTGAGAAAAAGTTTGAACCCGGTATTTTGGCGCAGGCTAACCGTAATATTTTATATGTAGACGAAATCAACCTGCTGGATGACCATGTTGTCGACGTGCTGCTGGATGCTGCTGCTATGGGCGTAAACACCGTTGAGCGCGAGGGTGTTTCCTACTCCCACCCCGCACGTTTTGTGCTGGTTGGCACTATGAACCCCGAAGAGGGTGATATCCGCCCTCAGCTTTTGGACCGCTTCGGTTTGAGCGTTGTTGTTACCGGCGAGCATGACCCGCTGCAGCGCGTAGAGGTAATCAAACGCCGCCTGGCTTATGAAAATGATGCTGAAAGCTTCATTGCAGGCTATAAGGAAGCACAAGAAGAGCTGGCAGAAAAAATTATCGCTGCCGGCAAGCTGCTGCCGGAGGTTACTATTGATGACAAGCTGCTGGAAACAGTGGCTAAGCTTTCTGTTGAGCTTGGCGTAGACGGTCACCGTGCAGATATTACCGTAATCAAAACAGCGCTGACCCTGGCTGCCTTCAACGGCCGCAAGCAGGCTAATCTGGATGACCTGAAGGAAGCAGCTAAGCTGGTGCTGCCGCACCGTATGCGCCGCCGTCCGTTTGAAGAGGGCGAGCTGGATTGGAATAAGGTAGAAAGCTTTTTGGCTGCTGAAGCCTGAGGAGCGTTGACTATGCTGAAAAATAATCTCTATCCCTTTACTGCGGTAGTGGGGCAGGAGGAGGCTAAAAAAGCCTTGCTGATTGCTCTGGTCAACCGCAGAGCAGGCGGTCTGCTCATAGGCGGTGCCAAGGGTACGGCAAAATCCGTACTGGCGCGCAGTGTGCAGAGCCTGATTGGTGCGCAAAAGCTGCTGACGCTGCCACTGAACGTAACGGAGGATATGCTTTTTGGCAGTATCGACCTGGAGGCTGCCGTAAGCTTGGGCGAAAAGCGTTTTTCGCCGGGCATTCTGGCACGTGCGACAGATAATATTCTATATATTGATGAAGCCAATCTGCTGCGTCAGGAGCTGCTGACTGCGGCATTGGATGCCAACAGCGCAGGCATCAACAATGTGGAGCGTGACGGCATCAGCTGCAGCCATGAGGTGCGCACGACCGTCATTGCTACGATGAATCCGGAGGAGGGCACTCTGCCCGGA
>Ga0129314_1002161_pt1 | contig 11542 bp, 6 predicted proteins | sample O1111metagenome_FD_94431 | JGI IMG/M metagenome (GOLD analysis project Ga0129314, IMG submission 94431) | Orangutan individual fecal microbial communities from fecal samples from Wisconsin, USA - O1111 metagenome | ecosystem: Host-associated > Mammals > Digestive system > Large intestine > Fecal...
ATGTAGCGGGCTACTTGAAAGAAATGAAAATTCGAAGGCGCAAAAAAGGGCAAAAAACAAGATGAAAGAGTGAAAAAATAAGTGTAAAATAATTACTCGTAAAATTCAAAACAGTTTCTTAATTAATATATAAATCAAAAGTGATGAGAGGAATTCTTATACTGGGTTTATTGTTTTTTATAGGAAGCCTGCCCGCCCAGACGTTGGCAGAACGTCTGGGATATAAAAAAACGGATAAACTGCTAATTATCAACAATGACGATGCCGGTATGTGCCATGCTGCCAATACCGCTACGATTGAAGGAATGGAGAATGGGTTTATCAGCTCGGCTACCATCATGATGCCCTGTTCCTGGTCGAATGAGATCGTAAAGTATGCGAAAGAAAATCCGGATAAAGGATTTGGTGTACATCTCACATTGACCTCGGAATGGAAGAACTACAGATGGGGTACGGTAGCGCCGCGCAATGAAGTCCCGGGGTTATATGACGAGCAGGGATATATGTGGAAAGGTGTAATGGAAGTATATAAATCCTCCAATACCGAAGAAGCCTTGATTGAAGGCAAGGCACAGATCCGTAAGGCGTTGGATGCAGGGGTACCGGTCACCCATATCGACTCCCATATGGGAACCTATCAGTATTCACCGGACTATATGTACGTCTACCTGCAATTGGCAGAAGAGTTTAACCTGCCGGTGCGTATGCCGTCGCAATCCACACTGGACAATATGGGAGCACCTTCTTTCAGGGATATCTGTAAGGAGAAAGGAATTATTCATCCCGATTACTTTATTCACGAGGAGCTGCAAAACTACAAAACAGAAAATCTGGAGGAGTTCTGGACAGAGTATATTAAGCATATACAGCCCGGAGTGACGGAAATTTATATTCATGCGGCTACGGAAGGAGACGAGATACGGGCGATCACCGGTTCCGCTCCCAAACGCATAAAGGAATTGGAATTTTTTACCAGTGACCGGTTCAGTCAATTGATTGAAAAAGAGGGTATCATTGTTATCAGTTACCATCCCTTGTTTGAATTGCAAAGAAAAAAATGAAAATAATAAAAATCATAGGGATCTTGTTGCTGGTGTTACTTCTCCTGGTCTGTATTTACAGTTACACCAATATGCGCGACCGTCATCCGGGATATAGTATCGACCTGAAAATCGAAAGTAAGGAACCGGGAGTCATGCGTGCCGGCTTTGCCGCGGTTACGATCACGCCTGAGTATATGGAACCGTGGAACGATGTGGACAGCAATGCACGTTATGAGCCGAAGAAAGGAGATACCTATGAGGATTTGAACGGAAACGGGAAATTCGATACCTACTGGATCGCCGGTTTCGGAAACAGGGTTGCTGCACAGGGTGTGCATGACGATCTATGGGCGCGTACGATGGTGCTGGATGATGGCAATACCCGCCTTGCAGTGGTAGCAGTGGATGTGATCGGTATGTTTCACCCGATGGTAATCGATATCCGGAAAATGCTGCCGGAAGAAGCAGGCATCACCTATCTGGTGATTACATCCACCCACACCCACGAAGCCCCGGATCTGCTGGGACTTTGGGGTAAGTCACCCTTCAAGAGCGGTGTGGACAAAGAGTGGAAAGAGTATATAAAGAAACGGGTAGTCCAATCTGTCGTGGAGGCCGTGGATGCATTGCGTCCTGCCCATTTCCGTTTTTCCCAAAACCTCACGGAGGGGATGGTGACGCTGAAAGACACGCGTGAACCTTATGTCTTTGACGAAGGCCTCAGAATGATGCAGGTCACCGATGCCGAAACCTCACAAACGCTTGGGACACTGATCCAATGGGCCAACCATCCCGAAACATTGTGGAGTAAAAACCTGCTTATCTCCTCAGATTTTCCCCACTATCTGAGGGAAGCCGTCGAGAAAGGAGTCTATTACGGAGACAGCCTTGTCAGAGAGGGGGTCGGCGGCGTTACCCTTTATGTAAACGGGGCATTGGGTGGATTAATGACTACCCATGCCAGCATGGAGGTACATGATCCGTTCCGCGATACGGTGTATGTAGATCCGTCGTTCGATAAGATACGTGCCCAGGGAGATACCCTTGGATTGATCATACTCCGTACGATGGAGGAAAAAGCTGTTGAAGTGAGAGAAACCGGGATCAACCTACGCGCGAAGACGTTCGAACTTCCCCTGAAAAATAAGCTGTTCCGCCTTGCTGCCGCTATCGGGATAATGGATGCGGATATGACTGGATGGATGAAAAAGCGTACCGAAGCTGCTGTATGGAGTATCGGACCGGCCAGTTTTATCACTTTCCCGGGAGAACTCTATCCGGAGATATTGAACGGAGGGGTAATGGCCTTGCCCGGCCGCGATTTTCCGGTTGACCCCCAGGAAACACCACCCCTGCGCGACCTCATGCGGGGAGAGTTCCGCTTTGGCATTGGTCTTGCCAATGACGAGATCGGGTATATAATTCCCAAAAGCCAGTGGGATGTGAAGGAGCCGTACGTATACCGGGACAAGCCTTACTACGGTGAACAGAATTCGCTCGGTCCCGAGACTGCGCCACTTTTATATAGAGAATTGCGCCAACTTCTGGAGGAGTTACCTGTTACTCCCCCACTCTCTTCTGTGATCGAACAGGCGAGGGATGCACTGTTGGAACGGATTATTTCTGAAATTCCGGCAGGAAAATTGAATGAGTTGACCCATCAGCAACTATTGGGAATGATCACTGAAGAGGAAAAAAAGATCTTCGCCAATGATCATTGGCGTTTTACAGTTGATGATCCTGTCCTGATATCGGTGATGCGTCATAAGGGACAGGAAATCGTTCCTTTCTGGCTGGAGGAAAAGGGATTCCACAAGACCGATATGTCGGTATCCAACGAAAATTACGACTATGAAGTATGGCAAAAGGAGTTTCCTGCCGGAGAGATTAACCTCGGGATCAACGGATTTGACCTGCACCGGGTGGTCTATTTTGTGACGATCGGTCCGGTTGCCGGAAATCAGATGCCAAAAATTTTGCATCATTCCCCCGACAGATGGAAAGTGATCCCGATGGAAAAAGGAGCTTATACCTATAACGACTGGGATGAATTGGTGATAGAACAACTGCCCGAAGAGCTTGAAGGGCATATTCTCTTTACCACTATACGGGGACGTGCACGTGAAGCTGCCATATTGAATTCTTTTCGGGAGACAGCCTATCCTGCATCACCTGAAGCGGATCAGATTGTACTGACCTGGTGTGATGACCCGGCTGCTACACAGGCGGTCCAGTGGAGAACCGATACTTCGGTCGATAAAATGACGATTCGTTATAGGAGTAAAGAGAGTGATAAGCAGGAATTCTCGGAGGCACCGGCTTCACAACAACTGCTTAGCGATAAGTATATCCACAACAATCCCGTTGTAAAACATTGGGAAGTAAATATTACAGGGTTACAGCCTGATACTGAGTATAGTTATCAGATATATAATGCGGATAGCGGGAAAGAGAGTCCGGTTTATACATTCCGTACAGCACCCGGGGAAAAATCGTCATTCACCTTTATCCATCTGGGTGATACCCATAACGACGATATCGTGGAAACGGTGCTGAAACAGGCAGTGAAAGAAGTGCCGGATGCCGCATTCCTGGTACATTCGGGAGACCATGTAAATACCGGGTTGTTCAGGGACCTATGGGATAAATATCTACATTCCGGAAGGGATGTTTTTCCCCGATTCTCTTTTGTTCCCACTCTGGGCAACCACGACAGCCAGGATGGCCTGCCGCCTACGCTTTATACGCAACTGTTTATGTTGCCTCAGGACAGGTCGTGCGGACTCTCCCCCGAGCGCAATTATACTTTCTCCTACGGTGACGCGCGTTTTTTTATGATTGATGCGACGGGCGATGTGGAGAAAATCGCCTGCTGGCTGGAAAAAGAACTCAGACAGACCAAAGAGAAGTGGAAAATAGCTGTCACCCACTTTCCTCCTTATGTGGAGGATAACTCCTACCCCGACATACGCAAATCATGGTGTTCACTGTTCGACCAATATCGGGTCGATCTGGTATTGTCGGGACATATCCATCAGTATTTCCGCTCCTACCCCATTTATAATGAGCAGGTTGTAACTGACCCGAAGAACGGAACGATCTATCTCTCTTCGGTAGTGGTCGAACCTCGCAAACCTGAACCGCCATCCGAAAAGTACAATGAAGTGTATGCCAATAAGGGAGGATTGTTTCAGGTTATCCGTGTCGATACCAATACCCTCAATTTTATATCCAAACGATTTGACGGCACGATCATAGATCAGTTTTCACTCAGGAAATAAATAATCAAACAATAAAGAGATGCGCTACAACAGACTTTATTCTACAATACAGGCTATCTCTGTCAGACTATTCTTTTGCTTCGTTGCATTTTCTTTCATTGCAGCTTCTCCTTATCCTGACAGAGTGGTATTAACCTGGGCGGGGAATCCATCCAACTCCCAGGCTGTCACCTGGAGGACGGATCGCTCCGTGCAACGCGCGCTGGCACAGATTGCCGTGGCAGAAGAGAATGGACATGATATCAGGCCTACTGAGATAGAAGCGACAACCACACATTTAGCAGTGATACAACTATGCCAAATGAATAAATAGAAAGAGATATAGTCATATGAAAATCAGTTATATTATCATACCATTAGCAGGCGTTTTCTTTCTGTTATCCTGCATACAGAAAAGCACGATTGAAGAACTCATCCTGACCGATAACTGGTATATCCATTCCGCTGAGGGATTGGATCAGGATGGAGAGACATTATCTGTCTCTCCGGTGACGGATAACTGGATACAAACATCTTTACCCGCCACGGTGTTAGGGGCATTATGCAATGCAGGCGTATACGAAGATCCCTTTTTTGGTATGAATCTGGAAGAGATACCGGTTGAGCAGTTCAAAAAACCGTGGTGGTACCGGACCTCTTTCGACCTGACAGGGTTCGATCCGGAGAAAGAACAGACTAAGTTGCTGCTGGACGGCATTAATTACAGCGCCAATGTATGGCTCAACGGCCACCTGATCCTTTCGGCAGACAGTGCTTTCGGAGCCTTCCGACAGTTTGCCTGTGATGTCACCCCTATCGCTTTGGAATCGGGAAATAATTTGGCTATCGAGATATTGCCTCCGCAGCCGGGTGATTTCTATATGGGGTTTGTCGACTGGGCGCCTGTCCCACCTGATAATAACATGGGAATTTATCGTCCGGTAAGGATCAAACGGAGTGGAAAAGTTTCTATCGACCGTCCTTTTGTGATAACCGATGTGAACACCGGAACATTGGATGAAGCTACCCTGTCCATTTCGGCAGAACTGACCAATCATCATTCCGAAACCAAAAAAATGACACTGGAAGCCAAGGTAGAGAACAGTGTGGTCAGTGAGACTTTTACTGTGGAACCGGGTAAGACCCTTCTGGCCGAACTTGGCCCTGAAAAATTCAAAGGGTTGACCATAAAGAATCCTCGTCTCTGGTGGCCAAACGGACTGGGAAATCCGGAAATGTACACCATGCATCTGTCCCTGAAAGAGGGGAATACGCTCTGCGACACGGCGACGGTCCGCTTCGGTATCCGTACCATAGATACCTATCTCAATGAACAAAACGTACGGGGATATAAAGTAAACGGAAGGGAAGTGCTGGTCAAGAGCGCCGGTTGGGTAGACGACCTCTTTCTTCGCGATAACACCCGTAGTAATAGAGCGCAGATACGCTACGTAAAGGAGATGAACCTTAATTCTCTCCGGTTTGAAGGTTTCTGGGGGACGAGCCGGGAAATATATGACCTCTGCGACGAAAATGGTATCCTGCTGATGGTCGGATGGAGCTGCCAATGGGAATGGCCCGATTACCTTGGCCTGGAGATGGAAGTTCCGGAAGAGGACGAGAATATTCCCATCAATGAAGGGGTTGATAAATATGGCGTGAAAATCACTCCTGAAGAAGAACAATTGTTATCGGATATGTTCAGGGATCAGCTGTTGTGGCTGCGTAACCACCCCTCTATTTTTGTCTGGGCGGTGGGTAGCGATGCCATGCCTAAGCCCTCATTGGAAAAGAAATACGCCGAGACAATGGAGAGGTATGACAAAAGCCGTTCGTTACTGGTCTCTGCCGGTGATTTTACCAGCGAACTCTCCGGGGTAACGGGGATGAAGATGAACGGGCCTTATGAATACGTCCCTCCAGTCTATTGGTTCGAAGACAAAAAACTGGGGGGCGCTTTCGGGTTCAATACAGAAACAGGTCCCGGACCGCAAATACCCCCGATAAGCAGTATCAGAAAAATGATCCCCGAAGAATATCTTTGGCCGCCATTGAACGAGATGTGGGATTATCACTCGGGACGGAAAGACTTCAACAGTGTGAAAGTCTACCTGAATGCGTTAAACAAAAGATACGGCACACCGGAGAGTCTGGAAGAACTGGCCATGAAGGCGCAATGGGCGAATTATGAAGCCATCCGGCCGATGTTCGAGGCATTCGTCGTAAACCGTCCGGTAGCAACGGGAGTGGTGCAATGGCAGTTGAATTCAGCCTGGCCGGAATTTTACTGGCAACTTTACGATTGGTTTTTAATGCCTACCGGCGCCTATTTCGGCACAAAGAAAGCATGCCAACCCATCAATATCATTTACAACTATCATGACAGGAAAATATATGTTTCCAACGATGTATTGGGTGATATTACCGAACATACGGTCAGGGCAACATTGTACGACAGTCAGTCCAAAATAATATTCGAACAGGGGAAAAAGTTGTCTGTAAAAGAGAATACATCCGTCGTTTTTACCGAATTACCGGAACTACCCGGTAAAAAAGAAACCTATTTCCTGAACTTAACCTTGCATGACAGTCAGCACAAGCTGGTTGCCGACAATTTTTATTGGTTGTCGGGTCAGGAAGATCAGATGGATTGGGATCAATACTATTGGTTCTATACTCCCCAAAAGCGATATGCCGATTTCCACGAGTTGAATAACCTGCCTCAGCCGCAGGTGGGGGCTACAAAGAAAGTGTACAAAGAGGGCGACGAATGGGTTGTGGAGATAGAATTGAGCAATACCAGCAAGAATATCGCATTCAGTATAGAACTGTTATTAGTAGATAATCAGACAGAAAATCCGATACTTCCGGTGTATTGGAGTGATAATTATGTATCTTTGGTGAATGATGACACAAAAACGATTACGGCTCGCTGTAGTCTGGCTGATGCAATATCTGAACCTTCGGTAATTATACAGGGAATAAATGTAGAACGGATAAAAAAATAACAGATTGGCTGCCATGTATAGACCTGAGATCATGAATAAATGGGATGCAGTATTAAAAATCTGTATTGCTTTACTGTGTATACCCTCAACTCTTTATGCCGGTGAGACCGATCTCTCCGGCAGCAGATTATTTGTGTCGCCTTCTATCAAATCCCCAGTCAAAGAAACTATCATCCGGGTTCTGCAGGAAGAGGTCCGCAAGCGTACGGACATCCATTTAGGCATAACCGATGGCTGGAGTGGTTCACCCGTTATTGCCTTGGCGCTCTCCTCGGATGAGATATTGAACGGTAAACCTCTTCCTGAAAAGACTCCATCATCCTTACAGGCCGAATCATTCAGTGTCGTGGTAGAAGAAGATAACTCCCATCCGGTTGTCTGGCTTATCGGGGCGGATGAGCGTGGGGTTTTGTTCGCTGCAGGACATCTGCTGCGTACATCATTGCTTGCCGACAAGCAGATATTGTTCAACTCCTCAAACGCCATACAAAGTACACCGGAATATCCTGTCAGGGGACATCAATTGGGCTACCGCAATACCGCCAATTCCTACGATGCATGGACAAAGGAGCAGTATGAGCAATATATCCGAGAGTTGGTCATTTTCGGGACAAACTGTATTGAGACCATTCCTTTTGACAATACGCCCAGTCCCCATATGAAACTATCCAAGGAAGAGATGAACCGGCATATAAGTACCATATGCAAGAATTATGGCATTGATTATTGGGTCTGGACACCGGCTAATGTGGATCTGTCGGATGAAAGCCTGTTCCGTACGGAAGTGAAAAAACACAGTGATTATTACAGGGAGTGTCCGCATCTGAGCCATGTCTTTGTGCCGGGCGGTGATCCGGGAGATAATCATCCGCGGTATGTGATGCCTTTCCTAAAAGCGATTGCTGCTGAGCTGGAGAAGTACCATCCCCACGCAGGTGTCTGGGTTTCATTGCAGGGTTTCAGCGATGAGCAGATCGATTATTTTTACCATTACCTGGAAACAGAAAATCCTGATTGGTTGCGGGGAGTAGTAAGCGGTCCGGGTAGCCCTCCCCTGTCCGACACGCGCTATCGTCTGCCAAAGAAATATATGCATCGCCATTATGCCGATATTACCCATACTGTCCGTTGCCTCTACCCCACCCTCCGATGGGATCAGGCGTTTGCCCTTACGTTGGGTCGTGAGCCGGTTAACCCACAGCCGTTTTACTATGCCGGACTACATGACCGGTATGCCCCTTTTACCGATGGCTTCCTCACCTACTCCGACGGAGCACATGATGATCTGAACAAGTTTATCTGGACCCGGAAAGGATGGGGTATGGAGGAAGATGCCACCGGCATTACGGAACAATACGTACGGTTCTTCTTTGGTACTAAACCCGATGATCGTGTAGCAGACGCCATACTGGGATTGGAACGCAACTGGGACGGCCCGATAGAGGCAAATGGGGGGATAGAGATGACTTTCCTGCGCTGGCAGCAACTTGAGGAGGCCTATCCCCGCTTACAAAACGACTGGCGCTGGCAGATACTGCTTCTCCGCGCTTATTATGACACTTATACCAAGAGGCGGAAGTTATACGAACAAGGGTTGGAACAGGAAGCCAATAAATTGCTCGGGCAGGCCCCGGAAATGGGTGCTGCGAAAGCGATGAAACTGGCTTTGAAGAAAGTGAATGAAGCCGACCTGGTAAATATTGCCCCTTCGTTGAGAAAGAAGATCGATGGGTATTGTGATGCGTTGTATCACTCGATAGGTTTGCAGACAAGTGTGGAAAAATATCAGGCCAGCGGGGCTGAACGAGGCTGTGTCCTCGATTTCGTGGACTATCCGCTGAACAACCGCTGGTGGTTGTCCGACCAGTTTGAAAAGATCGGACAAATGGAAACCGAAGCCGAAAAACTTTCGGCTTTAGAAGTGATCGCCGGATGGGAAAATCCCGGGAAGGGGAGCTATTACGATAACATATCGAATATCAGCCAGAGTCCGCGGGTAAAGACAACGGTCTATGATGCTACCGATGTGGCCTGGTGGGATCGTGGAAAGAGCCGTAAAAGGCTATCTACCCAGTTATTCCAGAACTTCCCGCAACTCCTGTATGAGGATCTTGATCCGAAAGCACGTTACCTGATCCGTATAGCCGGATATGGCGATGCATTGCTCAGGGTGGATGGAGAGCGCATATCACCTACCCTCTACAATAAGGAACTGGAGGAATTCAAAGAGTTTCCCATAGATAGGCGATTTTTTCAGGACGGTAAGCTGGAAGTATCCTTTGATGAACCGGAAGAGTCTCACCTGAACTGGCGTCAATATTCTAAGGTTTGTGATATCTGGCTTATAAAGATATATTGATTAAAATCGTATTAGCAGTAAACTATAATCAATTAACAACATAAATTATATGCGTCATGGAAAATAGAAGGGAGTTTATTAAAAAAGTATCGGCCGGGGTAGCTGCTATGGCCATTGGAGGTACCGGTTTTGATCTGAGCGCTAAGAGTTATGCCCATATCCCCGGTGCGAATGATAAGATCCGGGTAGGTGTTGTCGGTTTTTCCGACAGGTTCAGGAGTTCGCTTTTACCCAGCTTTATGAACCATGCCAGGGAGTTGAATTTCGAGCTGGTAGCACTGTCGGATATCTGGAACCGCCGTCGTGAGGAGGGAAGAGCCAATATCAAGGAAAAAACCGGATGGGATGTCGCCCTGTGCCGCAATAACGAAGAACTGTATGACCGGAACGACATTGATGCGGTCATTATCAGCACGGCAGATTTCCAGCACGCCCTGCATCTGGTGGAGGCCGCAAAAGCGCGCAAGGATGCCTATTGCGAAAAACCGTTTGCGGAAACCATGGATGATGCCAATGCCGCATTAAAAGCCTGCAAGGAAAGCGGTATCGTGGTGCAGATAGGATCACAGCGCCGTAGTGGGGCAAATTACCATGCTGCCCATGATTATATCCAATCCGGAAAATTCGGTGATATCGTGATTGCCGAGATGTGCTGGAACGTGAACCAACCGGGCCGTTGGAGAAGGCCGGACTTATGTGCTTCTATCCGGGAGAGCGATGTGGACTGGAACCGCTATCTGATGAACCGTCCCAAAGTGGCGTGGGACCCACGCAAATATCTTGAATATCGCCTCTTCTGGCCCTATTCGTCGGGCATACCGGGACAATGGATGTGTCACCAGATCGACACGGTACACTGGTTCACCGGCTTCCCCTACCCGCGCAGCGTGGTATCCAACGGAGGGATTTACCAGTGGAAAGACGGCCGTACCAACGCCGATACGCTGACCTCGGTATTCGATTACGGGCCGCTGGATGATCAGGAGAAGGGTTTCCAGGTGGTTTATTCGTCCCGTTTCAGTAATTCTGCCGGGGGTACAAAGGAACTTTACTATTCGAACGGCGGGATGTTGAACCTGGATACCAACGAAATTACTCCCGAGGGCGGGCTGCGTGAGCGTGAGGCATCAGCCATGGGATTAAAGGCCAACCTGCTCGACAAGTTCACATTGCCGAGCGTTACCGTGGAAGCGGAAGCCAATACGGGAGGCGATCCCCTCACATCCGCCCATATGCGTAACTGGATGGAGTGTGTCAGGGCGAAGAATGTGGCCACCAACTGCCCGGTGGAAGCAGGGCATAGCCACACTATTGCCTGTGCCATGGCTAACGCCGCCTACCGGACAGGTATGCGTGCGGTGTACGATCCGGCAACACAACAGATCATGGCTGGAGGTAAGATGTTTAAGTACTAAATAATATTGCCTTATGAAGCTTTTTTATTACAGTATGGTACTGATATGCCTTATGCTTGGAATGACCTCTTTTTCCAACACTTATGAGCCGGAATTTGCTGTGTGTACAAGTGTATCCAATTATCCGTTGCTTAAAGCGACAGGGTATCAGTATGTCGAATCAAATGTGGCATACCTGATGCCTGATAAAAGTGATGCTGAGTTTCAGGAACATCTGGATGAAATAAAGAGATTAAATGCCAGAGTTATTTCCTGTACCAGTTTTATTCCGGGCAGTTTGCCACTTATCGGCCCTGAAGCCAAACAGGATGAGGCGGTGGTATGGGCCGACTCCGCTCTGCGTAGGGCCGGGATGGCAAATATTCCCTATATCGTTTTCGGAAGCGGAAAAGCCCGTAATGTACCGGAGAATGTCAGTAAGGGACAAGCTACGGAGCAGTTTATCGCTTTTTGTAGA
>Ga0129314_1002165_pt1 | contig 11522 bp, 5 predicted proteins | sample O1111metagenome_FD_94431 | JGI IMG/M metagenome (GOLD analysis project Ga0129314, IMG submission 94431) | Orangutan individual fecal microbial communities from fecal samples from Wisconsin, USA - O1111 metagenome | ecosystem: Host-associated > Mammals > Digestive system > Large intestine > Fecal...
ACGCCGAGGCCTTTGTCGAGACCATCGCCGCCTACAACGACGCCATCGCCAATGGCGAGGACGATCCCATGGGTCGTGAAAAGGCCCGCGAGTCCATCGTGGACGCACCCTTCTACGCAATCAAGGTGGCCCCCGGCATCCACCACACCATGGGCGGCCTGCGCATTAACACCGACACCGAGGTGCTCAACGCCGACGGCGAGGCCATTCCCGGCCTGTTCGCAGCCGGCGAGGTCACCGGCGGCATCCACGGCGGCAACCGCCTGGGCGGCAACGCAATCTGCGACATCAACGTCTTTGGTCACCAGGCTGCCATGAGCGCCCTGACCTACCTGGGCATCGTCGCCGTCAACCGTGAGGCGCTTATCGAGATGACCGAGGTCGAGGGCCAGCTCAACCAGCATGCCACGCAGCATGGCGCCGCCGCTTGCACCGACTGCCACCGCGTGGACGCCACGCCCGTGCTCACCTGCACGCAGTGCCACGACGACGCCGTGACACCCGAGGGCTGGCTCACCTGGGAAGAGGCCCAGCAGGAGGGCTAGGGCGACAAGGCCAAAGAAACCAAGCCTGGCTCCACCTGGGAAGAGGCCCAGCAGGAGGCTTAAGGCGACAAGGCCGCGCCACAAGGCTAAAGCGGGCGAGCAAGACTCTACTTGGGCAGAAACCAGCAAGGGGTTAAGACACAACAAGGCCAAAGCTGACGAGGCAGTCTCTGTCTGAACAAGTCCGCCTCATGCACCTCGGGCATTCCCCTTATCTGAGCATCCCCTTCCCTCCCGCCGCGCCCAGTTCCCCCGCTGGGCGCGGCGGGCCTCTTTGCATCTGCCAACCAAGGCGGTGCTCCCTCAGGCGGTCAATCAACACTGCCACACATCGACCCGCCTCGCTCCAATCGCAAACCACAAAGCCCCGGCATCACGATGGTTGATGTGCTTGCATTTCCGATAAGCTATACTTTCCCCTGATGAGACGGCATTTTGGATGGTTCGGGCGCGCCCAGGGGGTAGGCAGAGCATGCTACAAAGGGGAAACTGCGTGCCACAAGAGGCGCGCAAGGCATCGTGGTCGCTGTTTGCGCGTCGGTTTGCCCCGCTGTTCTCCTGCAGTTTTCTCGGCCTCGCCGCAATACGCGTGTGGCTGCAGTGCTGCGTGTACGACCTTTATGCCGCCACCGATTCGGGCATGGCGACCGTCGCCGTCAACCTGACGCGCGGCATCGTGACTCTTGTGCTCATGGCAATATTCTCTCGCCGCGTATTCTCCCCACAGGTCCAAAATCGCTTGAGCGTCGCAAGCTGCGCCCTTATGACCTGCGGTTGTGTGCTGCTCCTAGCGGCAAGCGAGACGATGACGCCCCTGCTAGGCTGGGTCGCATGTGTGCTCTCGGCACTCGGCGTGGTATGGGGCGGTGGCATGTGGATAACCTTCTATGAGCGGCTCGACCCTGAGGAGTCGCTGCTCTATGCCTTCTCGGCATTGAGCCTGAGCTGCCTGGCCGGGCTCGTGCTCGGCTTTCTTCCCAGGCCGCTCACCATGCTCGTGGGCGCCTTCATGCCCGCCTTGTCGCTTGTGACCTTTCGCGCTGCGATGCAAGACCTCGATGAGAGAGGCTATGCGAAGTACATGCCAGGCGCCACCTCATGCGGAGCCAGGCCATTGCCCTATGCCCGCGAATTCTGCGCCACGTTCGTACGGTTTCTTGTGGGCGTTGCCCTGTTCAGCCTTGCTCTGGGATTCGCGCGCGGTTTCCCCTATGGCCAAGCCATTGAACTTCCCGGCGCGATGCGAGTGCTCCATCAACTGCTGACCTGCTTGTTGTGCGCAGGCATATTGTGGTGGGTCTTGGTGAAGGGGCGGCATCTGCGCCTTTCGGCGTTGTGGAACATGTCTTTGGCCCTGCTTGTCATCGGCGTGCTCTTGCTCGCCTGCCTCACCCCGCAGCTCATGCAGGCGGGCTCTGCACTGGTCACCGTCGCGAACACATTCACGCTCGCCGTGTTGTGGTACGTCAGCTACGACGCGGCGCGCAATATGCACGTGCCGAGCTACCTTGTGCTGGGAGCCGTTTGGTTCACTCACCAAGTGCCCCGTGAAGCAGGCCGCCTCATCGCCATGGGGGTGGGTCCCTACGATTCCTCGCCCATGCTCGTCGCCATGTGCATGATTGTGCTGCTTGCCGGCAGCATGTTTCTGCTAATAAGCAACTCGACGCCTCTCACGCGGCCGCTTTTCGCCGATAGCGACCGCCCGGGCACTTCAAGCGGCTTTTCCCAGAAGCAAGGCGCATCTCAGGACGACGCATATGCGTCCGCCGTTCTCAACGCGGGTGCCACCAGCACCCCTGGCACGACGTGCAGCGCTCCCTGCGCAGCGGCGAGCAGCGGGATGCCAACAACCGCAAACACATCACTGGCAGGCCCCGCCGCAGCATCGGCCGCCGATGACATCGAAACGCGCCTCCTGCTGATGGGCAGGCATTACGATCTCACACGCCGCGAGGTAGACATCGCGCGCCTCCTGATTCGCGACCTCAGCAAGGTGCAGATCGGCGAGGCGCTGTGTCTGTCGGAAAGTACCGTGCGCACCCACGCGCGCAACCTCTACGCCAAGCTCGACGTGCACAGCCGCGAGCAGCTCAAAGAGCTCGTGGAGGCATTCCAACTCTGAGTGCACCCCCACAACCCCGCGAACCGCAAACCGCCGCTTCTGGCCCCGCTTACTCCCCCAGGGCGGCGATGGTCTCGTTGTAAGCCTTGCGCAGGGGTACCATGAGAGGCTCGATGTCAACGCCCTCGAGGGTGCAGGGGCGCAAGGCCTCGGTGACCACAATGGCAGGGGCGGCCAGGTTGGACAGGCTCAGGTTCAGTGCGACGCCCTTGAGCGTGTGCACCGCACGGAACGCCGCCTTGGCGTCGTGGGCCGCGAGCGCCTTCTCGAGCTCGTCGAAGCTCTTGTCCTGCACAAACATGCCCGCAAAGCGCTCCACCAGGGCTGGCGAGCCAAAACGGCTGGCAGCATCATCAAAATCGGCACCGATGCGCTCGTAAGCTGCACGGATATCAGTCATAGAAACATCCAACTTCTCAATCGGCTGAGGGGCTTATCTTTAGGCAAATCGCCCACGCGACGCTCTTCTCACCATTCCATTACAAATTCCAACGTTCCTCTGTTCCTCGTCGAAGTGCTCGGTCAAGGATAGGACGGAACGCCGCCGCGGGTAATCATTATGGTCAGTCACTCTCTACAGACGGAGTCGGTTTATGGCAAGCCGCATCGGCGCGCGCTCGCTGCAGGGCACTCACGAGCGTTGCTGAGTCAAGCGGCTTGGAGAGATGCTCGGTGAATCCCGCCTGAAGGCTGCGCCTTACATCGTCGGCAAAGGCGTTGGCCGTCATGGCAATGATGGGTACACGGGCTGCATCGGGCCGCTCGAGCGCACGGATGCCACGCGCGGCTTCGAGGTCGTCCATCACGGGCATCATGATGTCGAGCAGCACGGCGTCAAACTCCCATGGGGCCGAAGACTCGAACGCAGCCAACGCCTGAGCGCCGTCTGAGACGCACACGGGGCACACACCCGCCGCGTTGAGCATGAACTCGGCTATCTCACGGTTGAGGTCGTTGTCCTCGGCAACGAGCACCTTCATTCCCTCGACCGTACCGCAGGCTGCCGGCTCAGGACCGGTTTCCTGAGCATCCGACGCGGCGTTATCGGCCGTCTCAAAAGGCAAGACCAGCACGAACGTGGTCCCTTCGCCCTCTTTGCTCGTAAAACTAACGGTGCCGCCCATGAGGTCGACAAGGCCCTTGGCAATCGACATCCCCAGGCCGTTGCTCCCTTGTACGGGTTTCACGCGCCCCTCACAGGCAAACGGCTCAAACACGTGGCGTTGGAACTCCTCGCTCATACCGATGCCCGTATCGGCGCACGTATATTGCAGCGTAACCACTCCGTCGGAGTAGGACACCTCTTTGCACCCGAGTGTGACCGTGCCACCGGGACGGTTGTATTTGATGGCATTGGACAGGAAATTCAGAAGCAAGCGCTTCAGGTGCGTCGGGCTCGCCAAAACATCGGGATGTTGGATGGCATCTTCCCCAAGAAAGACCTTCACGCCGCAGCCAGCTGCATGCGACTCCACAAGCTGCACGAGCTCGGCATTCATCGCATTCACGTTGAGCGGAGCCTTCACAAGCGTAATCTCGCCGCTCTCAAGCTTGCTTGTGTCAAGGACCTCGTTCACAAGGTTGAGCAGCAAGGTCGACGCATCCCAAATCTTGCGGCGGCATTGCGCCTGGCGCTCCAAGTCGTCCGGGCATGAGTCACCTATCTCCACCATGCCGCGAATGCCGTTGATGGGGGTGCGAATGTCATGGCTCATACGCTGGAGGAACACGGTTTTTGCGCTGTTGGCTTCTTGCGCAGCCTGGGCCGACAACGCCAGACGCTCGTTGTACTCCTTCTCGCGCTTGAGGCTCTGCTCGTAATGGGCTCGGTCGTCATTGCGCTTTTTCAGCACGACAAAAGTGACAACAACAATGTACGCAGCACAAGCAGCAAGAGCAAGCTGCACCGCTTGACCCATGAGCGACGACGCGGGGAAGTACACATAAATGAAGTAGTTGTGCACCTGACCCGTCGCGCAAGCATACCAACGGGCGTTGTGCCACACAAACGACAGCTCGTCCTTGCACGTACCCATCGTTTTAAGCTGCTCAATCGGGGTATCGCGAAACTCGGTGTCTCCCTGGGCGGCGGCTTGGACAAGATTGGGGTCGTTTGCCGCTACAAGACGTCCTTCGCATTCGATAACGATGGTACCGGAGCGGGTAATGTCATACCCGTCGAGAAGACTCTGCTGAGCAAGCGTGTATTTGTCGGCAAAAGCTGCAGCGGTATGGTAATACGCCACCGCAATGCCAGGAGCATCGCGCCGACAAGCGGCAGCGATGTCAACATAGGAACCGTCAGATAGTTTTGCCCGGACGGAATACACCTTGTTGGGATGCTCGGCCACATTGAGCAGAACATCCTTGTCAATCCACGCTTGCAAGACAGAGGCATCCACTTCATCGCTGGAATATTGGCCTTCGACATTGCCAGAAGCGTCGAGAACAATGACACCCGTAAGGCGCAGCTCATCGACATAGCGCTTCAGCATCGATTCCGACAAATCGCCCTGGTCAGAATCCAAGTTGCGTGCAAGTTGGCTAGCGTGTTCTAGCGCACGAAGGGCACTTTTTGTATCGCTTGCGGCGTTGTAGGAATCGTAAACGAGCGCCTGCTCCTTGATATAGGCAATGTTTTGGGTGACCTGCGTCGTCACATACGAGAGAGTTGAGCTGAAGCCCACAAACCCCGCCAAGGCAATCAAAACAAGCCCAGCGGCTATCACGAAAGCCCAGGTCTTCTTGTTTGGTTTGGCTTTTTCGACAACAGGTGACATGGAGGTCGACTCAGGAGCCGCTTCAGCAGTCATGGTCGTCCACCCCCAAGAAGCTGGACGCACTCGGCAGATATTTGGAAGCGATGGACTCCAGCGTGCCATCGGCATACATTTCGGAGAACACGTCATCGAGTCGCACATCAATGCCGCGGGAGTCGTTTAATGCGAAAGCGAACCCCAGATCGACTGTCTGCAAGGGCTCGTCGAGGATACGGAAATCCATCCCATAGTCGACCATGTACCTGCGAATCGCGATATCGTACCCCGCAATCGCGTCGACGTAGCCTTTGGCAAGCATCGGGTACAGCAGCGAGCAATCATGCAGGCAATACAGCAAGCCGACCTGAGACAGGCTGAGCCCGTCAACGGCGTCGTCGAGGAAAACCTTCTCGGATGTAGAGGCGGACTGGACGGCAACCACCTTGCCCGCAAGATCAGCCAAGGTTTGGATATCGCTATCTGCGCCCACGGCAATCACCTGGCGGCCCTGCATGTACGGCCCTGCCCAGCGGTATTTGTCTTCGCGGTCGGTCATAGAGAAACAGCAGGCAATCATATCTATTGCGCCGCTTTCAAGCAGCTCGAACTTGTCCTCCCAATTGATGTACTGAAAATCGGGAGCATAGCCCAACCGCTTGCAGGCCTCCGTAAGGATGTCGACATCGATTCCTGAAGGGCTGCCGTTTTCGTCAAGATAGCTAAAAGGAGGATACGTGCCGGTCCCTACGACAAGCACAGGGAGGTTATCGTCGTTTTCTGGCTCCGGGGTTGCGGAAGAACAGCCCGCCAGAAGGCATGCGCCAACAACCGGCAAGCACGCACTTGCGCAGGCAACGAACGACCTCCGTGTGAGCATAGCCGTCTCCTCCTCCAACATCTCAAGCCGAGCAATGATACCAAAGACCCGGATACCAGACCATAAGAATGGGAGGCGCCGCCTGCCGGGATGCGCAGGATATGCACACGGAAAAGAGGCGCGTCCCCTATCATCTGCCTTTAGGAACTGGGATGGCGAGAGAGGACCGACATGACCCTGCATATCATCGAGGAGGCGCAGCGCTGCCTGCGCTGCAAGCGGCCGCGCTGCCAGGAAGCGTGCCCCGTGCACACGCCCATCCCGCAGGTCGTGGACCTTTTCCGTGAGCGTCGCATCGAAGAGGCCGGCGCTGCGCTCTTCGCCAACAACCCGCTCTCGTTTGCGTGCTCGCTTGTGTGCAACCATGGTGAGCAGTGCCAGGGGACATGCGTGTTGGGGCGCAAGGGGTCTCCCGTGCAGTTTTGGGCCATCGAGAGCTACGTGTCCGACGCGTACCTCGACCGCATGAGACTCGAGGCGCCCGCTTCCTGCGGCAAGAAGGTCGCTGTCATTGGCAGCGGACCTGCCGGCATCGTGGCCGCGTTCATGCTGGGCGGGGCCGGATGCGACGTCACCGTGTTCGAACAGCGCTCTGAGGTGGGCGGCGTCATGCGCTACGGCATTCCCGACTTTCGCCTGCCGCGCTCGGCGGTAAAGCGCTTCCGTACCGCGCTCGAGGACCTCGGCGTCAAGATCCGCCCCAACACGGCGATCGGCGAGGCCCTTCTCATTGAGGACCTTTTCCGCGACGGATACGATTCCGTGTTCGTGGGCACGGGCACCTGGCGCGCAAAGACGCTCGGCATCCCCGGTGAGACGCGCGGCAACGTGCACTTTGGCCTCGACTACCTCGTGAGCCCCGACTCCTACGAGATCGGCGAGGACGTGGCCGTCATCGGCGTGGGCAATACCGCCATGGACGTGGCGCGCACCGCGTTTCGCCACGGCGCCCGGCGCGTCACGCTCTATGCGCGCTCGAAGCATGTTTCAGCCAGCTCAGACGAGGTGGAGTATGCCCAGCTCGACGGGGCGGACATTGTGTACGGCAAGGCGGTGTGCGCCATCAATGAGACCGGCCCCGTCTTCCGGACGGCGCTGTTCGACGCCGAGGACAAGGTGGTCGGCTACGAGGATGAGCTCGACCAGGTGGCCTGCGACACGGTGATCATCGCCGCCTCGCAAAAGCCGCTCAGCAAGCTCGTCTCCACCACCAAGGGCCTCACCTGCGACGACCGCGGGCTTCTGTGCGTCGACGAACATGGCCAGACCAGCGTGGCCGGCGTGTTCGCAGCGGGCGACGTGGTCACGGGCCCCAAGACCGTGGTGCACACGGTGGAGGCGACCAAGCAGGCAGTTGCCGGGATGCTCGCGTACATGGGGATTGAGGGATAGGAAGCGGGCGGCAGCCGCCACAGGCGACGGGCATAGCCGGGCACCGATGGCGAGGGCAATCCCTGCATGACTCGTCGCCGTGAACGGGCGAACCTAAAACCAGGACGTTACGCGGCATTCAGTGGGCCACCGATGGGTGCCGAGTCTTATCGCAAAAGCAACATGCTCCTATAACGAAGAAGGTCGCCGTGCGAGATGGATCGCACGGCGACCTTTGTTGGTTCGGGCGGAGACGGGCTCTGCACGCCTCTGCGGCGCGAGGAGAATCCGTACTCGTACCTCCCGCAGACAGGGCATTCCGGGAAGCCCGAGCACGGGCTCCCCGGATGGATGCTTAGAGCTGCTCGTTGCGCTTGCGCGAGCGCAGGCCCAGGAAGAGGCCGGTCGCAGCAAGCGTGGCGCCGGCAGCGGCGGTCAGGGCCATGGCCTCGACAGGCGTCTCATCGCCCGTCTTGGGCACAGAGGGCTTCTCGGGCACAACGGGCTTGTAGGCGTTGTTGAACAGCGCCGCAGTGCCGTCGGCCGTGGCAGTGAAGTACTCCACCGTCACAGGAAGCTTGCCGTCGCCGTCGTTGTCGTCGCCCACGGTGAGCGTGACCGTCACGTCGGGGGCGTTGGTCCAACCCTCGGCAGCAGGCGTGGTCTCATGGATGGTGTACGAGAACGTCTTGCCCGCATCAGTAAGCGTGAAGTCGACCGAGCCGAAGGAAGCCACGGTGGAGCCGACGGTGGTTGCCGCCGTCTGCACGGGCATCTTGGCCGCCGAGGCGTCGTCGTTGGCGCTCAGGGCAAAGTCGAACTTCTGGTCGGCGGCGGGAGCTGCGCCGTTGACCAGCTTGGCCACAGCAATGTCAACGCTGCCGCAGGCCACGTGCTTATTGTCGAACTTGGCCGCATCGACGGAGGAGCCGTCGTAGGTGACCTTCGCAACGAGGTCGCGGCCGTTCTCGGCGTAGTCAACGGTGACCGTGGCCTTGACGTCACCGGCGTTGAACCGGCCGTCGCCCAGGTCAGAGGTCTCGTGCACGGTGTAGTCGTAGGTGCCGGGAGCGTCAAAGGTCAGCTCGCCGAACTCGGCGGTACCGGTGCCATTGACGGCAATCTCGTCGCCGACCTGCTCGTTGTTCTTGTCGAGCAGTGCGAAGGTGAACTGGGCGTGCTCCTCGGCGTTCTTCACGCCGTTGACCGTCTTGTCGACCTTGACGGTGGCAGTCGCCTTCTGGGCCTCGTAGGTGTTGTCGAACTTGGCCGCAGTGGCAGAGCCGTCGGAGTAGGAGACGGTGGCAGTGAGCGTGTTGTCGTCGCTGCGCTCGCTCACCACAATGGTGGCGGTGACGTCGGCCGCCTTGGTCCAGGTGCCCGCACCCTCCGTGAGCTCAGTCACCTCGTGGATGGTGTAGGTGTAGGTCTTGCCCATGTCCTTGTCGGAGAGCTTGGCCACGGCAAAGGCGGCGGAACCGTCCTCGCCGGTGGTGACGTTCTCAAACGCGGGCGCGCCCTCGTCGGCGGAGGTGGCGGAGAACTCGAACATCTCGCCGGCCTGGGGCGCGGTGCCGTTGACGGTCTTGACCAGGCTGAGCTGGAACTCGCCGGAGGCCTGCTCGTAGGCGTTGTCAAAGAGCGCTGCGGCAACGTCGTCGGCCGTGGCGTTGGAGTACGTGACAGCGCAGGGCGCGAGCGTGCCGTCGCCGTTGTCGGCGCCGACCGTGACGGTCGCGGTCACGTCGGCCGCCATGGTCCAGCCCACCGTGGCGGGCGTGGCCTCGTGGATGACGTACTCGTAGGTCTTGCCGGCGTCTGCCAGGCCGAACTCGATCCGGCCGAAGGAGGCGCGGGCGGGGCCCGCCGTCGTCGTGACGTCAGCCTCGGGCATGGGGGCACCCTCGGTCACGGCCTTGAGCTCGAAGTCGAATCCCTGGTCCTCGGCCGGGGCCTCGCCGTTCACGGTCTTGGCGACGGAGAGGGTCGCGGAGCCCGTGGCGACGTAGGTGTTGTCGAACGCGGTGGCGTCGGTGCCGTTTGCGTACTCGATGGCCTTGACCTCGAGGTCGCGGCCGTTGCCGGCGTAGTCGACCGTGACGGCGGCCTCGACGTCGGCGGCGTTGGTCCAGCCTGCGCCCTGAGCGGAGGTCTCGTGCACGGTGTAGCGGTAGGTGCCGGGGGCGTCGAAAGTCAGCTCGCCGAACTCGGCGGTGCCGGTGCCCTCAACGGCGATCTCGTCGCCCACTTGCTCGCCGTACTCGTCGGTCAGCGCGAAGGTGAACTGCCTGGTGAGGCCCTCGATCTTCTCGCCGTTGACGGTCTTGTCCACCGCGAGCGTGGCGCGTGCGGGCTTGGCCTGGTAGGCGTTGTCGAAATGGGCGATGTCAGTGCCGGTGGAGTAAGCCACCTCGACAGCAAGGATGCCCTGGGCATCGCGCTCGGCGGCAACCTTCACCGTTGCGATGACGTCGGGGGCGTTCGTCCAACCCTCGGCGGCTGCCGTGAGCTCGTGAATCGTGTAGGTGTAGGTCTTGCCGGCGTCCTTGTCGGAAAGCTGCGCCGCGGCAAAGGTGGCACGACCGTTCTCGTCAGTCATAACGTCGGAAAGAACAGGGGCGTCCTCATCGGCGCAGATGGCGCCGAACTCGAACGTCTCCCCCGCCTTGGGAGCCTCGCCGTTGACGGTCTTTGCAAGCTCGAGCTGGAACTCGCCCGTGGCCGCGACGTAGGCGTTGTCGAACGCAGCGGTGTCGGCACCGTTGGGGTAGGACACGTCGCACTTGAGCACGCCGTCGCCGTTGTCAGAAACACTCACGGTCACAGCCACGTCGGGAGCGGCCGTCCAACCGTTTGCATTGTGGCCGATCTCGTGCACGACATACGTGAACGTCTTGCCCGCAGCGTCAACGTTGTACGGGATGGGGTCGAAGCCCGCAGTGCCGCCGACCATGGTGGAAGCGTAGGCAAAGGGCTCGCCGATCCTGTTGCCCTGCTCGTCGGCCTCATAGAGACCGAACGTGAAGCTCTCGCCCTGGCCGACCTCGGTGCCGCCGTTGACGGTCTTGCTCACCGAGATGACCGCTTCGCCCGTGGCGACGTAGGTGTTGTCGAACGCGGCGGCGTCGGTGCCGTTTGCGTACTCGATGGCCTTGACCTCGAGGTCGCGGCCGTTGCCGGCGTAGCCGACCGAGACGACGGCCTTGACGTCGGGGGCGTTGGTCCAGCCTGCGCCCTGCGCGGAAGTCTCGTGCACGGTGTAGCGGTAGGTGCCGGGCGCGTCGAAGACGAGCTCGCCGAACTCGGCGGCGCCGGTGCCGCTGACAGTGATCTCGTCGCCCACTTGCTCGCCGGACTCGTCGAGCAGAGCGAAGGTGAACTGCCTGGTGAGGCCGTCATTCTTCTCGCCGTTGACCGTCTTGTCCACCGCGAGCGTGGCGCGGGCGGGCTTGGCCTGGTAGGCGTTGTCGAACTGGGCGGCGCCAACATATGCCTCGGCGCCGGCAGTATCGAGCTTGTAGGAGACGCCTGCGCTCAGGCCGGCATCGGTGGCCACTCCCACCGTGGCGGTGGCGATGACGTCGGGAGCGTTCGTCCAGCCCTGCGCGGCGGCCGTGACCTCGTGGATGCGGTAGGTGTAGGTCTTGCCGGCGTCCTTGTCGGAGAGCTTGGCCGTGGCGAAGGAGGCGGAGCCGTCCTCGGCGGTCGTCACGTTGGCGAGCCTGGGTGCCTCGGCGGCGTTGTCGCCCTCGGCGGCGGCGGAGAACTCGAACATCTCGCCGGCCTGGGGCGCGGTGCCGTTGACGGTCTTGACCAGGCTGAGCTGGAACTCGCCGGAGGCCTGC
>Ga0129314_1002166_pt1 | contig 11514 bp, 11 predicted proteins | sample O1111metagenome_FD_94431 | JGI IMG/M metagenome (GOLD analysis project Ga0129314, IMG submission 94431) | Orangutan individual fecal microbial communities from fecal samples from Wisconsin, USA - O1111 metagenome | ecosystem: Host-associated > Mammals > Digestive system > Large intestine > Fecal...
AGGGGGTCGCCAACGCGGCCCAGGCCACCGAGGCCATCGGCGTCGGCCTGCAGGCCTTCTGCATCCCCGGTTCGGTGGCGGAGCAGCGTTCGGTGGGCCTGGGTCACGGCAACCTGGGGGCCATGCTTCTGCGGGACGAGACCAGCTGCTTCTGTTTTTTGGCAGGCCATGAGTCCTTTGCCGCCGCGGAGGGGGCCATCGGCATTGCCCGCAACGCCAACCGGGCCCGCAAGGAGCCCCTGCGGGTCATCCTCAACGGCCTGGGCAAGGACGCCGCCTATATTATCTCCCGGATCAACGGTTTTACCTATGTGGAGACCCAGTACGACTTTGCCACCGGCCAGCTGCAGGTGGTGCGGGAGAAGGCCTTCTCTCAGGGCGAGCGGGCCAAGGTGCGCTGCTACGGTGCCAACGATGTGTCGGAGGGCGTAGCCATTATGAAGATGGAGCATGTGGACGTCTCCATCACCGGCAACTCCACCAACCCCACCCGATTCCAGCATCTGGTGGCCGGCACCTATAAAAAGTGGGCCACCGAAAACGGGGTGCGGTACTTCTCGGTTGCCTCGGGGGGAGGCACCGGCCGTACCCTGCACCCGGACAATGTAGCCGCCGGACCGGCCTCCTACGGCCTCACCGACTCCATGGGCCGGATGCACGGAGACGCCCAGTTTGCCGGCTCCTCGTCGGTGCCCGCCCATGTGGAGATGATGGGTCTCATCGGCATGGGCAACAACCCCATGGTAGGCGCCACCGTGGCCTGCGCCGTGGCAGTGGCTGAGGCGTAGCCGTCAAACAGCTCCGCCCGCTATCGGGCAGTCTGATTTTTAACCGTTACAGAAAGGGATGACAGCACCATGAAGCAATATGTTGTGGACGCATTTACAGACCGGGTCTTTTCGGGGAACCCCGCCGCCATCTGCCAGCTGGATCACTGGCTGCCCGATGAGATGCTGATGAAGATCGCCCTGGAAAACAATCTTTCGGAGACGGCGTACATAGTCAAAACAGGCGAAAGCTGGCATCTGCGGTGGTTTGCCCTCAACGGCGAGATCGACCTCTGCGGCCATGCCACCATGGCTGCGGCCTACACCATCATGGAGCATATCGATCCGGGTGCCTCCCAGATCAAATTTGATACAAAGAGCGGCAGGATCACCGTCGAAAAGCGGGACGGCCTCTATGGGATCAACTTTCCCGCCTATGACCTGCGTCCGGTGGCCGTGACCGACGCAATGGTCCAGGCCATCGGCGCCCGGCCGGTGGAAGCCTACATGGGCCGGGATTTGCTCTGCGTCATGGACAGCGAGGAGACGGTTCGCGGAGCGACGCCTGATCTGGAGAAGGTCAGGCAGCTGGACGGCCTGCTTCTGCATATCACCGCCAAAGGCCGGGAGTATGACTGTGTCTCCCGGACCTTTGCCCCCAAATGCAATACCCCGGAGGATCCGGTCTGCGGCTCCGGACACTGCCACATCATTCCTTACTGGTCCAACAAGCTGGCCCGTCAGGAGCTGGTTGCCTATCAGGCATCCCGTCGGGGCGGTGTCCTGTACGGAACGATGATGGGGGACCGGGTCTGCCTGGCAGGCAAGGCCGCCCTCTTTTCCATCGACGAGCTGTTTCTGCCCAATCTCTGATTGCCGGCACCGGGGAGGGAGGGCCCTCTCCGCCTCTGGCAAAGTGCCCCCGCAAAAAAATTTTCACCCCACCAAAAAACGGCGAGACCGAAGTCTCGCCGTTTTTCTGTTGCCAAAGCCCCCATCCGGGGGCTTTTTCTATTTCTGTAAGTTCAGCTCAAACCGCTCAAAGAAGCCGATGAGGCTGCCCGCCTCATCCCGCACCCCCTGCATATAAATACGCTGGTTGCGCAGGTTCACCCCCACAAAGGCCTCCTTGCCGTCGCTCTTCATCTTTTCAAAGGCGGCCTTGATCCGCTCCACCGAGGACTCCTTGTCATGGCAGTCAAAGATCGATCTGCCGATCAGATCCCGGTAGCCCCGCTCCTGGTAGTAGTGATACTGGGCGTAGCGGTTCATAAAACGGATGATGTAATCCCTGTCCACAAAGACGATAGGGTAGGGGTAGCTGTCCAAAATTCCCTTCATGATGGTTCTCTCATCCATATAAATTCACTCCTTTTTGTATAAAAAGATAATAAATTTATGATATGTATTACATTTGACCTTCCTTCTGACCCTGCAGGGCGGCCTTCAGGTTCCGGATGCTCTCCCGCACCGACTCGTGGTGCACCGCGCCCACGTCGAACTTCAGCAGATGGAAGGTGGCCTGCATAACAATGCCGATGCCAAACACCGACACCACCGTGCCGATGCCCACCTGGCCCCCCAGCAGCCAGCCCACCAGCAGGGCGCCCCCCTCCAGGCAGGAGCGGATGAGGCCCACCGGCCGATTGGGCAGACGCTGAACCAGCGCCACCATCAAAGCGTCCCGGGGGCCGGAGCCAAATCCCGAGCCAAGGTAGAAGTAGCTGCCCACCGAAATGAGCACCAGGGAGGCCATCATCATCAAAAGGCCCCCCGCCAGAGTCTGACAGACCGGAATCCACCCGGCGGCAAAGACCAGGTCCACCACACTGCCGATGACCAGAATGTCACAGAGGGTGCCCATGCCAATGGGCTGGCCCAGAGCCAGGTCGATAAAGAGGATGATGATCCCCACCATAATGCTGGCCTGGCCGTATGTGATGGGCAGAACATGGGTCATGCCCTGGTTAAAGACCCCCCAGGGGTTGATGCCGATATTGGCGTTGACCGCGCAGGCGCTGCCGAAGGCGAAGAGCACCAGCCCCACCAGAAGGCGGCAATACCGGACTAAAATCTGTTTGGTTGTCATCCTGTTTTCCTCTTTTCCAATTCTATTTGCGGTGTACCACCATCTGCTCCACCTTGTGGAGGATCCTGCGGTCCACCAGGGCGTCCACCAGGGTTCCCTCCGGCTGATATTCCTCCGAAAAGACCTTGCCGTCCCGGCGGATCTCGGAGAGCAGGCCTGTCTGGTCATAGGGGATGAGCAGGGTCAGCCGGTGCTGGGTGGGGGTAAGGTTCTGGGCGATGACCTGCAGCAGCCGGTCAAAGCCGTAGCCGGTTTTGGCCGAAATGAGCACCGTTTGACCGCCCATGGTGTCAGGCAGCCGGGCCAGCCGGTCACACTTGTTGAGCACGGTGACGATGGGAGTCTCGCTGACCCCCAGATCCACAAAGAGCTGCTGGGTCACCGCGATCTGTTCCTCCATCTCATCGCTGGAGACGTCGCAGACATTGAGCAGCAGGTCGGCGGCGGCGGCCTCCTCCAGGGTGGAGCGGAAGGCGTCCACCAGGTGGTGGGGGAGACGGCGCACCAGGCCCACCGTGTCGATGAGCATCACCGAACGGCCGTCGGGCAGCAGCAGCGCCCGGGAGGTGGGGTCCAGTGTGGCGAAAAGTTTATCCTCCGCCAGCACCCCGGCGTCGGTCAGGGCGTTGAGCAGGGTGCTTTTGCCCACATTGGTGTAGCCCACAATGGCCACTGTGGTGATCCCGTCCTTTTTGCGGCGGGCCCGGGCCAGTTTGCGCCGCTGGGTCAGCTCCTCCAGCTGGTTTTCCAGGGACTGTATCCTGCGCCGGATGTGCCGCCGGTCGGTTTCCAGCTTGGTTTCGCCGGGGCCGCGGGTGCCTACGCCGCCGCCCAGCCGGGAAAGGGCGGTGCCCGCCCCCATCAGACGGGGCAGACGGTACCGCTGCTGGGCCAGTTCCACCTGAAGGCGGCCCTCGCTGGTGCGGGCCCGCTGGGCAAAGATATCCAGAATCAGCATGGTGCGGTCGATCACCGCCAGATCGGCGATCTTTTCAATATTCCGGATCTGGCTGGCGGTCAGCTCATGGTCAAAAATCAGCAGGTCCACCTGGCTGTTTTTGCAGAACTGGGCCACCTCCTCCAGCCGGCCGGAACCGATACAGGTGGCGGTATCCAGGTCGGGCCGCCGCTGGCTGACCTTGGCCACCACCTCCACCTGAACCGTTTCGGCCAGTTCGGCCAGTTCCTCCAGAGAGCGTTCGGCGTCAAATTCTCCGGTATCCACCGACACCAGAACCGCCCGCTGCCGCTCCTTTGTTGTTTCGTACATAAATTTCCTCCAAAGACAGGTTCTGCCTGCCCTGTTCTATTTTACCGGTTTCCCGGGTGGATTTTTACAGAATCCCTATTCATTATCCACTATTTCTCTGAAATTATCAAGAGCGCGGGACATCTCCCACAAATTTTACAGCGGTTTTTTATCGGCTTTTTTCCCCGGTAAAATCCCCCTTCCCAGCCCCCAGAACATTCCATTGAAATGGCTTGGACAGAGGGTGTATGCTATCAGTAACGCCCCGCTCCCCCTGGGGGCCCGGGGAACTCATACCAGACAAAGACTCAACAAAGACGAGGTGTAGACAATGAGGTTTCAACTTATCGCCTGTAACGGACTCTACCAGGAATTCTGCAGGGCCGCCGCGCTGGCCGCTCCCCAGCTGGACGTCTCCTTCCTTCCCCCTCCCTGCTGCGGCGGGAGTACTGCCTTACAGGAGCAGATCGACCAAATCGACAGCATGGATCGGACAGAAACCCCCATCGACGCCATTCTCATCGGCTGCGGACTGTGTGGGATTGGGGAAGAGGGGATCGTAAGCCGCCGCTACCCCATGGTGGTGCCCCGGGCCCACGACTGTGCCGCCCTGCTGCTGGGTTCCCCCCGGCGGTATCGGGAGGTCTTTGAGGAAAACGGCGGCGAAATTGCCTTTTACGCTCCCGAGCTGGCCCAGCAGAAGCTGCTGGGCGCGGTGAACCGGCTGCCTGCCGGCGTCTCCACCCTGGGCTGTCTGCTGCCGGAAAACGCCCCCCGGGAGCGGCTGGCCGCCAAAGCCCTCGCCCAGGCCCATCAGCTGCGCTACCGGGAGTACATACGGGACAACGCTATGATCACCGGGCTGGTCTCCGGGCAGTGGGACCCGGCCCTCTTTTTGACCCTGAACCCCGGCGAGCGCTGCCTGCCCAGCTTTACCGGGGAGATCCTCACCAAAATCTGACGCCGCCCCCGCGCCCCGCCCCCTTTGGGCGGGGCGTTCCTTTCCCTTGACAATGACGCCGCTTTTTTGATATGATTCTTTATACGGATCATTCCCTTATGACTCGGGCCGTCGGCCTCTTTTCAGAGTGCGGACGGTACTTTTATGGTAGAATTGGGGTCTTGCGCGTATGAACAACACTTGGACAAAAGAACAGTGGATTTTTTGGATCTTGCTTACCATCTGTGCCACGGCATTCTGCTACCTGTATCTGAAGGTGTTCAATCGATCCACCACCGAAGAGGGCGCGAAAGACCGGGTCGCCAAGGTTCTGAGCCGGTTCGCCCGTCCCAGAGGCTACCGGGTGCTGAACCGGGTGGTGCTCTCTCACGCAGGCAAAACCGCCCAGGTGGACGCCATGTTGATCGGTACCTTTGGCATTCTGTTTGTCAAAGCCATCCACAACGGGGTCATCATCTACGGAGAGCCCCGCAGCGAACTGTGGCGCAAGCGGGAAAAGGACCTGAATGAGGAGTTCCCCAACCCCATTCTGGAGATGGAGAGCCAGCAGGAGCTGCTACGTGGAATTTTGGGCAGGCAGAATATCTACAGCGTCCCCATGGAGGAGCTGGTGGTCTTTTGTGAGCGCGCCATGACGCCGGAGCTCTTTTTGAGCAACACCGACAACGCCATCGTCTTTCAGGAGCTGAAAAAGTACCTGAAAAAGAGCCGGTTTGAAAAGGATGCCGGCGTGGATGTGGAGAAGGTGACCCAGGCCATCCTGGACGCCCAGCCCGCCAAAGAGACGGTTCAATAACCAGAACAGCCCAAACGCCGGAGATTCTCTCCGGCGTTTTTTTATCCATGTCTTTTGTCCAGGCGGAAGCATTTTTCCCCCTTTGACGGGCACTGCCGGCGGTGCTATACTGAAGATACCGGAAAACGAATCCCTCAGGCAGAAAGGAGTTTTCAAAATGTCTTACAGTCCAATGCTGGGGTCGGCCTTCAACCGCACCAAAATGAGAGACCCCGCTCACCCCTGCACCTTCTCGGGAATGTGCTCCATGTGTACCGCCGACTGTGTGGGCAGCTGCGAGATCGGCCTCTCGGCAGTTCGCGGCATGGATATGGTCTACCCCACCACCACCGGAGAAAACCAGGTGGCCTCGGAAAAAAACTACCCCATCGACTCCTCCCACTTTAACATCAACGGCCGGGTATTCGGCGCGGTGGGCGCTCCCGCCGACCCCAACAAGGCCACCATCTACCATGTGAATCTGGAGACTCAGATCGGAACTCTCCACCCGGTCAAGCTGAAAATGCCGGTCGTTCTGCCTGCCCTCATCAAGCTCAACTGGCAGGACTACTTCGGCGGCGCGGCCATGGCCGGAGTCAACGCCGTGGTCGGAGAGGGCGCGGTCAGCAAGGACCCCACCCTTCGGTATGAAAACGGCAAGGTGGTTCACGCCCCCAAACTGATGGAGATGCTGGACGCCTTTAACCGGTACTACCACGGCTATGGCCAGCTGATTTTGCAGGTCAACTATGACGACGACAAGCAGGGGGTCCCGGAGTACGCCCTGACCCAGTGCGGATTTGAGGCCATCGAGTTCAAATTCGGTCAGTCCGCCAAGGGCACCCAGCCTGCCGTGCGGATCAAAACCCTGGAGCAGGCCCTTAAGGCCCAGTCCCAGGGCACCCTGGTTCTGCCCGATCCCAGCGACCCGGCTGTCCAGGAGGACTACAAAAACGGCTGCTGCGAAGGCTTCCACTCCTACGGACGGCTGCCCATGTGGGACGAGGCCTACCTGGTCTCCCGCATTGAGGAGCTGCGGGGCATGGGCCTGAAGAATGTCTACTTTAAGATGGCGGGCTACGACCCGGAGGATCTGGAGCATGTGCTGCGGATCGCCTCGGCCGCCAAGGTGGATCTGGTGACCTTCGACGGCGCGGGCGGCGGTTCCGGCTACAGCCCCTGTAAGATGATGAACGAGTGGTGCCTGCCCACCGTCTGTATGGAGAGCATCCTCTATGAAATCTGCAAAAAGCTGGATCAGGAGAATGTGAAGCTCCCCGGTATCGCCCTCACCGGCGGATTCGCCACCGAGGACCAGGTCTACAAAGCTCTGGCAATGGGCGCCCCCTATGTGTCTGCCATCGGCATCTGCCGGGCCTCAATGGCGGCGGCCATGAGCGCCAAAAAGGTGGGCGAACTGATTGCCCAGGGCAACCTGCCCAAGGAACTGGCCCAGTACGGCAGCACGGTAGAGGAGCTCTTTACCGATCTGCCCCAGCTGCGCAAAATCTATGGGGAGGAGGCCGACCGATTCTCCACCGGAGCCATCGGTGTCTACTCCTACCTGAACCGGATCGCCTACGGCCTGAAGCATTTTGCCGCTCTCAACCGCAAATTCTCTCTGGAGCACATCGGCCGCCGGGATATCTTCCCCCTGACCCGTGACGCCAAAGACCTGCTGGACGGCGTCTGGATGAAATAACCCCCCAAAAAAGAAAGGAGCAGTCCATCCCTGGGATGGACTGCTTTTTCATTTCATCACAAATTGATCCGGCCGCTGTCAGGCGAGGCCCCCCGCCCGTCGGCACAGGGCCGAAACGGAGATCACACCACCTGATCCTCCTGCTTAAAGTCCTCCAGCTCGCCGTTGGCCAGCAGCTCTTTGAAGTTGGTTCCCCACAGAAACATCGAGGTCAGAATGGGCTGAAGGCTCATACCCACAGGGGTCAGATCATACTCGGTGTGAGGGGGCACCTCGGCAAAGACGGTCTTTTGGATGAGGTGGTCGGCGATCATCTCGTTGAGCTGGTTGGTGAGCACCTTGGAGCTGATTCCGGGAATTCCCCGCTTCAGCTCTCCGAACCGCTTGTTGCCCAGCACCAGCAGGTTTTTCAGGATCAGAATCTTCCACTTGCCGCCAATGAGACTCATGGTGGTCTCGATGGGGCAGTCCCGCACTTCCAGCATGATAAAATCCTCCCTTTTCAAAACGACAATTGGTATCAAAAAGATACTTACCAAAAAAATGATCCTTTTCTTCTATTATAAAGCGGGCGGCGATAAAAACAAGAGGCAACCTGAAAAGAAAACAAAAAAGGGACGGCTCGCCGTCCCTTTCTCTCTGATTGCCTATTTGCAGAACTTCTCCACATAGTCGTCCATGGCCTTCTGGATGATGATTTTTGCCTCCTCCTGGCCGCTGACGCTGGTAACTGCCGTCTCCTTGTTCTCCAAAGCCTTATAGACGGTGAAGAAGTGGCTCATCTCGTCAAAGATGTGCTTGGGGATATCGGTAATATCTTTATAGGAGTTGTAGTTGGGGTCGCTGTAGGGGATGGCGATGATCTTTTCATCGCTGCTGCCGCCGTCGATCATCGAAATGACACCGATGGGATAGCACCGCACCAGCACCAGGGGCTCGATCTCCTCAGAACAGAGAACCAGCACATCCAGGGGGTCTTTGTCGTCGCCGTAGGTGCGGGGAATAAAACCATAGTTGGCGGGGTAGTGGGTGGAGGTGTAGAGCACCCGGTCCAGCATAATCAGACCGGTCTCCTTATCCAGCTCATATTTTTTCTTGCTGCCCTTGGTGATCTCGATCACCGCCATAAAGTCGGTGGGGGTGATCCGTTTGGGGCTGATATCATGCCAAATATTGTTCATTGGTACGCTCCATTCTCTCTGATAATTTCTTATGATACCAGTATAGCCCAGGCTTGTCAAAAAAGCAAAGGCAACCTGTTAAATTTGCGTAAATAACCGGAAAGCCTCTTACAGGCTGGGCACCAGATTGTAGAGAATGACCATGAGGGGAAGGGTCACCAGCGAAAGGACGGTGGAGACCGCCAAAACCTTGGCCCCGTGGGTGCTGTCTCCGCCCATTTTGGAGATCATCAGCACGGTGGAGGCGGCAGAGGGACAGGCGCAGGCAATGAGAATCGAGAAGGCCACCACCTCTGCCTTTGGAAAGAGGTTGGCCGCGCCGGTCAGCTTGATAAGGGCCAGCATCAAAAGAGGGAAGAGCACCACCCGCAGCAGGCTGGCAAAGTGGACTCTCATATCCCGCAGGGTCTCCCCCAGGTTGACCGAAGCCAGAAAGACGCCGGTAATAATCATGGCCAGAGGGGTGTTGAGATCCGCCACAAAGTTGATGGTGGAGGTAATGACCTCCGGGAACCGCCAGCCGGTGCAGTAGAGCAGAAGGCCCACTCCAAGGCCGATCATGGCGGGGTTGAAAAATACCTTTTTCAGGCTGATTTTTCGCTGACCGCTAATGGTCATTACGCCGTGGGTCCAGGTGAGGGCGCTGAAGATGCCAATAAAGGCGGCAATGTAAAAGACTCCCTCCATGCCCACGGTGGCCTCGATGAGGGGCACCCCCATAAAGGCGCAGTTGGAATAGATGGCGGTGGGGATCTCCACCCGGTGGACGCCGTTCTCATGGGGTTTGATCAGCAGATGGCCCAGCACAATGGCGATGAGATGAAAAACCGCCGCCAGCACAAAGGCAAAGCCCAGACACTGGAGCTGTTCCATAGAAAAGGGCTGCTGATAGGCTTTTATCAGCAGGCAGGGCATTACGACGCTGAGCAGCAGGCTGGAAAAGCTGCGGGCTGCCTCATCGGTGAGCATCCCCCGTTTGGTGGCTGCCAGGCCCACCCCCATCAATAAAAACATAACGACCACCTGTTTGGCCACGATCCATGCGATTTCCATGGCGAATACTCCTTTTTACCGGCCCGCCCAGGGCGAAACCATCCTCATTTCAGCCCCGGGGAAAAACCCACCGGAGCCTTCCCCATGATAAACGGTTTTCCAGCCTTTGGCAAGGTAAATTCCCGAATTTTGTGAAATTTTGTAGAGGGAGAAAAAAGAACCCATTTTTGTGGAGAAGGATTGGGGAGTTTTTTCCCTCACGGCAGAAAAAAAGAGCTCTTTGGAGCTCTTTTTTTGGGCGCTCAGTCGCTGAAATCGGGATAATCCCCCGGTTCCAGCCGGTCGATGGAGGAGAGGCGGCAGCGATCCCCCTCCAGAGAGAGGGTCACCTGGTAGCAGTCGTAGTGGGTCAGGTTTTGGGTCACCGCCTCCCACACTTCCCAGCGGGGCAGCTCCTGCCCCTGCCAATCCAGAAAGGCATTGCTCTCCTGGCCGCTGTACCGAAGAAAGACCAGGTCGGCAATATACTCGGTGTCGGTGGTCATGGCGGTCAGCACCAGCGGCAGAGACCAGCTTGGGGGGGAGGCCGGATATTCATAGATGCCCAGCTCCTCCCGGTAGAGATAGCCGTCCGGGCCCAAAAGGGTCAGATGGGTCAGCTCGGTCTCCTGGCCGAACAGCTCCCAGACAGCGGCCTCCACCTGTTCCTTGGCGAGAAAGCCGCCCCCATAATCCAGATACCGCTCATTGAGCTGCTGAAAGATCCGGTCGGTGGCTCCCGGCTGGCCGATTTGGGTACCGCTGGCATTGAAAAGACCGGTCAGCAGCAAAAACTGGTTGTCCAGCTCCTCCACCGTCCGGGCCTGGGCGCCGTAGTCCGGGTAGAAAGCCAGGGCCATCGAGAGATATCGGGCGGCGTCCCGGTCCGTCTCGCCGGCCAGGACAGGGGACTCCAGCAGGTCGGGCTCCACCATCTGGGTGGGCAGGTTCATCCGCAGGCTGTTCCACCGGGCCAGGTCAAAGGTCTCCGGCGCAGAGGAGGACGCCTCCTCTTTTTGGGTGCATCCTGTGGCTATTAATAATACTATTAGTAATATAACGATTAATTTTTTCAAAAACACCGGCCTCCCCAGGGATTTTCTTCAGTATAGCACAGCTGCTCTCAAACCGGAAGGCCGCCTCCGCCGGAAAAGTTGCCCAGGGGGAGACTAGCGTTCATCCTCTGAAAAACAGCGCCCCGGAGTTTGGAATCCGGGGCGCTGGCAAGCTATTTCTGCTCGTAGAGCCTGCGGACCATGTCGTTGACCGCGAACTCACTGCCGTTTTTCTGATAGACGCGGGGCACCCGTTTGGAGATGCCGCAGAGGAAATCGTTGACAATGGTGCCGGCCATGGCGGCCACCTCTTCACTGGAGAGGTAGGCGTCCCCGCTCCTGCCGAACACCGTGACCACATCCCCCTGCTTGACCCCTTCAATGCCGGTCACATCCAACATCAGCTGATCCATACAGACCCGGCCCACCACAGGGGCCTTCTGGCCGTGGATCAGCATATACCCCTTGTTGGAAAGCTGGCGGCTGTAGCCGTCGGCATAGCCGATGGTGCAGCTGGCGATCTTCATCTCATGGTCGGCGGTAAAGGTACGGCCATAGCCGATCTGGGTTCCCGGCTGAATGGTCTTGACCATTGCCACCGAGGTAAAGAGCTCCATCGCCGGGATAAGTTCCATCCGGTTGCCCAGATCATCCCCCTGGCCCAGGCCGTACAGGATGATACCGGGGCGAACCATATCCATAG
>Ga0129314_1002167_pt1 | contig 11503 bp, 12 predicted proteins | sample O1111metagenome_FD_94431 | JGI IMG/M metagenome (GOLD analysis project Ga0129314, IMG submission 94431) | Orangutan individual fecal microbial communities from fecal samples from Wisconsin, USA - O1111 metagenome | ecosystem: Host-associated > Mammals > Digestive system > Large intestine > Fecal...
CTGCCGTTGGTGGTGAGGCAAAGCTCCTTCAGTTCCGGGATGGCCCGCAGCGTTCGGCAGATGTCCAGAATCCCTCGCCGCACCAGCGGTTCTCCGCCGGTCAAACGGATCTTCTGGACTCCCAGCTTCACCGCCGCCCGGGCGATCTCGCCGTATTCCTCTACGGAGAGGACGGCTCCGTGAGGACCCTTTTCCACGCCGTCCGCCGGCATACAGTATTGGCATCGGTAATTGCAAAGGTCCGTTACCGACAGCCGCAGATAATCAATTGTACGGCCATATTGATCGATCATCGCATTACTTCCTATCGTCCCAAGCTGCGGCCCGGAATTTCTCCGGGCGTGTTCGCCGGGGGCACACGGCCCGCAGCAGCGTCCGGCCGCCAAGTTTTCTAAGGTTGACCTTTATTATAGCAGATATTTCCTCAAAATACAAACCCCTTTTCCGCGGCTGAAGAAGGGCGGCGCAGTATGAAAAACGGGCCCGGCTTGAAGGACTGTTTCAGGAGAAGGAAATGCCCGCTGTGGTGTGAAAAATTCCGGCTGTTCGCAGCGATAAATTTTAACCGGATTGTAGCATCTTGTTCACAATTTGTTCATGATTGCAAAGCAACTTTCCGCTATGGTAGGTTTATAGAAGTATACATAGGTGCTAAACTGAATTTAGGAGGTTTTTTATGAGACGGTTTTTCAGAAAACGGCTTCCGGCCTTTCTGCTGACGCTGGTCATGGTCATGACGATGGTCCCGGCCGTGTCCGCCCGCTCCTCGGCGGATCTGACCTGTGAAGTAGAAAAGGGTGAATCTGTATCTTTCCGCAAGCGGGACTTCCGCTCCCTCTATCGAAATGAGTATAGCAACGAAACTCCCCAGTATATTGTGTTTACTGATTACAGTGACTTAGATGATTATGGGTATTTGACTGCCAAGAATTACCGCGGCAAAACCATCAACCTCAGCGAAAGCGATCTGAATAATACATGGTTCTATTATGACAGTGATAATGTCCCCGAGAGTGTGGATTACGCACTGGACGATTTGACATTCGTGGCTAACCGCCGGGCTGACAGCGGTACACTGCGTATGGAGTTTGAGATTCATGGTGAGCGGAGCAAGGATTATGTGTCCTGCACGATGGATATTAAAGTCGGCGGCGGTTCCGGTTCCTCCAAGGGTGACATCACCTATACGGTGAAGCCCGGCGAGGAAACCAGCTTTGAAGTCAGCGATTTTGAAGAATATTATGACAGCAAGTGCGACGGCACCTTCAAGTACGTGACCTTTAGCACCTCTACCAGCAATTATAACGATTTCAGCGGCTATGTTGCTTATCGCGATGAAGCGCTGAGCCGTTCCGACCTGGTAGGCAGCAAGTTCTATGACGATGACTCTGATTATGGCGACTATCCCATCAAGCGTCTGACATTGGAGGCGGGTAAGTCTGCGTCCGAGGACAGCGTGGAGATCGGATTCACTGTCTATGGTGAGAAGAGCAGCGGTAAAAGCTACAGCGCTGACGGCACCCTGGTGTTGGAGGTTTCCAAGACCGGAGCCTCCAGCAAGGGTGACATCACCTACACGGTGAAAGCCGGTGAGGAAGTTGCCTTTGACGATGACGACTTTGAGAAGATCTATGAGAACAGCAGCTGCACAGGCAGCTTCAAGTATGTGGAATTCAGCCGGCCCGACAGCGCGTTCAACAATGCCGGTACCCTCTACTCCCGGTATGGCAAGCGGGATGAGACTGCCTTTACCCGTTCCAGTCTCAGCGGCAATAAATTCTACTACGGTGACAGCGACTATGGTGACTACGATCTGGATGAACTGAGCTTTGTGGCGGACAAGTCCTTCTCCGGCAGCGTGGAGCTGAACTTCACTGTTTATGGCGGCACCGGCACCCGAACCAACCAGAATGTCACCGGTACGTTGGTCATCACCACCGATAAGACCGGTTCCTCCACAGCCAAGGGCGATGTCACTTACACGGTGAAGGCCGGTGATGAGGCAGTCTTTGATGAGGACGATTTCGAGAAGTTTTACAGCAACAAGTGCGGCGGCAGCTTTAAGTATGTGGAATTTAGCCGGCCTGACAGTGCGTTCAACAATGCCGGCACCCTCTATTCCCGGTACGGTAAGCGCAGTGAGACTGCCTTTACCCGTTCCAGCCTGCCCGGAACCACATTTGGTTATGACAGCTACGAAGATGCGGACTACAGCCTGGACGATTTGAGCTTTGTGGCGGACAAGTCCTTCTCCGGCAGCGTGGAGCTGAACTTCACTGTTTATGGCGGCACCGGTACCCGGACCAACCAGAACGCCACCGGTACACTGGTCATCACCACCGGTACATCTGCGGGAACATCCCGTTATGTGGGCAACATCCGCTACAATACCACGCCCGGCACCGCCCTGCAGATCAATGCCAATGACATTGCCCGTCTTTTCCGTAAGTACACCTCTGGCGAAGCCCTGCAGTATTTGACGCTGACCAGTGTACCCGCTACCGGCAGCCTATATTACAACTATTACAATACCAGCAAGTATGGCTCCGCACAGATGCCGCTCACCGCTTCCACAGCGGGGAATGTGGTCTTCTCCTACAGTCCCGTCTCTGCATCGGAATATGATCTCTCTGAGCTGACTTACATCCCCAGCGGAAGCAATTACTGCACGTCTCTTGGCTTCACCGGATACAGCAGCAACGGCACAACTGTTTCCGCGACCATCCTGATCAGCGTGACGGCTTCTCCGGTGTCTGAGGTTTACAGTGTGACCACCAAGGGTACCTCCGTGAACTTCCCGGCAAACTCTGTGTATTCCGCAGTGGCATCCGCCACTGGCTTCGGCCTTAGCAGCATCCAGCTGCTGGAACTGCCTGCCTCCACTGCCGGCGTCCTGTACGTGGGCTCCTATGCGGCGGATACCACCAGCGTTTACAGCTATGGAAATGGAACTGATTCCATGGGTCAGCTGCGTTTCATTCCGAACAGCAAGTTCACCGGTTCTGTCTCCATCCCCTATGTGGCATTGAGCAGCAGCGGCACCGCTTTGGGCGCCGGTGTGGTCTCCATCGGCGTGGTGGACAGCGTGAAGAAGTTTACGGATATCTCTACCTCCACCTGGTGCTATAAGTATGTTACGGAACTTGCCAGCGCCAATGTTATCTCCGGCTACAGCAACGGAACGTTCCAGGAGAAGAATACCATTACTTACGGCGCGGCCCTGAAGCTCATCATGCTGGCGGCGGGCTACAGTGAGCAGGCCCCCACGGTGAAGGGCAGCACCTTCAGCGGCTATCTGGCGAAGGCCAAGGCTGACGGACTGGTGTCCGGCAATCCCAAGCTGAACGGGCCTATCACCCGTCTGCAGATCGCGCAGATCGCCGCCAAGGCGTTGAAGCTTTCTACCACCGGTCTGCCCAGCAAGAAGCCCTTTACCGATACCAACGATGTCTATGTGCAGGCACTGAACGCCGCCGGTATCATTGAGGGGTACTTCTCCAACGGCACCAGCACCTATAAGCCCAACAACACCCTGACCCGCGGTCAGGTCTCTGCCATCGTGTGGAGAATGAAAAATTCCGTACAGTAAAAACAGAATACTTGTGGAACCACGCGGTCAGCCGAGAGGCTGACCGCGTGGTTTTTTAGGTCGATAGAACGAATGACTGCAAGCGGCGGGGGAGCCGTGATTCTGAATTTCCCGTGCCCCCTTTGCCACAGTGAAGGCGGGAATTTGTGGGTCCAGCTTGAATTTCCGCATGGTATTGATATAATAAGCATATACAGATGTGCTTGCTTATGGCATTGAGGTTTCCTTTGAAAGTTCGTTCCACTGTATCCATGTGCGGCGTCCGGCTTCGGCCATGGCCGGAACCTGTGGAGGTTCTGTATTTTGCGTGTGTTGGCATGGCCGCGGGATCAAAGATCGAGAGGTGAATGGGATGAAACACAGAATCTTGACGGTATGTTTGCTGCTGGCACTGCTGCTGACCGCCTGCGGCGGGCAGAACAGGGAGCCGGAGAATCCGCCGGATGCGAAGCCATCGGCACCGGGGGAGGAGGCAGCGGAACCTCCCGATGAAACACCGGAACCTGAATCTGCAAAGCCGGAGGAAAAAGAACCGCTGAGTCTGGAAGATGTGCTGACAGACATCTACACCGTGGCGCCCGGCACGGCGGGCAGCTCTCTGCGGGCCACCTATGCCGCCGGAGAGCTGCTGGACTGGATCGATGTGAACTCGGTGGAGCAGGAGGACGTATTCAGGTGGATAGATGAAAACGTGCCCATGGAAAACTCTGCGGAGCTGGCCCGGGCATGGGCGGCGGTGCTGACGGAGGCGGAGGCCCTCATGAGGGGCGATGAGACGGCCTATGACGCACTGGATGACGCGGGCTATACCCTGGAACAGCCGTACCGCAGCACGGGCCGGGTGAAGTGGGCGGCGTGGAAGCTGCTCCCCCTGTTTACGCAGATTTTAGACCGCACGGAACGCACGGAGTACCGCTACGAAGCGATTACAGCGCCGTGACGGAGGAAGCCCTTGCGGGTATCTGGGTGGACGATGCGGGTACCACCGTTCTGCTGTTTTCCGAGGACGGCTGTCGCATCGTGTATCCGGAACTGGAGTTGCTTGGCGAAACCGCCTATCCATTCCGCGTCCGGGACCGCAGCAGCGTGGGATACTGTCCGGAGTTGGACATTGACTATCTGCAAAATGACTTTTCCGCTCCGCTTGTTTACTACGTGTCCGGCATCGATGACACTCACTTCTGGAGCAATACCCAGAATGAGTGCTTCCGCAGACTGGCGTAAAGGGGGCGCGGAAAATCGGCCCTATCAAATGTGCCCTTGCGGGCGTGGACGTTTTTTCTGCGTGATTTTTCACACATATAAGTTGACGCAGCCGTCTCTGGGATGCTCTCCCGGAGACGGCTGCGTTGTTATCAGTTTAAAATGGATTTATCTTCTTCTGCGGCCGCCCTGCTTGCCGGAGATATTCCGGTTCAGGTCCGCCATTTTCCGCTCCGAGGAGGAGAGAAACTGCTTGAGCTTGTCCTCAAAGGCCAGATCGCCGGAGGGGGTGGTGTCCGCTGCCTGAACGGCGGGCCGCCGGGGAGCCGCCGCGGGACGGGGGACTGCTGCCGGACGGGGCTGGAAGCTCCGCTGGGCGGGGCGCTCCGGTGCGGGCAACGCCTTTTTGATGGAAAGATCCAGCTTTCCGTCCTTGATAGCAAGGAGCTTTACTTTAACGTCCTGCCCCTCCTGCAAAAAGTCATGTACATCGTTGACATAGCTGTTGGCGATCTCCGAAATATGTACCAGGCCGGACTTGCCGCCCTCCAAGGCCACGAAAGCGCCGAATTTTGTAATACTGGTGACCTTGCCCTCTAAGACTGTTCCGACCTCGTACTCCATAAGTGCTGTGTTACTCCTATTCTTATTCTTGTTAAAATAATAGTAACCGGCTGTGCCGGTAATGCTCAGTTGGATCGATCTAAAAACAGATAGCTGTTGCTGTCGATCATGCCCAGTTCTTCCCGGGCCAGTTCTTTCATTTTCTCCTCAGTGGGACCTTCTGCGATGTCGCTCCGCAGCGTCTCATTTTCCTGCTGGACATTCTCCACCTGCCGGGCATACTGATCCCGTTCCGCCTGCGCGGCCCGGACCTGCCCCTGAAGGGCATAAAGCCGCCAGCCCACTGTGGCCAGAAGCAGCAGGATCACCACATGGACCAGCAGATTACCTGATTTTTTCTTTTTTGCGGGTTTGACGGGCTTTGCCATGGGACATCCCTCCTTTGCGAAGGGGCTTCCATACTCCTTCAATATGTATTGTAGCGTATTTCCTGAGAAAATAAAAGAGGGTTTTTGCCTGAAATGCAAATTTTTTACAAACTGCGGCGCAAAACCGTCCCGGTAGACTCAGAAATTGGAACAATTCCATCCACCGGTCCATCCAGAAGTCCCAAACCGGCCGCAGGGGCCGTGAGAGCAGGGAAAAAAACAGAACGCCGCCGCCCAGACCTCCCAGCAGGATGAACCCCCGGAGCTGGCCATCCGACTGCCGCAGGACGAACAGAAAGACCGCCAGACCTACGGCCTGACAGTAGAGCAAGTCCAGCGGCGCCGTCAGTCGGGGGTGCCGCAGCCGTACCGCCCGCAGCAGGTCGTACAGGACCCCGGCGCCCAGCCCCAGCAGAATCGACAGGAGGAACGTGCGGAGCTGCTCCGTGACATGGATGGCCATGGCCTATCCGAACAGACGGCTGAAAAAGCCGCCCTGACGGTTCGGAGTGTCCTCATAGGAGATGGAGGTGATGCGGCCATCCACATACAACTCGCCCCCCTCTAAGGACAGCTTGCCGATGTGCAGGTCCTCCCCGGTGACGATCAGGGTCCCGGCGGAGGTGGTCATAATGACACCGCTCTCGTCGAAGCGCTCCACATCCTCCACGCCGGAAACGGTGAGATGCGCCCGGTCCATCAGCTCCAGCCGGTGGGGGGTGACGGGCGTATTGAAGTCATTGGTCATAAGATCCCTCCCTGCTCTCAGTGTATGCGGACAGGGAGGGAGATAGAAGAACTTATTGGATCTGCCGGTACAGGGCGGCGGCATCGCTCTGCCGCACGGCCTCCTGAACGGACAGCACCTCCACGGTGACGGTCCGTACGCCGAAGCGAAGGGTGATCTGATCTCCCTCCTTCACCTCGTAGGAGGCCCGGGCGGGCTTACCGTTGACGGTGACCAATCCATTGTCGCAGGCTTCGTTGGCCACGGTCCGCCGCTTGATGAGCCGGGAGACCTTGAGATATTTGTCTAAGCGCATGATGCTTCCTTTCTTGAAAAATGAAAAAGGGGGCGTAACGCCCCCTTTACGGTGTGAATTTATTCAGCCACAGCGTCCTTCAGAGCCTTGCCGGCCTTGAACACGGGCACCTTGGAAGCGGGGATCTCGACAACTTCTTTGGTACGGGGGTTACGGCCGGTGCGGGCAGCGCGGGACTTGACCTCGAAAGAACCGAAGCCAACCAGCTGGACCTTGTCGCCTTCCTTCAGAGCGGCGGTAATGGCGTCCAGGGTAGCGGAGACAGCAGTCTCAGCGTCCTTCTTGGAAATTTCAGCGGCAGCGGCCACAGCGGCGATCAGTTCAGCTTTGTTCATGAGTATATCCTCCTGTAAAATAATTAAAATTCCATTTATCTTTTATCGCGTTTCCGCAATGAAGATCTTAGTTTTCTTTGGCTTGCTCCCAAAGAGCGATTTTTTCCGCTTCCGTATAGGTGTTCAGCGGACGGTCGGCGGCATCCGCCACCCGGCGGAACCGACCTTGGTATTTGTCGCAGGCCCGGTGCAGAGCGTCCTCCGGGTCCACACCGGACATCTGGGCGATCTTGCAGAGAATGAACAGAGCGTCGCCCAGCTCCTCCCGGATGCCGTGAGGACTGTCCACAGGCTGTCCGGCCTCCACGGCCTGCCGCAGCTCGGCGGTTTCCTCATCCAGCTTGTCCAGCGCACCGGCAGCGGAGTCCCAGTTGAATCCGGCCTTTACAGAGCGGGAGACGATCTTTTCCGCCCGCCACAGCGCCGGCAGCGTATGGGGTACGGCTTCCACAGCGTCCGCCGGGGAGGTGAACCCCTTTTCTTTCTTTTTCTGAGCCTCCCAGCCCTCCAGCGCCTGCGCGCTGTCGGCGGCCTCGGCAGCACCGAATACATGGGTGTGGCGGAACACCAGCTTCTGAGCCACGCCGTCCACCACGTCATCTGCGGTGAAACGGCCCTGCTCCTCTTCCATCACGGAATGGAACACCACCTGAAGCAGAACATCCCCCAATTCCTCGCACATACCGGGAGTGTCATTCCGGTCAATGGCGTCCAGCGCCTCGTAGGTCTCTTCCAGAAAATTCCGGCGGATGGACTGATGGGTCTGCTCGCGGTCCCAAGGACAGCCCTCGGGGGCACGCAGCAGGTGCATGATGGTGAGAAGATCCTCCCACCCATAGCGTTGTTTCCTTTGAAAATTTACCATATCTCCACTGCCTTTGCAAGCTATTTTATCCTGAAAACGTTGATATAACAGGATTTTTTATAAATCGTTCACTTCAAGCGCAAAAGTTTGGCTATTTTTTCGCCTTTAGGCAGAGCTTTTACGTCCTCTGCCCGTAAGATTCGCAGGGTAATGACCAGAACGCCGTATACCACTACACCGGCCAGAATGCCGCAGAAGGTAGCGAGGGCATTGGCACCGTAAGCGCTGTGGCCGCTGAGGACTCTGGCAACAAGGCCGCACACTGCCCAGGCGGCGGCGCCCATCACGGCGGAGGCTACGATGGGCTTTCCGAACAGCCGCGTGTACCGGGGTTTCTCCGGGGAATATTTCCACACGAAGAAGAGATTCAGTCCGCAGATGGTCAGATAGCAGCACAGGGTAGAAATGGGCGCGCCGTGGATGCTGATGTCCGGGTTGCCCACCAGAATGTAGTTCATGACCACCTTCACCACGCCGCCGGCGATGACGGTGAAAATAGGAAGCTTCTCCTTACCATAGGTCTGCAAAATGGCATTGGTCAAAATCATCAGGCAGATGAAGATCAGGGCAATGCCTAAAATCTGCAAATGGGGACCCGCCGCCAGCGCGTCCTCCGGCTGCATGGGCAGCATGAGCCGCTCAATGGGGGTGGACAGCACGGAGAGACCCACGCCCGCGGGCAGCGCCAGAATGGCGATGAGTCGGAAGGCGGAGGAAATGATGCGGTCCGCCTCAGCGTGGTCCTTCCGGGCCAGCGCCGCCGCCGCGAAGGGAATCAGGCTCATGGTGACAGGATAAACAAAGGAGGCCACCATGTTGGGCATATTCATGGCGATGCGGTACTGGCCGTTCAGCACAGCCGCTGCTGTTTCTGAAAGGCCCAGCCCGTTTTGCAGGCGGCCCATGACGATCTTGGTATCAATGATGTTGATGATGCTCATGGCGGAGTTGCTCAGGGTGATGGGAACGCCGATGAGCAGGATCTGCTTAATGATCTGCCCACTGGAGGAGGGAACGTCCAAGGATTCCTTCCGGTTCCGGTGGGTGACGAGATAGGCGCACAGGAACAGCATGGATACCGCTGTGCCCGCCGTGACACCCACGATGGCCCCCGCCGCGCTGAGCTCAGCGGTTTTGCCGATGTGGAGCACGTACCACGCTAAAGGCAGGCCGATGCCAAGCTTCAAAAGGGCCTCCAGCACCTGACTGACGGCAGTGGGGGTCATGTTGCCCTGACCCTGCGTGTAGCCCCGCATACAGGCCAGCAGGCACACGCAGAACACCGCTGGGGCCAGCGCCTGTACGGCGGTGGCGGCCAGAGAGTTGTTCAGGAACCGGGCCAGCGCGTCCGCACGGAAGAACATCAGCACGGAGCAGACCAGACCCAGACCGAAGAACAGCCAGATGGCGGTGGAGAAGATCCGCCGCTTCTCGTTTTCCAGCCCCTTGGCGTGGGCCTGACTGGTCATCCGGGAGATGGCCAGAGGCAGGCCCGCCGTGGAAAAGGTCAACAAAAAGTTGTAGATCTGGTAGGCGGTGTCAAAATAAGTTTGTCCCGCGCTGCCCAGAATATTGCTGAGAGGGATCTTGTAGGCCGCACCGATGAGCTTGACGATGACCACAGCCGCCGCCAGAATGGCGGCGCCGCCTAAGAAGGATTGCTTTTTCGCAGGAGTTGCCATGGATGTTACCTCGAATTTTCAGATTGAGAGGGGCGGGGCGTATCCCCGCTCAGCGGGCGAAAAAATCTTTTCGCCCCGCTGAGCAGGTTTTCAGAACTTTATAAAAGTTCTGAAAACTTAGGATTTCAATGGCGCAGGAAACCCCTCTTAGGTTTCCCGCACACACCCTTTACCCGCAAGGGGTATGCGGCATCCGTAGAGCGGCGGAGCCGCTAACGGCTGCCCTACCTTACCGTTGCGGAGAATTTATCGCTTTATCGACAGTCTTTCGGCGGCGTACCGCCGCTATTGGTTAGGTATGCGCCGCAGGAGCGGAACATACCCGTCATTACAGCTTTTCGCCGCAGTCCCGGCAGTATACGTCCTCCGGCTGGACCTCATGTCCGCAGCGGGGGCAGATCAGATGGATGATGGGTTCTCCCTCCAACTCCCGGAGCCGGGCCTTGAGCTCATCGATCTCCCGCATTTTTTCCAGCAGCAGCTCAGAATCCGTAGGGGTGCCGGTGTGGGTGGCATACAGCAGCTCGCCCAGTTCCCGGAGACCGACGTTGACGCCGGCCCGGAGATCCGCGATCTCTAACTGCCGTTTGGCGGCGTCCGTCAGCCGTTTGGCCCCCAAACCCATGGTGCAGATGGCGTCCCGCGCCAGTCCTTCCGCCTTGGTCCAATACGCTTCACAGCTATGTTCCATGAATGACCCTCCTTACGGCCGTGGCCGCCCGTTTAAGTTTCGGGAACGTATTTTTGATAAAACTCCGCGAAAGCAGCCTGGTTTTGCTGAATTTTCTCCGGCCGCTCCGTGTATTCCTTGGGATACTTCAGGTTAAAGACCCGCTCGATGTGGTTGGTGCCGGGCTCCACCATTTTAGTGGAACCGCCCGCACCGAAGGACAGGATGGAACACAGCTCCGACATGATGTCCACGTTGTACCAGCACTCCCCGCCGGGGCGGCTCCAACCCACGTTCTCAAAGCTGCCGGACATATACTTCTGCCGGTAGAGGTAGTAGGGGACGAAGCCTGCGGCCCGCAGGGTAGGGGCGGCATAGTCCAGCATGGCCTGCACGGCGGCGCCATCGGGAATGGAGAGACCTTCCATGAGAATGCGGCTGCCCTTTTTCAGCGCCAGCGTGTGGATGGTGGTGTCATCGGCCCCCAGTTCCAGACATTTGTCCAGAGAACGGCGAAAGCCCTCCGGTGTATCCGCCGGCAGACCTGCGATGAGGTCCATGTTGACGTGGGGGAACCGGTAGGCCTGCACCAGCTCCATGGCCCGCACCGTATCCGCAGAGGCGTGGCGGCGGCCAATGGCGGCGAGAACGTGATCCTCCATAGTCTGAGGATTCACGCAGACCCGTGTGACGCTGTGACTTTTCAGAACGGCCAGTTTTTCGGCGGTGATGGTATCCGGACGGCCGATCTCTACCGTGATCTCCGGACAGGCGGAGAGGTCGAAGGATTCTTCCAGAGCCGTCAGGATGGCATTCATCTGATCCGGCGTCAGGATGCCGGGGGTGCCGCCGCCCATGTAAAAGGCGCGGGGGCGCAGACGATTGCTGCGCACCATATCCCCGCCGGAGCGGATCTCCGCGATCAGGGCCTTTACATAGGGCTCCACCAGAGAAAAACTTCGCTCCACGCTCTGACTGACAAAGGAGCAGTAGGCGCAGCGGGTGGGGCAGAAGGGGATGCCCACATACAGGTCGATGTCCCGCTGATCCAGCCGCTTCCGCGCCTGATAGCCCACGGTGCCGGTCTCCAGGGCCAGGGCGGCCCGTTCCTCCGGGACAAAGTA
>Ga0129314_1002169_pt1 | contig 11482 bp, 13 predicted proteins | sample O1111metagenome_FD_94431 | JGI IMG/M metagenome (GOLD analysis project Ga0129314, IMG submission 94431) | Orangutan individual fecal microbial communities from fecal samples from Wisconsin, USA - O1111 metagenome | ecosystem: Host-associated > Mammals > Digestive system > Large intestine > Fecal...
GGCGACACTCTGTTTATCGAAAAGCTGGACGCCGAGGCTGGCGCTTCCGTGGTGTTTGACCAGGTGCTGGCGATCGTGGACGGCGAGAACACCAAGTTCGGCACTCCCGTGGTGGAGGGCGCGAAGGTGGATGCCACCATCGTGAAGAACGGCAAGGGCAAGAAGATCCGTATCTTCAAGTACACCCCCAAGAAGGGTTACCGCAAACGTCAGGGTCATCGTCAGCCCTACACCAAGGTCGAGATCGGCAAGATCAGCTTCTAAGGTGACAGCATGACGAGCGTCATTTTCCACACCGTGGAAGAGCGCATCATCGGATTTGATGCACAGGGCCACAGCGGATACGGCGAAGAGGGCGAGGATATCGTCTGCGCCGCCGTGACCAGCGCCGTAAGGCTGGTGGAAGCCACCGTCAACGACGTGATGGGGCTGTGCGCCTCGGTGAAGGTCGATCAGGAGACCGCCGCCATTTCGTTCCGGCTGCCCGGAGGACTGGCGCCCACAGCGGAATCCACCTGTCAGAATTTGATGACGGGTCTGATGGTCTATCTGGCTCAGCTTCACGACGAATATCCGGAAAACATCGAAGTGATGGAGGCATAGGCCTCTCTCCTTCCGTATCTTTTAGAAAGGATGGTACTGCGAAATGTTGCACATTGGTCTGCAGTTCTTCGCCCATAAAAAAGGTATGGGCTCCACCAAGAACGGCCGCGACTCCGAGTCCAAGCGCCTTGGCCCCAAGCGCGCTGACGGTCAGTTCGTTCTGGCTGGCAACATCCTTGTTCGCCAGCGCGGCACCCACATTCACCCCGGCACCAACGTGGGCAAGGGTACCGATGACACCCTGTTCGCCAAGGCTGACGGCGTTGTCCGCTTTGAGCGTCTGGGCAAGGATCGTAAGCAGGTTTCTGTTTACCCCGCCGAGTAATTTTTCTCATCAAAAGCACGTCTGTCGAAGGGCAGGCGTGTTTTTTTACGATCGAGGCCGTCCGGATTACGCGGCAGTCATCCGGTGTCCCACTTGACGTACACGGAAATTTCCGCTAAAATAGGATATACTAGGTGTATAAGGCACATTTTTCAAATATAACGAGGTAATACAATGGCAAACGGATTTATCGACAAGGCCCGCATCACCTGCCGTGCCGGCAACGGCGGCAACGGAGCGGTAGCCTTCCATCGGGAGAAATACATTGCCGCCGGTGGTCCCGACGGCGGCGACGGCGGCGATGGCGGTTCCATCATCCTGAAAGTGGATGACAACATGTCCACGCTGATGGACTTCCGCTACAAGCGCAAGTATGTGGCCGACAACGGCGTAGATGGGCAGGGCGGCCGCAAGTCCGGCAAGGACGGGCAGAGCCTGACCATCCGCGTGCCCCGCGGCACACTGGTGCGGGACGCCGAAACCGGCGAGATCATCAAGGACATGTCAGATGACCAGCCCTATATCCTCTGCAAGGGCGGCCGCGGCGGCTGGGGCAACCAGCATTTCGCCACCCCCACCCGGCAGGTGCCCCGCTTTGCCAAGGCGGGGCTGCCCGGTGAGAGTCACGATGTGGTGCTGGAGCTGAAGCTGCTGGCGGACGTGGGACTGGTGGGCTTCCCCAACGTGGGCAAGAGCACACTGCTCAGCGTGGTCAGCAAGGCTCATCCCAAAATCGCCAACTACCACTTCACCACCCTGTGCCCCAATCTGGGTGTGGTCTATGTGGATGAGGGCATCAGCTTCGTCATGGCCGACATTCCCGGTATCATAGAAGGTGCCAGTGAAGGAGCGGGCCTTGGCCACGATTTCCTGCGGCACATTGACCGCTGCCGCCTGCTGGTGCATCTGGTGGACGTCTCCGGCAGCGAGGGGAGGGATCCCATCGCCGACTTCGATGCCATCAACGCTGAGCTGAAGGAATACAGTCCTGAACTGGCCACCCGGCCTCAGATCGCCGTGGCCAACAAGACCGATCTGCTGGCGGACACGGAGCAGCTGGATGCCTTCCGCGCCCATGTGGAGGGGCAGGGCTACGAGTTCTTCGCCATGTCCGCCGCCACCCATCAGGGCACGCGGGAGCTGGTGCAGCGCATCAGTCAGCATCTCAGCGAGCTGCCGCCGGTAACGGTGTACGAGCCGGAGTATGTACCTCGTCCGCCTCAGATCGACACCTCCGAGCCGCTGCACATCGAGCGGGATGACAACACATGGCTGGTGGAAGGCCCGTGGCTCCAGCGGCTTATGGCCAACATCAACTTCTCCGACTATGAAAGCCGGATGTACTTCGACAAGATGCTGCGCCAGAGCGGCCTGTTCGACCGTTTGGAGCAAATGGGCATTCAGGACGGTGACATCGTCAGTATGTACGATCTGGAATTTGAGTATCAGCACTGAGCACGCATAAAAGCGCCTCCGCCGGACACACTACCGGCGGAGGTGTTTTTTTATGAAGTACGCAATCGATCTCACCGATCTTCTCAACAACGATCCGCAGGCGTATACCTACTTTTACTCCCTGCCTGCCGAAACGCAAACCCAACTGCGAAAGCGGGACATCCGTAGCATGGAGGAGCTGAAAGCCGCCACGGCGGATCTGGCCTACAATACCCGTCCGGGCGCATTCTGATCCGCCGGCATACGCTCCGCCGCCAAAATGCAGTGAACGGACAGACCGGTGCGGCCTTTACCGGCCGCCATGCGCACCATATAAAAAATCAGGCTCCTTGCGGGAGCCTGATTTTTTATATGGTATCTTGCTTACTCGCTTAATAGCTGCCCAGGTCAGCGGACTTGTCGCCTTCGACGCTGGTGCCGAACTCATAGTCATTACCGGGCAGGACAGCATTGAGCAGCACGCCCAGCAGGGCGGCAATGGCAAGGCCGGTCAGCGTAACGTCAGCGCCGCCCACCGTGAAGGTGATGCCGCCGGTGGTGCTGAAGCCCAGACCGCTGACGAAGATCACCGCCGCAATGATCAGGTTGCGGGACTTGGTCAGATCCACCTTGTTCTCCACCACGTTGCGCACGCCCACGGCGGAGATCATACCGTACAGCACGAAGCTGACGCCGCCCACGATAGCGGTGGGGATGGAATTCACCAGCGCGTCAAACTTGGGAGAGAAGCTGAGGATGATGGCATACAGCGCCGCCAGACGGATGACCCGGGGATCGTACACGCGGCTGAGGGCCAGCACGCCGGTGTTCTCGCCGTAGGTGGTGTTGGCAGGGCCGCCGAACATACCGGCGAAAGCGGTGGCAAGACCGTCGCCCAGCAGGGTGCGGTGCAGGCCGGGATCCTCGATGAAGTTCTTGCCGGTGGTGGAGGAGATGGCGGAGACGTCGCCGATGTGCTCCATCATGGCGGCGATGGCGATGGGGGCCATGACAAGGATGGAGGTCACGTCGAACTTGGCGATGACGAACTTCTGCAGACCCACAAAGTCGGCGCTCTTGACGGAGGCGAAGTTGATCAGGGGCTGCATCACGCCGTCGGCGTCAGGCAGCTTCGCGCCGCAGGCGGTGGCGATGAGTGCCACGATGTACGCACCCACCACGCCCAGCAGGATGGGGATGATCTTGACCATACCCTTACCCCAGATGTTGGCCACAATGATGATGGCGATGGCCACCAGTGCCAGCCACCAGCAGGTGGAGGCGTTGGACACAGCGGTGCCGGACAGGTTCAATCCGATGAGGATGATGATGGGGCCGGTAACGATGGGCGGGAAGAACCGCATCACCTTCTTGGCGCCCACCAGCTTAAAGAGCAGTGCCAGCACCAGATACAAAAGGCCCGCAATCACCACACCGCCCAGCGCATAGGGCAGCTTTTCCTCGCCGGTCATGGCGGCGAACTTGCCGCTGTCGAGATTGGCTACCGCCTGAAAGCCGCCCAAAAAGGCGAAGGAAGATCCCAGAAACGCAGGAACCTTAAACTTGGTGCACAGGTGGAACAGCAGCGTCCCCACACCGGCAAACAGCAGCGTGGTCTGAATGGACAGGGGCAGGCCATAGCCGCTGACCAGAATAGGCACCAGCACCGTGGCGCCGAACATGGCGAACAGGTGCTGCAAGCCCAGCAGCAGCATCCGGGGTATGCCCAGCTCGCGTGCATCGTAGATGGCTTCATAGCCAAGATTCTTCTTCATAACATGATTCCTCTCTTTCTTTTATCTTCCATGTACCTCTTCCCGATCAAGGGTATATTTCTGTCCAAAAAAAAGACCGATGAAAAACATCGGTCAAAAACCACTATGAAAAACAAAAACAGAAATAACGGAACCCACCGCTTTGCAATTGTTGTTGCGCATCTTAAGCACGGCAGATTCCCTCCCCTTCAAAATGGTCTTGCTTATTATAGCGGCCCGCATGTAAAAAAGCAAGTTTTTTCTTCTCCAATCTCCGGCAAATTGCGTCCCCGATCTTGGTGAAATTTGCACAAAGCGCCGTCCGCTTCAATCCCGGATCACCGGTGTCAGCCGCCAGTCGCCGCCCGGCTTTGCTTGCGCCAGCAAGCGGTAGGCCAGCGTATAGAGATCGGTACGCGCCGCCTCTCGGCGCAGCAGCGTTTCCGCCTCCGTCCCCAGCGCCGCTACATCGGCCGCCTTTGTCAGCACCGGGCAGCCCCTGTCCTTCATCTTCCGCAGCACCGCACGGCCTGTCCCGTTTGCCGCCAGCACGCGGGCGTATGGCACCGCCTCCGGCGCCTTTTCCAGCCCCAGCCACGCCGATAGCACCAGCCGGCGAAGCCGCGCCGCCGTGTAGCGCTTTGTTTTGGCCGCCGCCAGCAGCTCTTCCAGCGTTGCGCAGCGCTGCACCGCATTGCTCAGGCGGTGGTACAGTCCCTCCCTGCCGCCATCGTAACAGGCAAATTCCTCCTCATCCATCTGCCGCAGCCGGGCCAGAATCGCCCGCTCTATATGGCGCATATCCGTCACGCGGCCAGCAGCCGCCTCGCGCCGCAGTATCGCCGCAGCCTGCATCGGCATATAGCCATAGGCCGCCTCCCCGCCCTGCCGCAGCAGCCGGCGAATATGGGAAGCGGAGGCAAAGCCTGCCGCAGCCCCACCGTCATGGCCCGCGCCGACCCGCCGGATCGCCACCGGCTTCATATCCGCCGACAGCCTGCGGCACGCCTTCAGGTATTCCACCGCCAGCGTATCATTGGGCCGCGACAGCGCATCGGCGCTCTGGCCCAGATATTTTTCCACTGCGCGCTGCCGGGCCGCGGCATAGGTAACGCCTGCGGCCAGCTCCGTTCGGATATCCGCCTGAAGCCGGGGCAGCAGCAGAACCTCCGCCGTCCTTTGCAGCACCGCCGTCTCGCCGCACTCGCTGCCAAACGCAAGGTGGGTGCACCCCGCCATTTGCAGCAGCTGCACGCCGCCCATGGCAAAAATCTCTGCCGTGGCCATAGCCCAGGGCGTGGGCAGCTCCAGCACCAGATCGGCGCCGCAATCCACCGCCATCTCCGCCCGGGCCAGCTTATTCACCAGCGCCGGTTCTCCCCGCTGGACAAAGTTGCCGCTCATAGCGCACACAAGCGCCTCCGCCCCCTGCTGCCGCAGCTGTGCCATCAAATAGGCATGTCCGCTGTGGAGCGGATTAAATTCGCACACGATTCCTGCAACGCTCATACGCCACCCCTTTCTTTTTTCCATTTTACCCCACCGCAGCGGCAAATGCAACTTGACATTTGACCCATTCCCTCCTTACAATAGACCGAGAATACATTGAATCGAGGTCTATCATGAATATCGCACTTTTTTACGCCATGCCCTCGGAGATCGACAGCCTGATCCACGAAGCGCAGCCCACGGAAACCGTTCACGGCGTTTCCTTCTACCGGATCCGGGATAACATGATCGCCTGCTGCGGCGGCGTGGGTAAGGTAAATGCGGCCATGGCCGCCGCACTGCTGATCCAGCGCTACCATCCCGACCTGATCCTGAACGCCGGCGTGGCCGGCTGTTTTGAAGAAGTCCCCATCGGAACGCTGGTGCTGGCGGAAAAATTTATCCAGCACGATGTAGACACCACCGGCTGCGGCGACCCCATCGGCCTTGTGTCCACCGTAAACATGGTGGAATTCCCCACCGCAGACTTTGACCGGGCCAAGGCTGCCATGGCGCGAACCGGCTATGATTTCCGCACCGGCACGGTAGCCACCGGCGACTGGTTCGGCGTCCCCGGCGCGCGGGCCCACTGGATCCAGGACACCTTCCATCCCCTGCTGTGCGAGATGGAGGGCGGCGCCGCGGCACAGGTGTGCTGCCGCTGCGGCGTTCCCTTCATGGCGCTCAAATCGGTGTCCGACTGTCTGACCAGCAAGCATGATTACTATTTTAATTTCCCAACCGCCATGCGGGATCTGAACACCGCCGTCATGGCCTTTGCGGAACAATGGGAGGCATAAAGCATGGAACGAATCGCAAGCTTCACCGTCAACCACGATGTGCTGACGCCGGGTCTGTATCTCAGCCGCCGGGACGGGCATGTGACCACCTTTGACCTGCGCTTCAAGCGGCCCAACACCGGCGAGCTGCTGTCCAACGAACAGATGCACTCGGTGGAGCACATCATCGCCACCGCGCTGCGCAACAGTGCCCGAAAAGACGCCGTTATCTATTTTGGCCCCATGGGCTGCCAGACAGGCTTCTATTTCCTCTTTGACAGCGCACAACTGAGCGACGCTCAGGCCATTGAGCTTTTGCGGCAGGCTTTCGCGCAGGGCGCCGCGTGGAGCGAACCCATGCCCGGAAAGTCCTCGCGGGAATGTGGAAATTACCGTAACCTTGACACAGCGTTGGCCCGGGAGTGCTGCGCGTTCTATTTCGATTTGATCCGCGACTGGACCGTAGAGCGTCTGCTCTATCCTGAGTAGGCGGAACGTTTATTTCCCGTAAAAAGGGGGACACAGCGCAAATTGATATTGCTTTTAGCGGCATATCATGGTATTATTAAATACGTGCCGACAATTACTGTCCGGCGCTGTTTTCCATGGGCTGCCCAACGCGGCCACGCGAAAGGAGAAAAAGAATGAAAGAAATATTAAACCGCCTTGCTCAGTGCTTCGAAAAACGCAGCCGGGGCTTCGCTCGTATGCTGGTGCTGCTTCTGGCGCTGGTGATGGTTCTGGCACTGGCCGGCTGCGGCAAAGATGACCCCGTCAATCCTCCGGATGACACGGATGGTCCCAGCATTACCGAACCGGATGATACCGAAAACCGTGTAGAGCCCGACCCCGTTGTAGAGCCGGAGGGCATGGAGGCCACCTTTGCCAAGTACAAAGATGTGTATGCATGGATCGAAGTGCCGGAGTTCGCCTCTACACTGGGCTCCAGCACAGAGCTGTCCTACCCTGTGGCGCAGCATGCCACCGACCGCGATTTTTACCTGAACCGCGATCTGGACGGCAACACCAACAAGGCCGGCACGCTGTTCACCGAAGCCGCCGTGGAAGGCAAGACCATCAACAGCCGCGATTTGAACGATCTCGTCACGGTGATTTACGGCCACAACATGGCCAACCGCACCATGTTCGGCGGCTTGCAGACCTTCCTGAGCAAGATGGATTTCAGCAAGCAGCATCTGGTGTACATGTATCAGAAGGATCGCCGCGTGACCTATCAGATCGTGGGCGGCGTGCAGTACGACCTGAGCCATATCATCTACTACCACGACTTCACCAATGCCGAGGTGTTCAACAGCTTCTTCGACCAGCTGTGGAAAGAGACTGACGGCACCACCAACCTGGACAAGGCGAACAAGCCCGTGGCCGGCGACAAGGTGCTGATTCTGTCCGTGTGCAAGAATGGCGACGATAACCATCGCTACCTGGTCGTCTGCAAGATGATCGAGGATACCGCCGATCCCACCACATGGCCCATGAAGGACGCTGCCGCGACAAAGGATAACAAGACCAACTGAAACGTATGAAAAACACCCTGTTCTTATAGAACAGGGTGTTTTTTTATGTGTTCTGAAAGGTCTTGCAGTGTTCACGATGCAAGAATCAGTCAAATCCTTTTTCCCCGCGGCGCGCACATGAATCTCTCGCGGCCCGCCGCTGCCAAAGTCACGCAGCCGGTCCCCAGACCTTTTTCCATTTTTATACCGGCTTTTTACTCCGTAAAATGCACGTGGTTAAAGATATGATCCTGACAGAAGCAGTGGTATCCTGCGCACTTGCTGCAATAGCGGAACTGAAGGTCGGGATAGTCCGTATCCGTCCGTCCGCAAACAGCGCATTTGTGGTGATAGCCCTGCTGCTGTTCCTGCTGCCGCTGCTGGCGGGCCGCTTTCTTAAACTGCACCGTCTGGGCACTGTGGCGATAGGCGGCACGTCCCGCCATATAATGCACCTCCGGCCAGATAAACACAGCAAAGTTCAAAAGTGCGATCACCGGCAGCAGCGCCGCGCCCCAGTTGCCAACCAGCAGACTGCGCACCACATCAACGGCAAACAGTCCCGCGTCCAGATAGGCCAGCCATTTCATCTTGATGGGGATAACAAAGAACAGCAGCACCTGTGTGTTGGGAAACAGAAAGGCAAAGGCCAAAAACATGGACAGGTTCACATAGTAAGAGCCGGTCACAGTATAGCTGACGCCGGAGATCAGGCTGGCCACCATCACGCCCAACGCCGTCAAAAGCACGCCGCTGACATAATAGAGGGTAAACTTGGCCGTACCCCATTGGCGTTCCAGCGTGGTGCCGATCCAATAGTAGAAATACAGGCTGATCAGCAGCCAGAAAACCCCCGTGCTGGAGGGTACAAACACATAGGTCACAAGACGCCACAGCTCGCCTTTCAGCACCGCAGCGGTATTCAGCGCCAAAAATGACAGCGCACTTGCATCTGTATTCCAGGTAAACGCCATCAGGAAATAGACGATTGCATTCCCGGCCACGATGTAGAGCATCAGATTGGGGATGCCAAAACGGGGGTGCCGCGCACAAAAGCGCTGCACCGCGTCATAGAGTTTTTTCAAAAAAGGTTCCTCCTGTCGGTCGATAGTCGCATCACATTGTACCCCAAACCGGTAAAAAAGTCATTACGAAATTTTGAATAATCTTGAGTACCGTGAAAGAACGCTTCCGCCGACCCTCAATATTCCGCCGCCGCCTCGCCGTGCAGCACGCGCAGCGCGCCCTCGGCCAGTGCGCGCATCTCCTCCTCGCCGGGCAGCCGGATCACCTTGGCGATCTTGCCCACATACGCGGTGATATCATCGCAGAACGGTTCGGAGAAGGCCATACCGCCGGTGTAGACAATGGCGTCCACATCAAACTGCAGCACGGCGGCCATGGCGCCGATATCCTTGGCCAGCTGGTAGACCAGCGCCTGATAGGCCGCCTCGGCCTCCCTGTCCCCCTCCGCCATTCTGGCGCGAACCGTGCGGAAATCATTGGTCCCCAGATAGGACAGCATTCCGGCGCGGCGGCCAAAGGTTTTTTTCACCTCATCCCGGCTCCTGCCGCTGAAGCAATAGTCAATCAGCTGGTTCACCGGCAGGCCGCCAGCCCGGTCCATACCCATGGAGCCCTCGTCTCTTACGTTGTTCACATCCACCACGCGGCCTTTCCGGTGTGCGCCCACGCTGACGCCGCCGCCCAGATGGCATACAATAAGGTTCACATCCTCATAGGCCCTGCCCAACTCCCCGGCAGCTTTTCGGCCGATGGACTTATGGTTCAGTGCATGGAACTGGCAGATGCGGCGCAGACCGGCAAAGCCGGTATAGTGGGCCACCTCGGTCATTTCATCCACGCAGACCGGGTCTACAAAAAACGCCGGGATTCCCACCATAGCCCCCAGCTTCCCGGCAAGATAGGCGCCCAGATTGGACGGATGCTCGCCGTATGGCGCCGTTTCCACATCGTGCATCACCCTGTCATTCACCGCGTATGTGCCCGAGGGAATGGGCCGATACAGTCCGCCACGGCCGCAGACCGCGTCAAACGCCTCCATTTTGTAACCGGCAGCGGCGATAGCCTGCAAAATTGCCGCCTTTCGATAGTCTGCCTGATCGATCACATGGGCAAACTGATCCAATTCCTCCGCGGAATGGTCAATGCTTACCTTGAAAAGCTGCTGCTCCTCCTCATACACCGCAACCTTTGTGCTGGTGGCTCCGGGATTGATCACAAGTACTTTCATGGCTCCTCCCCGCTTCTTCCTGTTATTCCTGCTATTTTGCCGAATTGCTTAATCAATCATTCACAGTATGACACGCCCTTCCCCTGTTTGTCAATCTGTCCGCCCGATCTTTCGCCGCCTGCGAAAAAAAACGGCAGTGTGAACAAAAGGAAAGGCGTTGGGACGTGAAAACGACCAAACGCCTTTGTGCATTTACTTTGCCAGTCCATCCAGCAGCACAGCCGCCACGGCGATCCCCCGCTCCGCGATGTCAAACGCGCCCTCATAAATGCGCCATTCCATCAGCATACCCCGCTGGAGCGTAACCAGATACTCCACCACCGTGTCCGCTTCAAAGCCGGGCCGGATGCTTCCTTCCGCGCGGCACAGCTCCACCAGCTCAGAGAGCACCCGGAAATAGACCCGGTGCTCATTGCGCTGCAGCACCTTTTGCTCCGGAAACTTCATGGCATGGCTGAATGCCTTGTACAGCACCGGATCGCTGGCGCTGATGCGCAGTGACTGCCCTACAAAATCCAGCAGCTTCTCACGGGCCGTGCGAACCGTATCCTCCAGATATGCCTGCTCCAGCTGCAAATACGCCTCGTCAACATGGCCCGTCACCTGAATGGCCAGTTCATCCTTGCTCTTGAAATAATGATAAATATTCCCCACAGAGCATCCGGCGGCCTGCGCAATTTCCTCCACCGAGACATTGTCAAAGCCGGATCTATCAAACAGATCCAGCGCCACAGTCTGGATTTTGCTGCGCATCTCCAAAGCCTGCTGCTTACGCGGCGTCAGTTTCTCTTCCATATCCGTATACCTCTTGCTGCAAAATTCTATCCCATGATAGCCCGATTCACGTCCTGTGTCAAGCAGCTTGTTCCCTTTGGACGAGAAAGAGCGGCAAGGCTTTGGCGCCTTGCCGCTCTTTCGATTACTTATGTCCGCAGCCGCCGCTACAATGTGAGCAGCTGCCGCAGGACCCAGAGCAGAGGCTCTTGCCCTGCTTTTTCTTTTTAATGAGTGAGTAGACAATAGAGGTGACAATGGTAATCAAAACAAAACAAATCAGAATATCAGCCAGCATGACAAGTGCGCTCCTTTCTCTTGAAAACTATAAACATGCGAATTTTACATGGCAACGCTCAATCTGGCGGCCTCTCTGTAGGGGCGGAACAGCAGATACAGCAGGAAGGCCAGAATCGCAGCGGCCACAGCGGTACCGATGATGCTGCCGGAGCCGATAAACCATCCGCCGAACTGGTTGATCATCAGCGAGACGGCATAGGCAAAGCCGCACTGATAGCCGATGGCGAACCACGTCCACTTGGCGTTGTTCATCTCCC
>Ga0129314_1002170_pt1 | contig 11479 bp, 9 predicted proteins | sample O1111metagenome_FD_94431 | JGI IMG/M metagenome (GOLD analysis project Ga0129314, IMG submission 94431) | Orangutan individual fecal microbial communities from fecal samples from Wisconsin, USA - O1111 metagenome | ecosystem: Host-associated > Mammals > Digestive system > Large intestine > Fecal...
AAAACTGGCCCAATGGAGTTGGAAGGACTCCATTTTCTCCCTCATTTTTGTTCATTTCCCAACAACTTGCAGAAGAACCCCTGCTTTCGCTTGCTGAAAGCAGGGGTTCTTTGACAGACTGAGCAGATTTTTCAATCTGCTTACTTACCATGCCTTTTTACAGAAAAAGTGCAACCGTTGTCGGCTGCACTCATTCTGTTCGCTATCCTCCCAGAGAACTATGCCACTAACTTAATGACATTGCCCAAAAGGCAGAGGGGATTTGCTGATTTTACTTGCCGCAGAATTCCAGAGCGGTCTTTACGATGTTGTCAGCGCACAGGCCGTACAGCTCCAGCAGCTTTCCGGCAGGGCCGGAGCGGCCGAAGACATCGTTGACACCGATGCGGCGAACGGGGGTGGGGCGCTTCTCGGACAGCAGGCTGCACACGGCCTCGCCCAGACCGCCGATAACGGAGTGCTCCTCACAGGTGATGACCTTGCCGCAGGTCTCGGCAGCAGCCAGCACCAGTTCCTCGTCCAGGGGCTTGATGGTGGGCATATTGATGACCATGGCATTCACACCCTGCTGTGCCAGCGCCTGGCCTGCCTGGATGGCCTCGTAGGTCATCAGGCCGTTGGCAATGATGGCAACATCGGTGCCTTCCCGGAGAACTTCACCCTTGCCGATCCGGAAGGTGTAGCCCTCGCCGTGGAAAACAGGAACGGCGGAACGGCCCAGACGGACGTACACGGGGCCGGTGTATTCGTAAGCGGCCTTGATCATGGCCTTGGCCTCCACATCGTCGGCAGGGCTCATAACCACCATGCCGGGGATGGAACGCATCAGTGCGAAGTCCTCGCAGCACTGGTGGCTGGCGCCGTCCTCGCCCACGGAGATACCGCCATGGGTGGCGCAGATCTTCACATTCAGATGGGGATAGCCAACGGAGTTGCGGATCTGCTCAAAAGCACGTCCGGCAGCAAACATGGCAAAGGAGGAGGCAAAGGGCACCAGGCCCACTGCTGCCATACCAGCGGCAGCGCCAACCATGTCGGCCTCGGCAATGCCGAAGTCCAGGTGGCGTTCGGGGAATGCCTTCTTGAAAATGCTGGTCTTGGTGGCGCCTGCCAGGTCGGCATCCAGAACCACGATCTCCGGGTGTTCCTTACCCAGCTCTACCAGGGCGTTGCCATAGCTTTCCCGGGTTGCAATTTTCTTTACGTCTGCCATATTACTTGCCCTCCAGTTCTGCCAGCGCGGCCTTCAGCTCCGCGCAGGCCTGCGCATACTCTTCGGGATTGGTGGCCTTGCCGTGCCAGCCCGCCTGATTTTCCATGAAGGAAATGCCCTTGCCCTTGACGGTGTGCATCACAATGGCGGTGGGCTGACCCTTGACGGTCTTTGCCTCATTCATAGCAGCCTCAATGCTGTCAAAGTCGTGGCCGTCGATGGCAATGGTGTGCAGGCCGAAGGCCTCCAGCTTTTCCACAATGGGATAGGGGCTCATCACGTCGGCAACATTGCCGTCAATCTGCAAGCCGTTGTTGTCCACGATGATGCACAGGTTGTCCAGCTTGTAGTGGGCAGCTGCCATGCAGGCTTCCCAGACCTGGCCCTCCTGGATCTCGCCGTCACCCAGCAGGGTGTAGACCCGGGAGGTCTTTCCCTGGAGCTTCAGGCCCAGAGCCATACCCACGGCGCAGGAAACGCCCTGGCCCAGAGAGCCGGTGGACATATCCACACCGGGGACGGTGTTCATGTTGGGGTGTCCCTGCAAATAGGAGTCCACGCGGCGCAGGGTCAGCAGATCCTCCACCGGGAAGAAGCCCCGCAGTGCCAGCGCAGCGTACAGGCCCGGTGCCGTATGGCCCTTGGACAGCACGAAGCGATCCCGCTCCTCCCACTTGGGATTTGCCGGGTCTACCCGCAATTCCTTCTGATACAGATAGGTAAACATATCCGCAGCGGACAGGCTTCCGCCGGGATGGCCGCACTTGGCTGCATTGGTGCTGTCAAGAATACCCTGACGCACTTTGCAGGCCATGATCTGCAGTTCATTTCTTTCCAGTTCTGTCATTTCCTAGCCTCCTAGAACAAAGATATCCCTTTTGTTTTTTGGGGCATCCCTGGGGACACCCTATAATTATTCCCGGGAAGGGACACACCCTTCCCGGGTAACATACAATTACTGGTTGGCCATTTCCTTCAGTGCATCCTTGCGGCTGAAGTTGGCGCGGCCCTTTTCGTCAAAGCCCATGAACTTGACCCAGGTCATATCCCCCAGGTTCAGCACGTCTTCGACCTTCTCCACACGGCGGTTTTCCAGCTTGGAGATATGCACCATGCCGTCATGGCCGGGAGCAATCTCCACGAATGCACCGATGGGCAGGATCCGGACGACCTTGCCGTAGTACAGCTTGCCCACCTCGGGAACGAAGCAGATGTCGTCCACCATCTTCTTGGCGGCGTAAGCGGCAGCGGAGTCCACAGCGGAGATGAACACGGAACCATCGTCCTCGATGTCCACCTTGGCACCGGTATCGGCGCAGATCTTCTGAATGGTCTTGCCGCCGGTGCCGATGACCTCGCGGATCTTCTCCACGGGGATCTTCAGGGAGATCATCTTGGGAGCGTACTCGGAGACCTCCTCACGGGGAGCGGGGATGGCCTTGAGCATCACTTCGCTCAGGATCTCCAGACGGGCCTTGCGGCAGCGCTCCAGAGCATCGGCAATGATCTCCATGGTCAGGCCCTTGTTCTTCAGGTCCATCTGAATGGCGGTGATGCCCTCGGTGGTACCGGCAACCTTGAAGTCCATTTCGCCGTGGAAGTCCTCAACACCCTGAATGTCGGTGAAGGTCTTCCACACGCCGGTCTCCTGGTCGGAGATCAGGCCGCAGGAAATACCGGCAACGGGGCGCTTGATGGGCACACCGGCATCCATCAGAGCCAGGGTAGAGCCGCAGATGGAAGCCTGAGAGGTGGAACCGTTGGAGGACAGAACCTCGGAGACCACCCGGATGGCGTAGGGGAACTCTTCCACGCTGGGGATCACAGGCAGCAGAGCCTTTTCAGCCAGTGCGCCGTGACCGATCTCCCGGCGGGAGGTGGAGCGGGCAGCTCTTGCCTCACCGGTGGAGTAGGCGGGGAAGTTGTAGTGGTGGATATAGCGCTTGGTTTCCTCGGGGTAGATGGTGTCCAGCTTCTGGGCAGCGGACAGGGTGTTCAGGGTGCACACAGACAGCACCTGGGTCTGACCACGGGAGAACAGGCCGGAGCCGTGCACTCTGGGCAGAACACCGACCTCAGCATCCAGAGGACGGATGTCATCCATACCGCGGCCGTCCACACGCTTACCCTGGAGCAGCCACTTCTTGACGACCTTCTTCTGCATCTTGTACAGGCAGACCTCGATATGGGTCTCAAAGTCCTCGTACTTCTCAGCGAACTTATCGGCAAAGTCCAGACGGGCAGCGGTCAGGCGCTCCTCGCGGACGTTCTTGTCATCGGTATCCAGAGCGTACTCAATCTGGTTCAGGCCGTAGTTCATCAGATCGTCCAGCAGCTCGTGGTTGACGGCAGCCTTCTCAAAGGTGAACTTGGGCTTGCCGATCTCGGCAACGATCTTGTTGATGAACTTGACGATCTCCATGTTGGTCTCGTGGGCCACACGGATGCACTCGTAGACGATGTTCTCAGGAGCCTCGTTGGCCTCGGTCTCGATCATGACCACCTTCTCGAAGGTGGAGGAGATGCACACGAAGCACTCACAGGCCTCCCGCTCGTCGGCAGAGGGGTTGACGATGTAGCGGCCGTTCAGGTAGGCCACGTTGGTGGTAGCCACAGGTCCGTTCCAGGGGACATCGGAGCTGGCAATGGCGATGGAAGCACCCAGGGATGCCACGATCTCCACGGGGTTATCAAAGTCGGTAGCCAGAACGGTGCAGGTCACCACGGTGTCGTTGCGCAGCTCTTCGTCAAAGAGGGGACGCATGGGACGGTCGATGATGCGGCTGTTCAGGATGCCCCGCTCAGAGGGCTTGCCCTCTCTGCGGTTGAAGGAACCGGGGATCCGGCCCACGGAGTACATTCTCTCCTCAAACTCGATGGTCAGGGGGAAGTAGTCGATACCGGCCTTGGGAATGGGGTTGCAGGTGCAGGTGGTCAGAACCACGCTGTCGCCGTAGCGGCAGATGCACTCAGCGTTGGCCAGCTCAGCCACCTTACCGGTTTCCACGGTGAAGGTGCGGCCGCCGATTTCCATCTCATAAACATGATGGTTGGGGTACTGCTTGCGAGTAATCATAAGAACCTCCTAAAAAATATATATCCTTCGGGAGATTTAGCACTTGAAACAGGCGGCGGAATCCGGCGTCTCTTTCAACTGCTAAATGCCTCCCGGAAAAAACTGAAGAAAAAGGGGACGACAAGTGTCGCCCCCTTGAAATCTTACTTACGGATACCCAGCTTGGCGATCAGAGCACGGTAACGGTTGATGTCCTTCTTGGCCAGATAGTCCAGCAGGCTGCGGCGCTTACCGACCATCATCAGCAGACCGCGGCGGGAGTGGTTGTCGTGCTTGTGCACACGCAGGTGATCGGTCAGCTCGTTGATGCGGGCGGTCAGGATAGCGACCTGAACCTCGGGGGAGCCGGTGTCGCCTTCGTGGGTAGCGTTGTCCAGGATGACCTGGGTCTTCTTTTCCTTCTGAATCATGGGATAAATCCACCTTTCACAAAATTGCCCAAAAGCCAAGTTGGGGTGGGTGGTGCACTGACAGGCAGCTTTCTCCCGCAACCGAGCGATGGGTTGTCATAATTTATGCTGACACTAAGTCAGCAGTTTGATGATATCATAAGTATTTCCAAAAGTAAAGGGGAATTTTCAGAAAAAAGTGAAACTTTCCTCCCCTTTCCCCCGCCGCAGCCTTTTTTTGCAGAAAAAGCCTCTGTTTTCCCGGGCGGTCTTGGGCTGTCTGCGGCGGGCAGACACTCCCTGGGCCAAAAAAACCGGAAACCCAGGGAAGGGCTTCCGGCCTTTGAAGTGCAGGGATTAGCCAAAGACGCTCAGCAGGAAACCGGCGGCGATGGCGGAGCCGATGACACCGGCCACGTTGGGGCCCATGGCGTGCATCAGCAGGAAGTTGGAGGGGTTGTTCTTCTGGCCCACGGTGTTGGAAACACGGGCGGCCATGGGAACGGCGGAGACACCGGCGGAGCCGATCAGAGGATTGACCTTGTTGCCGGTGGCACGGCACATGATCACACCGCCCAGCAGGCCGCCGGCAGTGGACAGACCGAAGGCCACAACGCCCAGGACAACGATGGACAGGGTACGCACCGTCAGGAAGTTGGAGCCGACCATGGTTGCGCCCACGGAGGTGGACAGCAGGATGGTGACGATGTTCATCAGGGCGTTCTGTACGGTGTCGGACAGGCGGTCGGTGACACCGGTCTCCTTGAGCAGGTTGCCCATCATCAGGCAGCCGATCAGAGGAGCGGTATCCGGCAGCAGCAGAGCCACGAAGATGGTGACCAGGATGGGGAAGATGATCTTCTCGGTCTTGGACACCTGACGGGTCTGAACCATCTTGATCTTCCGCTGTTCCGGGGTGGTCATCAGGTTCATGATGGGGGGCTGGATCAGGGGGATCAGCGCCATGTAGGAGTAGGCAGCCACGGCAATGGCACCCAGCAGATGGGGCGCCAGATGACTGGTCAGGAAGATGGCCGTGGGGCCGTCTGCGCCGCCAATAATGCCGATGGAAGCAGCCTCAGGGCCGGTAAAGCCCACGGCAGGGCTGACCAGATTCAGCAGAACTGCGCCGAAGAAGGCGGCGAACACGCCCATCTGGGCAGCGGCGCCCAGCAGCAGGGACTTGGGGTTGGACAGCAGGGGGCCGAAGTCGGTCATGGCACCAACGCCCATGAAGATCAGGCAGGGATACAGGCTGGTCTTTACGCCGATGTAGAAGATATCCAGCAGACCGCCGTGGCGCATGATCTCGCCGTAGGAGTGATAGAACTCACTGGCCTCATCCATGAAGTTGGTCCACAGCTCCTGGTGATACAGACCGCCCATGGGCAGGTTGGACAGCAGGCAGCCGAAGGCAATGCCCGTCAGCAGCAGGGGCTCAAACTTCTTGACAATGGCAAGGTACAGAAGCACACAGGCGATGGCCAGCATCACCAGGTTCTGCCAGCCGCCGGTGAGGAATCCGGCACCGATGGCGGCAAAGCCGGAGGAATTCCACAGGTTTAATAAAACTTCACCAATGTTGATCATAAGGCATCCTCCTTAGCTGAGGACAACCATGGTCGCACCGGTATCCACCGTAGAACCCTTGGCAATCAGAACCTGGGCAACCGTGCCGGCTCTGGGTGCAAAGATCTCGTTTTCCATCTTCATGGCTTCCAGCACGCACAGCAGCTGGCCTTCCTTGACGGTATCGCCCTGGGCAACGGCAACCTTCAGGATGTTGCCGGGCATGGGAGCCTTCACAGCTTCACCGGCTGCCACGGGAGCAGGGGCGGCAGGAGCTGCGGCAGGTGCGGGGGCGGCGGCGGGAGCAGCCACAGGGGCGGGTGCCGCAGCAGGAGCGCTGACGGTGCCGCCGATGGCCACCAGCAGAGCGCCGGTATCCACGGTGCTGCCCTTTGCCACGGGAACAGCGGTGACCGTACCGGCGCAGGGAGCGTAGATCTCGTTTTCCATCTTCATGGCTTCCAGCACGCACAGCAGCTGGCCTTCCTTGACGGTGTCGCCCACAGCCACGGCCACCTTCAGGATATTGCCGGGCATGGGAGCCTTGACGGATTCACCGCCGGTGACGGTGACACCACCGGCAGGAGCGGCAGCGGCGGGAGCAGCGGCAGCCACGGGGGCAGCAGCGGCAGCGGGAGCGGCGGGGGCAATGGCTTCGTATTCGTCCACGCACATAGCCTTATCGGCAACGACCTCCACTTCATAGGTACGGCCGTTCAGAGTTACTTTATATTTCATTACTTGACCTCCTTAATGGAAATGAAGCGCAGCTCGTTGAGGGGCTTGCCCATTTTGTTGGCGACGATGGCCATGATCATGGCAGCAGTCTTGGGTTCCACGTCGTGCAGCTTCAGCTGACCGGCGGTGCCGGGAGCAGGCTTGGCGTTGGGCAGAACGATGGAGCCCTTGGTATGGGGAGCCACGGGAACGGCAGCCATTTCCGCCTCCTTGGCGGCGGTGCTGGCAGCCAGCTTCTTATCCCGGGCGATGAAGAACTTGCCCATGCCGATCAGCACCAGCATCAGCAGGATCAGTCCGAAGAACACCACAAAGTAGCCCAGCACAGCCACAATGGCGGCATTGGGGATGCTGATGTTCACAAGATCGGGGGAAGCGGTGGAAGTTAACATCATAATGTTACCTCCTTAGCACTCGGTGATGGAGTAGGTAACCACGTTCTCTTCCTTGGCCTTCCGGGCAGTCAGGAACTTCTCGGCCAGGTTGGGGAAGGCGATGTAGCTGAGCACATCCTCGTCGGTCTTGGCCAGGTCGCCCAGCTTTTCCCGGGTGGGCTCCACAATGGGGGCCAGGGTGTCGGCGTAGCGGCCGGTCAGAGGCTGCTCGTCGCCCAGGATCATCTTCTGGATCTCCGGGTTGATGGGAGCGGGAGTGCGGCCGTACTCGCCGCGGCAGTAAGCCTTGATCTCCTTGGAGACAGACTTGTAGCGCTGGCCGTCCAGCACGTTGCGCACGGCCTGAACGCCCACCATCTGGCTGGTGGGGGTGACCAGGGGAGGATAGCCCATATCGGCACGAACCTTGGGGGTCTCCAGCAGAGCCTCGTCCAGACGATCCAGAGCGTTCATCTGCTTGAGCTGGCTGAGCAGGTTGGACAGCATACCGCCGGGGATCTGGTAGGTCAGGCACTGGGTATCGGTGGCCATGGACTTGGGCATCAGGGTGCCGTCCTTCAGGTAGCCGTCACGGACGGTCTTGAAGTAGTCCGCCATGGTCTTGGTGGCCTTGTCGTTGATATCCACCTCATAGCCCAGCTGACGCAGTGCATAGGCCATGGTCTCGGTGGCAGGCTGGGAGGTGCCGCCGGAGAAGGGGGAGATGGCAGTGTCGATGATGTCCACACCAGCTTCCACTGCCTTCAGGTAGGTCATGAAGGCCAGACCGGTGGTGGAGTGGGTGTGCAGGTCGATGGGCATACCGGGAACGGCATCCTTGATGGCGGAAACCAGATCGTAGGCTTCCTTGGGGCCCATGATACCGGCCATGTCCTTGATGCAGATGGTGGAAGCGCCCATTTCCTTCAGCTCCTTGACCATCTTCACATAGTTGGCCTGGGTATGAACGGGAGAGGTGGTATAAGAAATGGTACCGGAAGCAATGGCACCGGCGTTGATGGTGGCCTCCATAGCGACCTTCAGGTTGTTCACGTCGTTCAGAGCGTCAAAAATACGGATGATGTCGATACCGTTTTCCACGGCCTTCTTGACGAAGAGCTTCACGAAATCGTCGGGGTAGTGGGAGTAGCCCAGAACATTCTGACCCCGCAGCAGCATTTGCAGCTTGGTGTTGGGTACGGCAGCGCGGATCTTCCGCAGACGCTCCCAGGGATCTTCGTTCAGGTAGCGCAGGCAGACGTCGAAGGTGGCGCCGCCCCAGCATTCGATGGCATAGTAGCCAGCCTGGTCGATGGTCGAAAGCATGGGCTCGAACTTCTCATAAGGCAGGCGGGTTGCGATCAGAGACTGATTTGCATCACGCAGCACGGTCTCCACAAACTGAACTTTTTGAGCCATTGTGTATGTTACCTCCGTAGAAAGAATGTAATAGATGAATCAGAAAGACAAATAGAAAATTGTTTTTGGTAAAAATAAGCTAAAAGCTAACCGATTCAACCGATTATTTTCATCCAACGAACCGATGGAAAAACCGTCCGCTGGTAAAAACCAATAAAAAATATCAAATGAAGGTACTTGAAACTGTGATATTTTACATATCCTTTTTCCATGGAAATCCAGGCAATACCTGGACTTCTGCCCTCTAATCATAGCACATTGTGAAGAAAATGTAAATATCATTTTTGACTGTATTCTCACAGATTTCGCAAAGCCTGTTGTGAGGTTTTTAGAATCGCTACAAAAACACCGATAAATTGCTTTTGGAAAAAAACTTTCCTTTTCTATTGATTTTTGGCGTGTCGTGTTGTATCATACAGGTATGAATATGGGATCATGAATTGCGATAGCGATCGTGATTACTATTGAAATGAAAGAGGTTACAGTTATGGCACAGATTGATTTGAGCAAGTACGGCATCCTTGGTACTGCCGAGATTGTCCACAATCCCTCCTACGAGGCCCTGTTTGAGGCCGAGATGGATCCCGCCCTGGAAGGCTACGAAAAGGGTCAGCTGACCGAGCTGGATGCTGTCAACGTCATGACCGGTATTTACACCGGCCGCTCTCCCAAAGACAAGTACATTGTTATGGATGAGAACTCTAAGGACACCGTTTGGTGGACCTCTGACGCATTCAAGAACGACAACCACCCCATGAGCCAGGAAACCTGGAACGCTGTGAAGGCACTGGCTGTCAAGGAACTGTCCAACAAGAAGCTGTACGTCGTGGATGCTTTCTGCGGCGCCAACGCTGACACCCGGATGAGCGTCCGCTTCATCGTCGAGGTGGCATGGCAGGCCCATTTCATCAAGAATATGTTCATCGCCCCCTCCGAGGAGGAGCTGGCAAACTTCCAGCCCGACTTCGTTGTCTACAACGCCTCCAAGGCCGCTGTGGAAAACTACAAGGAGCTGGGCATGAACTCCAGCACCTGCGCAGCCTTCAACATCACCTCCCGTGAGCAGGTCATCCTGAACACCTGGTACGGCGGCGAAATGAAGAAGGGTATGTTCTCCATGATGAACTACTACCTGCCTCTGAAGGGCATTGCCTCCATGCACTGCTCCGCCAACACCGATATGAACGGCGAGAACACCGCTCTGTTCTTCGGCCTGTCCGGCACCGGCAAGACCACCCTGTCCACCGACCCCAAGCGTCTGCTCATCGGCGATGACGAGCACGGCTGGGATGACAACGGCGTGTTCAACTTCGAGGGCGGCTGCTACGCCAAGGTCATCGGCCTGGATAAGGAATCCGAGCCCGACATCTACAACGCCATCCGCCGCAACGCTCTGCTGGAGAACGTCACCGTTTCCGCTGACGGCAAGATCGACTTTGCCGATAAGTCCGTCACCGAGAACACCCGTGTTTCCTACCCCATCACCCACATCAAGAACATCGTTCGCCCCATTTCCGCAGCTCCCGCTGCCAAGAACGTGATCTTCCTGTCCGCCGATGCTTTCGGCGTGCTGCCTCCCGTGTCCATCCTGACTCCCGAGCAGGCTAAGTACTACTTCCTGTCCGGCTTCACCGCCAAGCTGGCCGGCACCGAGCGCGGCATCACCGAGCCCACCCCCACCTTCTCTGCCTGCTTCGGCCAGGCCTTCCTGGAGCTGCATCCCACCAAGTACGGAGAAGAGCTGGTCAAGAAGATGGAGCTCAGCGGTGCAAAGGCATACCTGGTCAACACCGGCTGGAACGGCACCGGCAAGCGGATCACCATCAAGGATACCCGTGGTATCATTGACGCCATCCTGGACGGCTCCATCGGTAAGGCTCCCACCAAGACCATCCCCGTGTTCAACTTTGAAGTTCCCACCGAACTGCCCGGCGTGAACCCCGCCATCCTGGATCCCCGGGACACCTACGCAGATGTCTCCGTCTGGGAAGAAAAGGCAGCCGATCTGGCAGGCCGGTTCATCAAGAACTTCGTCAAGTACACCGGCAACGAAGCCGGCAAGGCTCTGGTCGAGGCCGGCCCTCAGCTGTAATCGCCCAAACGAATCTACATTGCAAAAGGTGCGCTGCTTTTGTGGCGCACCTTTTTTATAAAAAAGGACAGGCAGCTTGCACCCATCCCAGGCACTTCATGCCGGCACAATGCAGCAACGGAATGCTGCGGCGCAGGAGGAAATCCAGGACGAGGTCGAAGCGCCGGAGTCGGATCAGGCGCAGTGAAGATGGCGATGGCCGTGGCAACGATAAGCGGAAATTTTAGAAAAAATTGAAAAGGCAATCCTGGATTGCCTAAATGTAAACCGTGTGCGGTTTACATTTACGATGTTCTGAGCAAGAATGGAGACATAAAAATGAATCTGGCAGAAAAACTCATTTCCCTTAGAAAGAAGCAGGGGCTGACCCAACTGGAACTGGCCGAGAAGCTGGATGTATCCAGACAGGCTGTGTCCAGGTGGGAAGTTGGGGATGCAATACCCGGTATGGATAATCTGAAGCTTTTAAGTGAGTTGTACGAAGTCTCGATTGATTTCCTTTTGAACGACAATCTTACAGATTGTTCTGAATATAGGCAAGATCAGGAAAATGCTGTTGTAGAAATGAAACCTGAAAAGAAAACGGGGAAATACAAGATATTTGTGATA
>Ga0129314_1002171_pt1 | contig 11476 bp, 7 predicted proteins | sample O1111metagenome_FD_94431 | JGI IMG/M metagenome (GOLD analysis project Ga0129314, IMG submission 94431) | Orangutan individual fecal microbial communities from fecal samples from Wisconsin, USA - O1111 metagenome | ecosystem: Host-associated > Mammals > Digestive system > Large intestine > Fecal...
CCACAGTAATTACAATCCGGGGAGCCTGCAGGAGTATACATCGGCAGCCAATGGACGGATTATGCTGTTTGCCCAGATTGAAACGCAAAAGGGAGTTGATAATATAGGCGATATCGTTTCAGTCCCCGGTCTGGATGGTATTTTTATCGGGCCCAATGACCTGGCGTGTGACCTGGGTACAATGGGAGACTTTTCTACACCAGCAATGGAACGCTGCATCAGCACTGTGATTGAGGAATCAAAAAAAGCAGGACTGCCCAGCGGAATCATTACATCCAAGACCGAACTGATTAAACAGTGCCGCTGTAAAGGTATGACCATGTTCAGCTGTGACAGTGAACTGGGGTTATTGAAGAAAGGGATTCTGGAGATGAGGAAACGCTCTCAGGGTTAGCTTTCAGGGTTAAAAAAGCAGGACGGGTTTTAGCAGATGGCCCGTCCTGTTTTGATGTATTTTATCTTACTGCCGTGCCCACTGAAGGGCAGAATAAACATCCAGCATCCCCCCGCTATATACCCTTCCGTTCAGGGTATCCAGTTTATGGGCCGAGGTAATGAGGATATTCCTCACATCCTGCAGGCTCAGTTCCGGCCGGGCAGAGTAGAGCATGGCTGCAGCGCCGGCCACCATGGGCGCTGCCATGGAAGTGCCGGACATGAAGGCATAGGATTTATCCGGGATGGTGCTCAGGATGAATGTACCCGGCGCGGCAATATCCACGCTGACCGGGCCGAAATTGGAGCTTCTGTCCAGTTTGCCGTTGAATATCAGGTTGGCCACGGTGATGATATTATCGTATGGCAGGCTGGCAGGGTAGACCGGATTCTGATCAATATTATAACCGATTTCATCTTCGTTCCCATTGCCTGCCGCAACCACAAACAGCATCTTGGAACCCTGGATGGCTGCGCGGAACTCCTCGGTGCAGTTTTCGGAACCAAAGCTTAGGTTACATATCTGGGCCCCGTTGGCTTCTGCATAGCGGATAGCGGCAATCACACTTTCCGGGCTTCCTTTTCCTTCCTCACCCCCAAGGGCTTTGATGGACATGATTTTGACATACTGGTTATCCGTGATTCCCACCGAACCGCCGTTGTTCCTGGAAGCTGCGATGGTGCCTGCGGCGTGGGTGCCGTGGTTGTCTTCCTTCCCTGTGTAGAGCTGGTTGTTATTGTCAATGAAGTTCCAGCCGTTCACATCGTCAATGAAGCCATTGCCGTCATTGTCAATACCGTCGCCGGGAATCTCATCCTCATTGACCCACATGGCGTCCTTAAGGTCCGGGTGATCCACATCAATACCCGTGTCAATGATTGCCACAATGACCGGACGTTTGTTCTCAATCTGATTATAAAGTTCCCAGGCAGGCTGTAGGTTGATATCAATCCCCTTTACCGCGTCAATGGTGCTGGCCTTAAAGTTGCTGGGTCCAAGAGGCGGAAGGGATATGGTGTCCACTCCGTTCTCATCTGTCCGGATAATGGGTTCCACTGTCTTTATATCCAGCTTCCGCTCAATCTTCTGTACCTGTCCGTCGTTCTTAAAGGCCCATTGGTAAGCAGCATAGTCATCCTGGGTGGAGAGGTTGTTGAGGCCTGGTCCTATTGCATATGGTGCGAATGAATCCTGTCCTGAGTCAGCATCGTATTGTGTGAATACGCCCTGTCCCGGGTACGCCGCAGGTGCCATATGGATTGGGGCTGCCGCAAGTGCTGCTGTCATGGCAAGCGGGAGGGCAGCCGCCGTGAATTTGTTCATATCTGAGTTACTCCTTTTCATGTATATATCTAAACCGCGCTTACGCTGCATTGTAATAGTATAGCACATAAGATATCACATGATCTTGAAGATTTTATGAAATTTTCTTCAAATATATTACAAATCAGGCTTAATCCAGCTTCCATATATCGCGGTTATACTCTTCAATGGTGCGGTCGGAAGAGAAGAAACCGGCTTGGCTGATGTTGATGAGCATTTTCCTGGCCCAGTCCGTGCGGTCCTCATAGTCATTGTATGCCTGTTCCTTGGCCTGGCAGTAGGCGTCAAAGTCAGGGAAGGTCATGAACCAGTCCTTGGTCAGCAGTTCATTTGACAGACGCTCCAGGTGTTCCTTTGAACCCACGGCCATCATCTGGGGACCGGTGATGAAGTCCACGGCTTCCCGGATGGATGGATTCCCGTCATAGTAGGCCCTGGAGCAGTAGCTTCCGTCCTTGTAACGCTGGATTACTGTTTCGCTGGAATCACCAAAGATATAGATATTGTCATCTCCCACAAGTTCGTGGATTTCCACATTGGCCCCGTCGTCCGTTCCCAGGGTAACGGCGCCGTTGAGCATGAACTTCATGTTGCCTGTGCCGCTGGCTTCCTTGGAGGCAAGGGAAATCTGTTCGGATATATCGCAGGCAGGTATCAGCTTCTCAGCCAGGGTCACGTTGTAGTTATTGACCATGATTACCTGCAGCCATGGTTTTACATCCGGGTCATTGTCAATGATCTGTTCCAGGCAGAGGATCATGTGGATGATATCCTTTGCAATCACATAAGCAGGCGCTGCCTTGGCCCCGAATAAGGCGGTAATGGGGGTGGTCGGCTTTTTGCCCTTTTTAATCTCCAGGTATTTGTGGACCAGATACAGGGCGTTCATCTGCTGGCGCTTGTATTCGTGAAGGCGTTTGATCTGGATGTCAAATATGGACTGAGGATTTATCTCCACTCCCTGGGTCTCCTTAAGATACAGGGCCAGGTCTTCTTTTTTCCTGTCCTTGATGGCTAAGAGGCGGTGCAGCGTCTTCATGTTATTTATGAATTCCGGGGCGCCCAGCTTCTTTAACTCCATGGCATCCTTTTTAAACCCGCTGCCGATTAATTCTTCAATGAGCGCGGTCAGCTGGGGATTGCAGTGAAGGAGCCACCGGCGGAAGGTGATGCCATTTGTCTTGTTATTGAATTTCTCAGGATAAATCTGATAAAAGTTGTTCAGTTCATTTTCCTTCAGGATATCCGTATGGAGGGCGGCAACGCCGTTGACGCTGAAGCCATAGTGGATATCCATATGGGCCATATGGACCCGGTCGCCTTTGTCGATGATGGCCACGGACTGGTCGTCAAACCTGCGGCGCACCTTGTCATCCAGCACCTCCATGATTGGAATCAGCTGGGGCACGGTTTCCTTAAAATATTCCATGGGCCATGTTTCCAGGGCTTCCGCCAGTATGGTGTGGTTGGTGTAGGCGCAGGTCCTGCTTACCACCTGGATGGCATCGTCCATTTCCATGCCGTGTTCCGTGGTGAGCAGCCGTATCAGTTCCGGTATGACCATGGTCGGGTGTGTGTCATTGATCTGGATGACCGCATAATCGGGCAGGTCGTAAAGGCTGGAGCCTTTGCCAAGTGCTTCTGACAGAATCAGGCGCGCGGCATTGCTGACCATGAAATACTGCTGGCAGATGCGCAGGACCTGGCCTGCCTTGTCACTGTCGTCCGGGTACAGGAACAGGGTAAGGTTTTTGCGGATATCCTTTTTGTCAAAGGAAATGCCTTCTGTTACCAGGGATTCGTCCACGGTCTCCACGTCAAACAGATGAAGGGTATTGGTGCGGTTTCCATAGCCGGTTACCTGGATGTCGTACATCCTGGAGGTAAGGGTAAAGCCCTTGTAGGGAATCTTGTAGGTCACGTCTGTTTTGGTCAGCCATGAGGCGTCCTTAATCCAGGGATTCGGTTCCTCGTCCTGAAGGTTATCTTTAAACAGCTGTTTAAAAAGGCCGAAATGATAATTAAGGCCAATCCCATCCCCGTTCAATCCAAGGGTTGCAATGGAATCCAGGAAGCAGGCGGCCAGGCGGCCCAGTCCTCCGTTGCCAAGGGAGGGTTCCGGTTCCATCTCCTCAATCCGGCTTAAGGATATGCCGTGGGTGTCCAGGATGTTTTTTACGCTGTCATAAATCCCAAGGTTAATCATATTGTTGGACAGCAGTTTTCCAATAAGGAATTCAGCGGAAATGTAATAGAGCTTTTTCTTCCCTGTACCAGATCTGTGCGTACCGGCCAGTTCTTTTACCAGGCCCAGGAGGCCTGTGTAAATCTCCTGGTCAGAGCAGGCAGACAGGTCCTTTTTACATGCAGCGGTGAGCATTTCTTCCAGTTGTTTTTGATTCATGGGATTACTTCCTTTCAATGAATGCCGGGCGCGCAGATGGCGGGAATGAATGTTCGGACGCGCCCTGACATGGGGTTACGTAACTATATTATGGATATGGATGACAGAGGGCACCTGGAAAAAAGCAGTGTTCAGATACACCTCGAGAGCGTGTTTGAAAATTCATTCCCGCCATCTGCCCTAAGGAATCCACCATAGGTACCCCTTAGGGCAAAGCCCGCCCCCCTTCGCGGCATATTTGGTCCCAATTCGGTCAACGTAGCCCGCTACGCCTCCCTCATCGTGACCAAATCTCCCACAAAGTGGGACGCACAGCTGACGGAAAGCAATTTTCAAACACGCTCTAATACGTTTGTCTGTATTATAGTGTGATGCGGAAAGAAAATCTTGCATAATTATGCCCATATATAGTACAATACTATCAAATTAAATGGACAGGGAGGATGAAACCGGTTGGATGGGCGCGTAAATTGGCATTATTATGATTACCATGAGATTAAGGAACATGCGGGACGTGATTTCCCTTTTAATATTTATCCTTGCTCCATTCCCCTTGATTTTAAGCTGGTGCCGGTCCATTGGCATGAGGAAATGGAAATCATTTCCGTAAAAAAGGGGCGTGGTCTGGTCACGGTGGACATGGTTCCCTACGAGGTGGGGACCGGGGATGCGGTTGCTGTATTTCCGGGACAGCTGCATGGAATCAGCCAGACGGGCGGGGAGGCAATGGAATATGAGAATATCATATTCCGCCCATCCATGCTCATGGCGGCTGACCAGGATGTGTGCACGGCAGAGTTCCTCCTGCCCCTGGCCGAAGGCCGGATTAAAAGCCCGGTCCATATGAAGGCGGGTATGGAGGATTATGCGCCTTTGTCGGAATGCATCCGGCGTCTGGATACATTGTGCAGGGATAAGCCCTATGGCTACCAGCTGGGGGTTAAGGGGGAACTGTTTTCGCTTCTGTGCCTTCTGGCCGCAAAAAGCCTTCCAATCCATGGGGAGCGCCCCAGCAAGTCCAGGGAAAAAATGAAGCTGCTGCTTGGATATATCGAGGAACACTATGGGGAACGTATTACGGTGGAGGATGGGGCCGCCCTGTGCTTTTACAGCAATTCCCATTTCATGAAGTTCTTTAAACGGTACATGGGGATGCCGTTTACACAGTATCTCAATGATTTCAGGCTGGAAAAGGCAGCCGGATTACTGCGGACCACATTGCTGCCGGTGACGGACGTTGCACAGCAGTGCGGTTTTGATAATATTTCCTATTTTAACCGGCTGTTCCGGAAAAAGTATCATGGGACGCCGGGCGCGTATAGGAAAGATTGGGAAATGGACTGAAGCCGGTGTATGTGGCCAGGCTGCCGGTGTATGTGGCCAGGCGGCCGCTGTATGTAGTCAGGTTGCCGCTGTACATGGCTGGCTGCTGCCGCTGCGTATAACGGCCTGCTGCAGGCTTGTATCCGGAATAAAACTGTGATACAATTAAGCGACATTTTCCAGGGAGTGGAATCAGATTCAGCAAGGATTGGAATAAAGGAGATAAACAGGATGCGGGAATGCGGTATGCTGCTTCCGATTGCCAGCCTGCCTTCGAGGTACGGCATCGGGGCATTTTCAAAAGAAGCGTATGATTTTATTGATAAATTAAAGGCGGCGGGACAGCAGTACTGGCAGATCCTGCCTTTGGGCCCCACTGGTTTCGGGGATTCGCCTTACCAGTCCTTTTCAGCCTTTGCAGGGAATCCATATTTTATTGATTTGGAAAAGCTGACAGAGGAGGGGCTGCTGACAGAAGAGGAATGCCAGGCAGTGGATTTTGGGAATGATGACAGGGATATTGATTATGGAAAATTGTATGACGGCCGGTTCCCGCTTCTTCGAAAGGCGTATGGAAGATGGAAATGTAGGCTGACAGGCAGGGACTGGGTGCCAGAGGAAACCCAGGGCAGTGCTGCGGATGCAGCCGGGGCGGCAATGGGCCCGGAAGATGGTGCTGCGGATGCGGCCAGGGTGGTAGTGGACCCGGAATACAGTGCTGCGGATGCAGCCGGGGACGGGGACGCGGTCCATGGACTTGCAGCCAGGACCCTGGGGGATGAAACCAGGGAATACTGTTTCTACATGGCGGTTAAGGACTTTTTTGATTCCAAGAGCTGGAATCTGTGGGACGAGGATATACGTCTCAGGAAACCGGAGGCAGTGGCGGCCTATCGTGAAAGGCTGTCAGATGAGATTGGCTTTTACGAATTCCTGCAGATTAAGTTTGAGGAGCAGTGGAGCAGCCTGAAGCGGTATGCCAATGACTTGGGAATCCGGATTATAGGGGATATCCCGATTTATGTTGCGTTTGACGGCGCGGACAGCTGGTCGCATCCGGAACTGTTCCAGTTTGATGCGGATAACATGCCGGTGGCAGTGGCCGGATGCCCGCCGGACGGTTTCTCGGCCACGGGACAGCTTTGGGGGAACCCCCTTTATGATTGGAAGTACCACAAGGATACCGGATACCGATGGTGGATGGACCGCATGACATACTGTTTTCATCTTTACGACGTGGTGCGGGTGGATCATTTCCGTGGATTTGATGAATATTATGCCATTCCCTATGGGGATAAGACTGCGGAATACGGACACTGGGAACAGGGGCCGGGAATCGGGATATTTGAGGCAATGCAGGAACGGTTTGGCAGTAAGGACCTGCCTATCATTGCAGAGGATTTGGGATTCCTTACCCCTACTGTCCTTAAGCTGGTCAGTGACACCGGTTTTCCTGGCATGAAAGTGCTGGAGTTTGCCTTTGACGATACAGAGGACAGTGCTTACCTTCCCCATAAATACGGCAGGAACTGTGTGGTTTATACCGGAACCCATGACAATGATACCCTGGCCGGGTGGTTTGCATCCATGAATGAAAGGGATAAGGCATTTGCAAGGGAGTACATAGGCAGCCGTTATACGCCCAAGGAGGAGATGCACTGGGAGTTCATCCGGCTGGCGCTTGCAAGTACGGCCCGGCTGGCTGTGATTCCGGTACAGGATTACCTGGGCATGGGCACGGAGTCCCGGATGAATGAGCCGTCAACACTGGGGAAGAACTGGAGATGGAGGATGTGCTCCGGGGATTTGGATGAGACATTGATTGGAAAATGCAGGCGTATGGCTAAGATATATGGCAGACTGGGCTGTTAGGATGCCGGCCGGGAATGGGCAAGTCTGTGATGTCGGTCAGGAATAGGCCGGTCTGCAATTCCGGCCGGGACTGGGCCGGTCTGTGATGGCGGCCAGGAATAGGCCGGTCTGCGGCGCCAGCCAGGCCAGGACCGGTCCGTGATTCCTGCCCCACATGCCCTGCCAATCGGGTAAGGGTCAGAGGTCCAAATCCGGATAAGGAATCAATCTGCCGGGGATATCCGGATGGTCTCCCAGCATTTTTTCCATCCAGATCATATCCCACCACCTTCCAAGCTTATATCCGCATTTTGTAAAATGCCCCACTGTCTGGTAGCCCAGCTTTTCGTGGAAAGAAATGCTGCCGGGGTTGGGGAAGGCAATGCAGGCATTGACATTGACGATATTCTGCTGCTTCAGGATATCTTCCAGGGCGGCATACAGCCGGGTACCGATGCCGCTTCCCCTTGCGTCCTCTGATACGTAGATGGACACCTCTGCCGACCAGTCATATGCAGCGCGTGGATGAAAGGCGGAGGCATAGGCATACCCCATGACGGTCCCGTTTAATTGGGCCACAAGGTAGGGATACCGGTCCAATGTGCGGGCAATGCGTTCCCTGAAATCCTCTGGGGTGGGGACCGTATACTCAAATGTTATGGATGTATTCTCAACATAGGGGGCGTAGATGGAGAGTAGGGCAGGCGCATCGCTGGGAGAGGCGGTGCGTATGTTGATGGTGGATGTATGCATTCTTTTGCTCCTTTCTTGGGTATGGAATCGGATTTTATCCCATTCTAGCACTTAATCCCCATTTTTGCCAGCTTCTGTCCCGGCTTTTTCTGCACTTTTTTGTGCCCCGGTGCCTGAATGGATTGACAACCGGTCCATATTGAGATATAGTAAAGATTGCTCAAGCAAAGATTGTTTACAGGGAATGAGGTTCTCCCTTAGTGCTGCACTAAAACCGCTTATATAAGCTGATGACTTCTGTGTGATTTCACGCAGGAACCATCGGCTTTTTTGCGTCTTAAGGAGGAAAAGGAAATGCTTTTAAGTATTGCGTACATGTTAATGGTGGGCATGGCGGCCGGCTGGGTCTTAAGGAAACTGCGCCTTCCAAGCCTTGCAGGAATGATCCTGACCGGGATCCTGCTGGGACCCTATGCCCTTGATCTGATTGACGGCTCCATATTGGGGATTTCAGCGGAGCTTCGTAAGATTGCCCTGATTATCATACTGATGCGGGCAGGGCTGTCGCTGGATGTGGACGACCTGAAACGGGTAGGGCGGCCGGCTGTCCTTATGTGTTTTGTGCCGGCCTGTTTTGAAATCCTGGGCATGCTGGTCCTGGCGCCAAGGCTCCTTGGGATCACGGTCCTGGAGGCTGCAATCATGGGCTCCGTGGTTGCGGCTGTTTCGCCTGCCGTTATTGTGCCGAAGATGATAAGACTCATGGAGGAGGGGTATGGCACGGACAACAGCATCCCCCAGCTGATTTTGGCAGGGGCATCGGTGGATGATGTGTTTGTGATTGTACTGTTTTCAGCATTTACAGGGCTGGCGCAGGGGGGAAGGGTCTCGCCGGTCAGTTTTGTGCAGATACCAGGTTCCATCCTGGCCGGTATCCTGATTGGGTGCGGGGCCGGCGTGCTTCTGGCCCTGTATTTTAAACAGGTCCATATCCGGGACACGGTGAAGGTCATCATCCTGTTATGCATCTCATTTATCCTGGTGACCCTTGAGGATTCCCTGAAAGGAGCATTTACATTTTCATCCCTGATCTCCGTCATGTGCATGGGCATCAGCCTTCAAAAGCGGCGGGGGCCTGTGGCCATGCGGCTTTCCGTGAAGTTTAACAAGCTGTGGGTGGGCGCGGAAATCCTTCTGTTCGTCCTGGTGGGCGCAACCGTGGACGTAAGTTATGCGGTGTCGGCCGGCGCGGCCGTCATCCTACTTATACTGGGCGTCCTGGTATTCCGGATGGCGGGTGTCATGTGCTGTCTCGTAAGGACCCGCCTCAGTCTTAAGGAACGGCTGTTCTGCATGGTAGCGTATATGCCCAAGGCAACGGTCCAGGCCGCCATTGGAGGCGTTCCCCTGTCCATGGGGCTGGCCTGCGGGAATATCGTGCTGACAGTGGCAGTGCTTTCAATCCTGATTACGGCGCCCTTGGGGGCGTTCCTCATTGACCTGACCTACCAAAGATGGCTTACCTGTGAAACGCATGGGGCAGAGCCGGGGCGCCCATGAAAATTAATGAATTCTTATGTAATTTTCCCCTTTGTATTCCTGTTATTTTGTTCCGGTTTCTGGTAAAATGAAATCTATAAGGAGGTGGATTGTATGACCGCAAAAAGAGTGATATGGGCAGTGACGGCAGGGCTGTGGATGGCGGCAGCGGCAGCCGGGACAGCCATGGGAGAGGAAGACACGGATAAGGGCCCGGCATATGACACCATTACCGATGGGGTTAAGAAAGATGTGCCAAAGGAAAAGGGGCCTGGGGACGGAACGGTTGCAGCAGGCGTGAAGAAGTCCGCGGGCGGCTGGGTAAAAGAAGACGGAAGCTGGAGATATAAGGACAGCAAGGGCAATTATGTTGTCAATGACTGGAAGACCAGGGACGGAAAGTCCTATTATCTGGGAAGCGAAGGGCAGATAGAGAAGAGCACCTGGATTGCCAACACCTATTACGTGGATGGCAGCGGCGCCATGGTCAGGAATGACTGGATCCATGACGACGGCAAGGACGGCCTTAAGGAAGAAGGCTGGTATTACCTTGGCAAGGACGGCAAGGCCGAGGAAGACGGCTGGAAGAATATAGGGGACGGCAGATACTGTTTTGACAGTGATGCAAGGATGCGTACGGGCTGGTATTATGAGGGCAACAACATTTATTACCTGGGTGAGGACGGCGCCATGGCCAGGGGATGGATGTGCCTGGGGTTTGATGAGGATAAGCTGCCCCAGGAAGGTTCGGTATCCAAGGAATATGCCAGCGCGGGTGAGGAGGCCCGGTGGTTTTATTTCCAGTCCAACGGCAGGGCTAAACGGGCGGATTCCAAGGACTTTAAGGATGCATCCATTGATGGGAAGAAATATTACTTTGATGAAAATGGCGTCATGCTTACGGGCTGGCACGCAGTCAAGACATCCCCGCAGTCCGGGGACGCGGTGGGAATCAGCCGTTTCGTGTACCTGGGCGGACCGGATGACGGATATCTGGTAAAGGGGCAGTGGATGGAACTGTCCCGGCATCCGGGGGATTCCGTGGATAAGGGCGTGCTGAACCGGCTGGATTCCTACAAAGGGCCCCAGGAAGGGGATAAAGAGTGGTATTACTTTGAGAAAGACGGTGTCCCGGCATATCTTAAGACCACGGCAAGGACCATGAACGGGGCCATTACTAAGATTAATGGAGAGGCATATTTCTTTGACCAGTATGGATGCAGGCAGAACGGGCTTGTGAGGGTAACGGCCCCGGACACGGTCCTGACCGGATATTTTGGGGACAGGGATTCTGACGGTAAGATGCGCACCGGCAGGATTGACGGGATTGCAGACGGTTCCGGGGAAAAGCATACGTTTTATTTCAATGCATCCGGTTCAGGCAAGGGAGCCGGGCTCAGCGGGGAAAAGGACGGATTCCTTTACTATGACGGGCTTCTTGTGACGGCAGGGGAAGGCACGGGCTACCAGGCCTTTAAGGTGGACGGCAAGGTGTATCTGGTGAATACCGCGGGCAAGATACAGACCAATGAGAAGGCCTACAAGGTGGACGGGACTTATAAGTACCGGCTGGACAGCGGGATCTTGTACCACACGGACAGCAGCGGCGCAAAGGGCGGCAAGGTGTCCGTCGGCGCGGCGCTTCCGGAGTTTGAGTGTGATGCGGAGTATAAGCTTTAGGGCGTGCGGCTGGCGGGAATGGATTTTCAGACACGCTCTAAGCAGGCGGCTGCAGGAAAATGGAATCCATGGGCAGAGGGAGTGCGGCAGATGCTGCACTCCCTCTGCTTTTGTGTGCGCCTGGCGGCGCACGTTTCTAACCGGTGCAAGTCCGGAATCCGCCCGGTAGTGGGAAGGATATAGCCGAAGGCAAGGGTGTCCATCGTGAGGTGGAATCTGAAGGAAGC
>Ga0129314_1002172_pt1 | contig 11463 bp, 23 predicted proteins | sample O1111metagenome_FD_94431 | JGI IMG/M metagenome (GOLD analysis project Ga0129314, IMG submission 94431) | Orangutan individual fecal microbial communities from fecal samples from Wisconsin, USA - O1111 metagenome | ecosystem: Host-associated > Mammals > Digestive system > Large intestine > Fecal...
ACATCAAATAATTCAGCCAGACGGGAGAGCGAGTGGCTGTCAATTTTGCTGCGCCCACTTTCCCAGTATGAGTACCCCCCTTGACCGATGCCGATATATTGCGCAACTTCAGTTTGAGTTAATCCTTTTGCTTTTCGAGCGTCTTTAAGTCTGTTCATAGAATCACTCCTGTCGATGCCATAATATCGGAAACACCGATTATTTACAAGGAGACCAAAGAGAAAGTCATAAAATAGTGATATTTTGCTTGACAAATGCAAAAACAAGCCTTAGTATATCGTTGTAAACGATATCGCTATTAGTCATATGAAGGGAGGCGAAGCAATGAAATGTCTAAAGGAGCTAAGAACGGCAAAAGGTTATACACAGACAAAGCTGGCTTGTGAGTTAGGCGTAGGGCAATCGACGGTGGCAGAATGGGAATCGGGAGCAGCCATGCCAAATGCCTCTAAACTTCCCGAACTGGCTGACGTGCTGGGCTGCACCATTGATGCCCTCTATGGCCGAGAACCACCCGGACCCCAGGCCGATCCGGTCGCGAGCTGAAAGGAGGGAGAGTCCATGAACAGAGAGCAATATGAAGAGATAATTAAGAGTCTTGTGTGCTTCGTAAAACGAGTGGCAGAGGGAGAAAAGGCAACTCCGGCAGAAAGCGCAGTTTTGCCGGAAGTTGCTAGCGTCCTGTTTGAAGCAACTAGACGTGCGGCTTCTTAATCTGACGCATAAGCGCAAAAGTACGAAGGAGTGAGTACAATGTTAAATCCGTATCGACTGATAGAGGCCAATGAGGTGTCAAAGAAGCTAGGCGAAGAGATTACGGCGCTGGTGATCTCCCGCGCAGTGACCTACAAAGAGGCAGAAGATGCACTGGAAGTTTCTCAGGAGCTGTTAATGAGCCAAACAAGGCCCACTAAGGTGTGACTGCGGTTTTGATTCGGTTCAGGACAGATGCCTTCAGGAGTGCCAGTTCCTCGTTGAACTCTTTTTGGTCCTGTTGGGGCATTCGGAGAAACAGGTTCTCTGTGCGTCCCTGGAATACCAAGAAAAAGCGTTTGATATCCTGCTCTAAACGATAATCCATAGATTCCACCTCCTTTCTCCGCCCACATCTTACCACAGGGCGGGGCTGGGAGGCAACCAAGACAGCGTGTGAGAGGAGTTAGACCAATGAAACGACTGCACCGCATCCATGACGGCCTGCTGTTTGTGGCCATGGTCCTGCTTTGCCTGGGCCTGCCGCAGTGGTGAGTTAGGTCGAGCGCAGAGGGAGGTGAGGAAATGCGGAAAGACGAAGAATGGAGCCTGACGCACTATAAAAATGGGCTGCGGAAATTCAGTTGCTTCCCGGTAGACGCTTATATCCGGCTTGGAATTGCCTGCGTATCTCTTATAGTGTCCGTAATAGCGCTGTTATTGACACAATAATGGAGCAGCGTGGGCTGATCCGCGCCCAAGTGGCCGAGGCGCTGGGAGTGACGGAGATGGCCGTCTATAAGTGGGAGACGGGAAAAGGGTACCCCAGCGCGGACAAGCTGCCACTACTTGCTGAGGCACTCCACTGCACCATTGATGCCCTCTATGGCCAAGAACCACCCGGACCCCAGGCCGATCCGGCCGCGAGGTGAAAGGAGAAAGCACCGATGAACGTCTATTCCGTATCAATCAAAGTAGATGATAAAGAGCTAAAGGAAATTCTGGAAGAGCTGACCAAGGCACAGGAAACCATATATCAGTGTTACAGCAGATTAAACAACCTCGGGATGATTGAGTTTTGTAAAAAGGAGGCCGCCAGCAGTAACTGACGGCGCCTATGCTATTTTTTCTCAAGTTCGTCAACAAATGCACTGAGCACGGCTTTGATACTATCTCGCAGCTTATTTATATCACCGATGCTCGCAGGATTGCTAGCGCTCCATGAATGAGGCATGGAGTCAATTTCAAATACCCGGATTGCTTTGCGCAGTCCCACCTCCTTTCTCTGCCCACATCTTACCACAGGGCGGGGCCGGGAGGCAACCAGGCCGATCTGGCCGCGAACTGAAAGGAGGCGGGCTTACGGAAAATCTCATTACCTGTCCGATAGAACGTACTTTTAAGAGGAAGGGGGCGTAAATCTTGAACCGCAGAATACACCCAAAGCCACCCGCCCCGACGGATGAAGAAATTCTGTCCTATGATAACGTACCCCTGGCCGTGGCGGCCAGATACATTGGCTGGACGGAGATGGCGCTCCGTCTGGCATTGCGGGAGCAGAGGGCCCCTTTCGGGATGTCCGTTGAAGGGGAGTCCAGGTACACATTTAATATCAGCCCGGGCGGACTGGTCCGGTACAAAAGAGAGGGCGGGCTACTGATCCCGTTCGAGGCAATCTGCGAGGCAGTAAAGGAGGCGATGCGCGCATGACCCGCATCCGGGACGGCCTGCTGCTTGGGGGCATGGTCCTGCTTTGCCTGGGCCTGCCGCAATGGGTGGAGTATTTCTTATCATGATCTGGAGGAGAACCTTATGTTTATGCCGAGCACTACGGAACAGAACAACATCAAGAAATGGCTGGAGCGACAGGTCCCGCCCCAGAGCTTGCGGCAGGTGGATACGCTGACCTGCAATGCAGTCCGCATTACGTACCGGGACGGCAAGACGGCCCTGGTCATCTGTCAGCAAGACGGCACCATTACGCTGATGGACGACGTGGAAGCCTGCTGACTACCATCATTATACCCGCCGGGAGGAACAATTACCATGTACGACAACTACCGGAATATCTATCAAGCTGCGCGCAAGACTGCCGGTTTGACCCAGGAAAGAGCAGCCGAGGCCCTTGGCATCTGCGTTGAGAGTATCCGAGCCTATGAGCAGGGGCAGCGGGTCCCATCCGATGAAGTCGTGTCCAGAATGGTGGACCTCTATGACAACCGCTTCCTGGCCGTACAGCACCTGCGGGCCAACGCGGAGCTGGCCCGGCGCATCATCCCAGAGATGGCGGAGATGCCCCTGTCAGAGGCGATCATGCAGCTTCTCAGTCAAATCTATGCCTTTGCCGATAAGCATAGGGACAAGGATCTCCTATCCATTGGGGCCGACGGACGAATCGACAATGAGGAGCGGCCCCTGTACGATAAGATTCTCTCCGAGGTGGAGGGACTGGGGAAGGCCGCCATGGCCCTGCGCTATGCGCAGGAGCATGCATAGGACAAACGAACTCAAACATTGGAAATTTGGAGGCCGACCCCATGAGCATAAAAAAAGTGGGCCCACGCGCCGACGGGCATCGACGCACAGGCCCTTGGTTCTGCTCTAAAAACCAGGTTCATTTTATCAGATTGAAAAGCGTTTTGCAAGGGGGTGGCAGCGGTGTCTATTGAGACGACTTTAGCAGAGCCTTGGCGCTCTTGGCCTTGCCGGCGGAGGAGCGGGAGCGGTTCCTGAGCGAGACCCACGAGGTGGACGGCAAGGAGATGTGTGGCCGCCCGCTGAGACCGGATATGCCGGAGGAGGAACAGCGTGGCGTGTAAAGCGAAAGAGCACGGAAAGGTCAAAAGACGTGGCGGACCGTCAATCGAATGGTACAAGAACGGAAAACCGAAGTATTACTGCTCTGGTTACGTAGACCTAAAGACGGACGATTGGCTCCCGGAGTGCAAAGCGTGCCGGAGCCATGTGAGCAAGGCACAGCATGATTTGGATGAGTGGAGGAAACAGCATGGATGAATTGAAGCCGTGCCCAGTATGCAGGGTACCGCCTCGCATCGGATACTGTTGCTCTGAATACTTCGTAGCCGGGGATGATCCGCTGTGCCCTGTGTGCGGCAATGCATTCACCGAGATGCACTCAAGTGAAGAAACGGAAGTAGTGGCGTGGAATCAAAGAGTGAATAAATGGAGGGCCGACAATGGCTAAAGTAATGATCCTGAGAATCCCTGAGCCGGGGAAAGAACCTTGCATGGAAGAAATGAGGGATTATGTCCTGGAATGTCTGCAACTTGGTTTGCTCGTCCTTAGGTCAGATGTCTCATGGGAGTTTGTGGATGTCCCTGATCTGGGTGGTGTTACCATTTTTGGCGCCGATGTTGATGCCTTCCAATTCATAAGCCGCCTGCCCCAAGGCCCAACGCAGTTGCAGCCAGATCCTCCCGCAGAGCCAGATCCAGGCCAGAGCAAATTTATGGGCCCACATGCAGCCGAAAAGCGGGCGGTTTATGATCGGCTGCTGTGCTTTCGCCAAGCGCGGGGTCTTGGGTGTCTGCGTGAACTCGTGGGCGGCGACCTGACAGAGAGCATGCTTAGGTCTGCTCTCCTTGGAGAAAAGCTGACAATCGGCGATTGGAGGCTCATCGATCAGGCGTTAGCCCGGGCGGAGGGTTAAAATGGCAAAGCGAATCAAAACAGTCACTGGAGGCCGTCTGTCTGCTGTTGTTTGCTATACCATACCGACTGTCCGAGACGGCCCGGAGGAGCGGGCAAGCCGAGGCCGAATGTCAAAGGAGGCCCAAGAGCTGATCAATATGCGCAGGTCATGGCAAAAGCTGGAGATGATGCTGGCAGCCAATTTTTGTGCGAGGGATCTGCATGTGGTGCTGACCTATGGCGACCAGCATCTTCCCCCAGACCGGGATGCCGCAAATAAGCTGCTCCGCAAGATGTTGTCCCAACTTCGAAAATACCGGAAGGCACGTGGTGCAGGTCGCCCACACCCTGGACCCGGCGAAGAACGAGTACGAGCTCTGGCGAAAGAAGGAAAAGTAAAGGGCATGAATGAGTATAACGCCAGCAACGAGGCCCAGGAGGCGTTGGCGGCGGAGAAGGCCCTGGTGGATGGAATCCGGGCCGACACTGCCATGAACGAGGACTACTGGGACGCCGGTTATGAGCGCGGACAGTGGTACAGTAAGGGGGTTGCCGCTGGGATCGCGGACGGCATGAAGCTGGCTGCGAACGCCACCGCAATCCAGAGCTCCTGGGAGGCATTTGGCGGCGGGGGCAACAACAGCTACTTTGACATAGACCCGGGGAGCTTCGCCGTGGGCCTGAACCGGGTGCCCTACGACAACTTCCCGGCGCTGCTCCACGAGGGGGAGCGGGTGCTGACGGCGTCCCAGGCCCGGGCGGAAGAGCGGGGCGGTCCAACCGTGCAGGTAACGGTGACCGGCAACAGCTTCTATGGTTCGGACGCGGCTATGGAGGACCGGGTAGCGCAGAAGCTGGCCCGCGAGGTGGCCCGTGCGGTCCAACTGGGGGTATAAGCTATGCCACGTCAATTCATTTTCAAGGACACGGAGACGGGCCGGGAGCTGGTGCTGCCGGTGACGCCAAAGGGCTATGACATCGAGCACGGCCGGAAGGCCAACAGCATCTCCATGCAGCAGGTGGGGGACGTGAATCTGCCCGGCCTGCCGGTGCTGCTGGACACCGAGCTGGAGTGCCTGCTTCCGGCCCAAGCCTATCCCTTCCTCCAGCCGGGGGCGGGAACCAATCCATGGGTCTATCTGGAGCAACTGGAGAAGTGGAGCGACGCGGGGACGGTGCTCCGCTTCGTGGTGTCCGGAACGCCGGTCAACGCGGCGGTGATCCTGGACCCCATCCGCTACCGGGAGCAGGACGGCACGGGAGACCTGTACTGCACCATACCCCTGCGGGGCTATCGGGCGCTGGAGGCGGACACGGTGCAATCCAGCCAGACCGGGAACGCCAACCGGAGTGCCGAGGCGGAGCCGGAGCGGTCGGACACCTACACGGTACAGGCGGGGGACACCCTGGGCGCCATCTGCCGGCGGTTTTACGGGGACTTTTCCCTCTACGGCCGGCTGGCGGCGGCCAACGGCATCGCCAACCCGGACCTCATCCATCCGGGCCAGGTGCTGCGGCTACCCGCCCGGGAGGAGCTGCCGGCGGCGGCCGCGCCGTCCCGGTCCCGGCAGGCAGCCACGGCGACCAAGACCCGCTACGACGATAATGACCGGCGGTGGAAGGTGCAGCTTTCCAAGGAGGACGCGGTGCAGGTCGCCAATCACTCGGACTTCAAGAAGGCGTTCGATTCCGCGAAGTCCCACCTGAACGGGGGAGGGATACTCGGTGGCCAGTGAGGACCTGAGACTGCTGCTGACGCCGCCGGGGGGCGGGACGCGGGGGGCTACGGCGCTGTGCCAGAGCTTCACCTGGGGCGGCAGCTATGACCAGGCGGCCCGGACCCTGGACTTTCCGCTGCTGTGCAGCAGCGAGGACGGGCGGCTGCCTGCCCTAGACTGCCCGCCGGGCAGCCGGGTCCAGTTTTATCGGGGCGGTGAGCCGCTCTTTGACGGCTTTGTCTTCTCCCGGCAGCGGGACACCCTGTCCAACACCGTGGAGATCTCCTGCGCGGACCGGGGGCTGTTCCTCAAGCGGAATCAGGCGTCTTACAAATTCCGCAACCAGACCCCGGAGGCCATTACAAAGCGGGTCGCGGCCGACTTCGGGATCGCGGTGGGCCGCCTGGCCCAGACGGGGCAGGCAATCAGCCGGAACTTCCCCGGCGTGAGCCTCTACCAGATCATCCAGACGGCCTACACCCTGGCCGCCGCCGCCACCGGGGGCCGGTATCTGGTGCGGTTCCGGGGCGAGGCCCTGGAGGTCATTGAGAAAAAGCAGGGGGATGAGACCCTGGTGATCCGGCCCGGAGCCAACCTCATCCGCCTGACCGCCACGGACAGCATCGAGCGCCTGGTAAACCGGGTGCAGATCCTGGACAAGAACGGCACGGCCAGGGGAGGTCCGATCCAGGACGGGGCCTCGGTCACCCGGTACGGGGTGTTTCAGAGCACCATCACGGAGGGCCGCGGAAAGGAAGCCAGTGCCGAGGCGAGGAAGCTGCTGGAGGACAACGCCCCAGAGCAGAAGATCACGGTGCAGGTGCGGGGGAATCCGGCCCTGATCGCCGGGAGCTGTGTGGTGCTTCAGGAGCCGGTGACAGGGCTGTACGGCCTGTGCTGGATCGACAGCGACACCCACATCTGGAAGGGCGGGACGTACACCACAAAATTAGTGCTTAATTTCCGCAGCCTCATGGACGAGCAGGATGCGGGGAAATTGCCGGATGCTTAGGGGGCGCCCCGGGAAGCCGCGGATCGGCTTTCGGGGGAGAGGACGAACAACGAAATGGAGCGGACGCCCGCAAATGAGCGGGCGAAGCGGAATGGAGTTTGTGAGGACGATATGGAAGGGAATCCATACATGGAACTGGCAAAGGCTTTGCAGGGAGACGGCGGCGGGGCCGGAGGGCTCTGCCTTGGAACGGTGAGCTCCTGGCCCAGCCGGGAGGCCCCCGAACAGCCTTGCCGGGTGGTGGCCGAAGGAACCACACAGGAGCGGGAGGACCTGCTGGCCGCACCGAGCCTGCTGCCCTATGGCCTGGAGGCGGGGGACCTGGTGGTGCTGCTCCCCATCGAGGAGGCGCAGCGCTACATCATCCTATGTAAGGCGGTGAGCGTATGAGCCTGGAGCTTTTTCCGGTGGTGCAGCCGGAGGCGGCCCCGGTAGAGACGGAGCTGCCGCTGTGCCGGGAGGTCCAATGGGACTATGCGCGAAACCTACCGGTATTCCGGCAGGGGGAGCCGGTGACGGTAGAGGGGGCCGAGGCGGTGGCGGTGTGGGCCTGGCTGGCCCTGCACACCCCGCGGTTCCGGCATGAGATCTACTCCTGGGCCTTTGGAACGGAGCTGGAGAACCTAATCGGCCAGCCCTACACCGAGGCGCTGAAGCAGGCAGAGGCCCAGCGCTATGTGCGGGAGGCGCTGGAAATCAATCCATACATCAGCGGCGTAGATGCGGTCACGGTGGATTTTGCCGACGGCGCACTGTCCATCGCCTGCACGGTCCGCACGGTATACGGCACAAGAGAGGTGAGCGCAGTTGTTTGAGTCGATCACACCTGAGAGCATCAAGGCGGCCATCCTGGCCGAGGCAGGAGATAGTCTGGAGACCCGGGAGGGGAGCTTTCTGGACTCCATGGCGGGCCCGGCGGCGGTGGAGATCTGGAAGGTCTACCAGGCCATGAACGCGGTGATCTCCATCGCCTTCCCGGATGAAAGCGCCGGCGGGTATCTGGATCTGGAGGGGGCCAAATACGGCATCACGCGAAAGCCAGGCACCAGGGCCCGCTGCACCATGACCCTGACCGGCACGGCAGGGTCCACGATACCGGCGGGGACGGTTTTTCTCACCCTGGAGGGGCTGGAATTTGCCCTGCTGGAGGACGTCCTGCTCACCGGCGGGAGCGACACGGGCACGGCGGAGGCCACAGAGATCGGAAGCGCGTACAACGTGGAGGCCGGAGCCATCACCCGGATGGTGACGACTATGACGGCTCTGTCCGCCTGGACCAACGCTTCCGCCACCGGCGGCACGGACCAGGAGAGCGACGCGGCGCTGTACGAGCGCATCCGGGACTTCCGCAGCCGTCAGGCCACCTCTGGCAATGCCTATCACTATGAGCAGTGGGCCATGGAGGTGGCGGGCGTGGGCGGCGCGAAGATCTTCCCGCTCTGGAATGGGGCGGGCACGGTGAAGGTGGTGCTGGTGGACGCCGACATGGAGCCCGCCTCCTCGGAGATCGTGGCGGCTGCGGCGGCCCACATCGAAGAGGAACGGCCCATTGGGGCCACCGTGACGGTAGCCGCCGCCCAAAGCCTGCCCATCCACGTCGCCGCCAAGCTCACCCTGGACGGCAGTACGACCCTGCCCGAGGTAAAGGCGGTCTTTGCATCCGAGCTGGACGCCTATCTCAAGACGCTGGCCTTCCGGACCAGCATCCTGCGGTATAACCAGGTGGCTTACCTTCTCTTGAGCCTGCCCGGTGTGCTGGACTTTACCAGCCTGACCCTGAACGGCGGGACCGGGAACGTGAGCATCGGGGCCGAGCAGGTGCCGGCATTGGGGGAGGTGACCCTGACATGAGCCGGGAGCTGATCGCCTATCTGCCGGACTTTTACGCCGGGAGCCCCCAGGTGTCGGCCCTTCAGGGTGCACTGGACCGGCAGACGCAGGCGCTGTGGACGGCGGAGGGCGGGCTGATCGACCAGCTTGACGTCTCCAAGGCAACCTGGGGCCTGGCCTATTGGGAGAAATCCCTGGGGCTGGAGACAGACCTGGAAAGGCCGGATGAGTACCGCCGCACCCGCATCCTGTCCAAGCTGAGGGGGCAGGGAACTACCACCGTGGCCATGATCCAGAATGTGGCGGAGAGCTTCTCCAACGGGGCGGTGGATGTGCTGGAATACCCGGCGGAGTACCGTTTCCAGATCAAATTTACCGGAACGCTGGGCATCCCGCCCAACCTGGACGACCTGACCGCCGCCATTGAAGAAATCAAGCCGGCCCATCTGGCTTACGATTACGTCATCATCTATCGGACCTGGGGCGATATGAAGGGCTACACCTGGAGCCAGCTAAAAAGCCGCACCTGGGCCGACGTGCGAGGGGGGACCATCTCATGAAAGAAACGACCAATTATAAACTGAAGAAATATGAGGACGCGGACTACGCCGATCCGTCCCAGGCAATGAATCCCAACATGGATGCCATTGACGCCGCGCTGAAGGCGCTGGAGGATGGGAAAGCCTCTCTCGGGGAGGGCGGAACGATTCCGGCGGAACAGTTGCCGGACCTGGACTACGAGCCCCCGCTGAAGGACAATGCGGCCAAGGCCACGCCGGCGGATGGGGACAGTCTCCCGCTTGTGGACAGCGCGGACGGCGGCAAGACCAAGCGGGTGCTGTGGAGCCGGATCAAGGCCGTGCTGAAGACCTATTTTGACCCGATTTACGCGGCGGCCGCCCACAGTCACGCCTGGAGCACCATCACCGGAAAGCCGTCCTCTTTTGCACCTTCCGCCCACGCCTCCACACACGGCAGCAGCGGGTCCGATCCCATCACGCCGGCGGCCATAGGGGCGGCTGCTTCGGCCCATAAGCATGGGGCCGGGGACATCAACAGCGGGACGCTGGATGCGGCCCGTCTGCCCACGGTGCCGGTGACCAGGGGCGGCACAGGGGCGACTACCGCGGCGGCGGCCCGCACCAATCTGGGAGCGGCGCCAGCCTACAGCTATGGCACCGAGGACCTGACGGCGGGGAGCTCCGCCCTGGCGACAGGGACGCTGCATTTTGTATACGAATAGGGGCGATACGGATGTACAGAGGAACAACGCCGACACTCATTTTTACGTTGCCCTTTGCATGTGAGAAGATCGACGCATGCAGCATCGCGTTTGCGCAGCGGGAGCCCCGGTACGGAGTGCAGACCCAGGTGGTGCTGGAGAAAGCACTTACGGACTGCGTGGCCACGGAAAACGATCTGAGCCTGACGCTATCCGAGGAGGACACCCTGAAACTGGACAGCAGCCAGGACGTTGAGATCCAACTCCGGGTGCGGTGCGGCGCAGTGTCCATGGCGAGCGAGATCTTCCGAACACCCGTTGGCCGCATCCTGAAGGACGGGAGGCTGCCATGAAAATCGACATCGCGTTTCAGGACATCAGTCAAGCCTTTCCCGTGGAAATGAAAGGCTCGGGCGACACAGAACTCGGCGCCGCGCTGCGCGATGTGGTTCAGGTCCCGTCCGAGCAAGACCACGCAAAGCTGAAAAACCGGGACGCGCCCGAGCAGCATCCGATTGCCGCCATTGCCTCACTGACGGAAACGCTGGAGGGAAAGCTGGAGAGCGGCGGTTTTCTCAGCAATCTGGAGATCCAAAAAATACTGGAGACTTAGGAGGGATCAGCATGGCAACGGAAAAAGCAGTGGGCCAGAACGGGCTGCTGTACTTCTGGCAGAATCTCAAAGTGAAGCTGGCCGGTAAGGTGGACAAGGTGGACGGCAAGGGCTTGTCCGCCAACGACTACACCAACACGGAGAAGGCCAAGCTGGCCGGGATCGCGGAAGGGGCCAACAAGACTATCGTGGAGGACAGTCTGACTTCCGCCAGCACGGCGAATGCTTTGTCCGCCAACCAGGGCAAGGTCCTGGATGGGAAGATCAAGGCCCTGAGCGACAACATGGGCGCGCTGGGCTACGGCGATATGATGAAGGCCGCCTATGACGCAGACAATGATGGAGTGGTGGACAATGCCGCCCAGCTCGGCGGACAGGCGCCCAGCCATTACGGAAAGGCGGACGGCACCAACATCAAGCCCGCCTTCACAACTGCTTCCTCCCGGGTGAACATCGCCACAGGCGAGGCGCTGACGGTCATCCTGGGCAAGATCGCAAAGTTTTTTGCGGACCTGAAACCAGTGGCCTTTACCGGAAGCTACAGTGACCTTTCCGGCAAGCCAGCAATCCCGACGGTGACCAATGACCTGACGGACACGCTGAAATCTCACTATGACGCCGCCTACACCCACAGCCAGGCGGCCCACGCACCCGCCGGCGCACAGGCCAACGTGATTGAAGCCATCAAGGTCAATGGTGCGGCTCAGACCGTCTCCGGCAAGG
>Ga0129314_1002176_pt1 | contig 11439 bp, 9 predicted proteins | sample O1111metagenome_FD_94431 | JGI IMG/M metagenome (GOLD analysis project Ga0129314, IMG submission 94431) | Orangutan individual fecal microbial communities from fecal samples from Wisconsin, USA - O1111 metagenome | ecosystem: Host-associated > Mammals > Digestive system > Large intestine > Fecal...
GCCTCGGACTGATATCCATCGTACCGGTATCCATCGGTGTGATGATGTATTATTTTATCGAGTATATCTCAGAGAACGCATCCGAGCTCAGTGTATCGACGAAGGATCCGATGGAGATGGCGAGCCAGTATGCCAGCATCTTTCAGGGCTACTTTCAGAACCGCACGATGATCGTGTCCATCATGGCCTTCGCCATCTGCATCGTGCTGGTGTTTATCCTTCATCAGATGGTGTTTTCGTATAATTGGGGAGTCGCGGTCATCGTCGGACTCCTCTCGATCCTGGTGGTTTCTGCCATCGGATCCGCGCGGCTCGGAGCCACCTTCTCTTTCGGCACGGCACTGATCGGCGTGATACTTTCCGGCGTCCTCGCCCTTCTGTATGCATTGGCCTTTCATGGGGCAGACTATAAGGGGACGGAGCGCTTACGTTTCGAAGATGATGACTATTTCTATTTTGTAAAGGCGATTCCGAAGCTGAAATCAGGAAATGAGGCATAAATCGAATGACAGGAATGATTGAAAAAATGAAAAGCTGGGTGAGCCTCCTGCCACCGATCGGCTATACCAACATCCTCGAGATCATCATCCTCGCGGTGCTCGTATATGAGATCCTTCTCTGGATCAAAAATACGAGAGCCTGGGAGCTGCTCAAGGGTCTGCTGGTCATCGCCGCCTTCATCACTGCAGCGGCGATCCTTCATCTCACGACCATCATGTGGCTGATCGAACGGATCTCGACGGCGGCCATCATCGCGACCGTCGTCATCTTCCAGCCGGAGCTCCGGAAAGCGCTGGAGCAGCTCGGTAGCCGGAACTTCATCGCCAATCTGATTCCGGATGACGGGATCGATGACGCCAGTGCGACGACGATCAACGAAATCATCCGCGCGACCTTCGAGATGGCGAAGAAGAAGACCGGAGCACTCATCGTGATCCAGCAGAATCAGCCACTGAAGGAAATCGAAGAGACTGGTATCCGTATCAACGGTATCGTGTCGTCGGCACTGCTGATCAACATCTTCGAGAAGAACACACCGCTGCATGATGGTGCTGTCACGATCGTCGGCGATAAGGTCACGGCCGCGACCTGCTACCTGCCGCTGTCCGATACCGATATCTCGAAGGACTTTGGTACACGTCATCGTGCTGCGCTCGGCATGTCTGAGACGAGTGATGCCGTTACGATCGTGGTCTCGGAGGAGACCGGTCGTGTGTCGGTCGCTGCAAACGGGAAGCTCTGCCGTGCACAGGATGCTGAAGCTCTGCGCTCGATGCTTCCGACGAGAGAGCAGAAGGAGATGGATAAGAATACACGCTTCCGTATCTTCCGTAATTCACGAAAGGAAGGCAAAGCATGATGAAACATTTCTTTACGGAAAATCTGCCGCTCAAGGTGCTGAGTCTCCTGATCGCGTTGCTCCTCTGGCTGCTGGTGGTCAATGTCTCGCATCCGGAGGTGACGGATACGAAAACGGTGCCGCTCGAGGTCGAGAATCAGTCGACCTTTGCGGCGCAGAATAAATCCTGGGAAATCGATCGCACGAGTGTGACCATCAGCTACAGTGTCCGCACGAACAGCCGCTCCCTCATCAGTGCGTCGGATTTTCATGCCTACGTGGATCTGAAGGATTACAGCATCACCGGAGCCGTCCCGATCTATGTGGATGTACTGAATGACAAGGACGAGCTGATCGGAGATGTGACGGTGCGTCCGACGGTCACCCGGGTTATCATCGAGGACATCCAGGAAAAGAAATTTGAAATCAAAAATACCGTACATGGTACACCGAAGAGCGGCTACAAGGTCGCGAATGTGATCGTCAGTCCGGAATATGTCTATCTGAGTGGCCCGGAATCCGAAATCGGCCGCGTATCCAGTGTCGGAATCGATGTGAATGTAGAGGGCATCGCACAGAACGAGGATGGGGTTGCTGAGCTCGTATACTATGACGCAAATGGAAATCAACTCTATGAACTGAAGAACGTCAGTGCGTCGACAAGCTCGATCCACTATGCTGTGACCCTGTATAAGGAGAAGTCCATCAACCTTCTGTCCAGTGTCAAAGGCACACCGGCCGCGGGGTATCAGTATGAGTCGACCGCGGTTTCACCAGCGACCGTGAAGCTGGCGGCGTCGACCTACATCATCGATGGCATGACGGTGTTCGAGCTTCCGAAGATCGATATCAGTGGTGCCAGTGGAACGAAGACCATCACCTTTAATCTGGCAGACTATCTTCCAGCCGGTGTCATGCTGGCGGAGGATCAGGACGCCGAGGTCAATGTGACGGTCCGCATCGAAAAGATACCGGAGACGGAGGAGACATCGACCGACAGCGTCGAGACATCTGCGACGACGGCACTCATCTCCGGATCACAGAGTGCGCATAGCAGTGAGAGTACGGCGGCAGAAGCGAAGCCGACGGAGAGCAGTGCCCAGGACGGAGATACCGAGCCGGAGGGAACGGGCGCTTCGCATGAGTCGGGCAGTACACATGAAGAAACACTGCTCAGCCAGTCCGGACACTGATCGGAGAATGCATAAATTTCATGAAAACAGAATGGTTTAAACTTGGTATCTATACAGCAGCGTATGTCATGAGCTTCGTGCTGGGAGAGGCGGGTCTTTCCGCCCCTTCCGGTCTTTGCCTGATCTTCGCTGCTGCTTTTTTATATCTTTCAGAGTACCGGAGGACGGCGTCTCTCATGAATCTTCGGGGCATGCTCGCCCTCGGTCTCCTCGGCGGGGAAGGCATCGCCCGTTTTCAGCTGAGCCGGCTGAGCACCGACTGGACGCTGGAAACCTGGCTTTCGTTCTATCTTTTTTATCTGATTTTTGATCTCTCGGCACAGCTCGCCGATCATACAGGAGCCATCCGATCCGCCCGATCCGGAGACGATGCGGATCGTAGTGCATCCTGCAGCGTGGTACCGGAGGATCCGCTGGCGTCCACAGCTTCTATAGACGTCCGGGATGTCGGTGGGGTGCCCGGTCGCTCGGCGACAGGAGAGAGCGCAGGAGCGGATCTTCGTTTCTTTCGGTATGCGCTCCTCGGCCTGCTCGGTATTTCCTGGGCGGCGTTTTTCTTTGAGGCCCGGCGGCTCGGCTTCGTACCGCTCTTTACGGTCGATACGCCACATGCCTACAGCTACTTCCATGTAAAGGGCGTGCACTACTTTACGACACTGGCTGTGCTTACCCCGGCGGTCTCGATGCTGTATCTCACTGCGCGGCGTAAACACGGACTTCGCCCGGATGTGCTGGCGCTCCTCGGACTGCTACTTCCGATCATCCTGACGATTCTGATGGTGTCCCGCTTTCAGTTTATGATTTCGGTGATTCTGGCTGTGTTCGTGGCCCTGCTTTCAGGACGACGTTATAAGCTGTGGCAGCTTCTGCTGCTCCTCGCGCTGATGATCGCTGCCTATGTCTTCATCACGTTCGAGCGTGCGCATTCCGTCGAGTACCTGAACGGCATCTTCGAGATGAAGGATCCGTCGACCCCGATCTTTATCACCCAGCCGTACATGTACATCGCAAACAACTATGATAATTTTAATGTCATGACCCGTGAGCTGACGGTTCACGCGCATGGACTTCGCATGCTCTATCCGTTTGTGACGCTGAGCGGGATCAAGTTCTTCATCCCGTCACTGGCGCAGGGCTTTCCGCTCTTCGTGACGAAGGAAGAACTCACGACCGTCACGATGCTCTATGACGCATGGTATGACTTCGGCCTCATCGGTATCGCTGTGTTCGCACTCGTGCTCGGCCTCGTTTCAGGGCGGGTGACACGTACCTGTCGAAAGGATCAGAATCCGTTCTCCGTGCTTCTGTATGCACAGCTCGCTTTCTATTATCTGGTTTCGTTTTTTACCACCTGGTTCAGTAACCCGGCCACCTGGTTTTATCTGGGCATCAGTTTCCTGCTGTACCTCGCGTATGCATGTACTGTGCGAAAAAGGAGAAAAGAATGAAGCGTTATACGCAGCTGATCTTAAATATCCTGGTACCGATCCTGATGATTGCGGCGGTCGTCATCTTCGTTCCGAAGCTGATCATCTTTTTTATCCCGTTTATCATCGGGGCCGTCATCGCATGGATCGCCAATCCGCTGATTCGTTTTCTGAATACGAAAACGAAGCTGATGGAACGGCAGCATGCGTCGGTTGTCATCATCATCTTCATGCTCGTACTGATCGGCGCTATCCTGTATCTCGTCCTCAGCGCAGCTGTCCGTTTCTGCGTCGGCTTCGCAAAAGATCTGCCGGATATGGTGCGGGACCTCGCACAGCTTCTCAGGGAGTTTCTGCTTTCCCATCAGAGCCTGCTGCAGCACCTGTCACTGAATCTGCCGGGGACGGGAGCGGATGGCGCTTCGGTTATACTGGATCTCAATAAGCTGAACAGCAGCATCGAGGAATCGCTGCTCGGCTTCGTAACGAATGTCTCTCAGCCGATCGCCAATGTCTCCATCGGTGCGGTTCGCTCGATTCCGAATGTCCTTGTATATTCGGTCGTGACGATTTTTTCTGCGTACTGCTTCTGTAAGGATGGCGAACGCTATGTCGAGCAGGTGAAGACGTGGATTCCGAAGGAGCTGTTCCGCTACTATGAGCTGCTGAAGGCAGACATACGGAAGATCATTCAGGGCTGGCTGCTGGCACAGTTTAAGATCATGTTTGTCGTCTTCCTCGTGCTGACGATCGGCTTCCTCCTGCTGCGTGTGCGCTATGCACTTCCGCTTGCTGCATTGACCGCTTTTCTGGACTTCCTGCCGATGCTCGGTGTCGGCTTCATCATGTGGCCATGGATCGTGCTCGACCTCTTCAGCGGGAATCTGGTGCAGGCGCTCTGGCTCGTCGTGATCTATGTCGCGACCCAGATCGTGCGCCAGTTCATGCAGCCGAAGATCATGGGGGATACGATGGGACTCTCCCCGTTCCTGACGATTCTGTTCATGTACCTCGGTTACCGCTTCTATGGCTTCGTCGGGCTGATTTTCGCGGTTCCGGTCGGTATGCTCGTGATGTGCTTTTACCGCTATGGCGCCTTTAAGAAGATGATGGCCTCGATCCAGGCACTTTATCGGGACCTGATTTCCTTCCTTTAAAGGTATCTCCGTGTATCCGTGTGCAGAGATTTATTCACGGAAAGCATGACAGAAGTTTTACAGGCAGATCGCGGGATTCATGCACGCTTCCCTGTGAATACATTGACAAATCAGATCGTACGAAATATAATTCTTAAAAATTAAATATTTTTTTATAGTTATTTTAGAAGGAGATAATCAAATGGAGAAGAAGACAAAGGCTACAGAAGTAAAGAAGGACGCAGCTCTGAAGGAGTCTTTCGCTGAGATCAAGAAGGCTGTAGCAGAGACTGCGAAGGCTGCTGAGAAGAAGGCCGCTCCTGCAAAGGAAGCAGTTAAGGAAGAGGCTCCGAAGAAGGAAGCCGCTCCGAAGAAGACCGCTCCAGTGAAGAAGACAGCTCCAGCAAAGAAGACAGAAGAGAAGAAGCCGGCAGAGAAGACCGCTCCGGCGAAGGCAGAAGTGAAGACAGCTGTTACATTACAGATCGATGGCAGAGATTTCGACCCTGCAAAGATCGTTACAGACGCACAGAAGGCGGCTGAGAAGATCAAGAAGGATGTCAAGGATGTACATATCTACATCAACGTAAACGATCAGGCTGCATACTTCACCGTCGATGGTGAGGGTAAGCCGGAGTACAGAGTGAACCTGTAATTCAGCATTTCGATCATAGAGAACGATTCATCGAAGGGTGAATCGTTCTTTTTTATATACACAGGATGCCGTTATCTGATAAAATACGAGCGTTGCAGCAGGCTGTGATCACAGGAACGAATCATGAGTGAGAGGTGAATATGAAGCAATTACCGGCGGAGTTCTGTACCCGCATGAAAGCCCTTCTTTCCGAGGGGGAATATGACGCATTTCTCGAGAGCTTCGAAAAGCCGGCCGTCCGGGGGCTGAGGCTGAATCTTCATAAGCTGATGGAGCTCGAGGAGAGCGGGAATCCGGAGGCGATCCGCTACGCGAAGCTCGTCGCGGACTGGCATCTCGAGCCGATGCCGGAGAGCAGCAGGATCTCCTTTCATGGACAGACGATGTATGCGTCCTTCTATCTCGACGACCCTTATCTCGAGTCCATCGGTATCCGTCCGGGAAAGCATCCCTATCATGAAGCCGGACTCTACTATATCCAGGGACCGGAGGCGATGCAGGTCGTACAGCATATGCAGATCCGTCCCTTCGACCGGGTGATCGACCTCTGTGCGAGCCCGGGCGGGAAATCAACCCAGGCTGCGGATCTGCTGTCGGGTGATGCCGGCGGCTTCCTGATTTCCAATGAATATGTCGCCCTGCGCGCCCGGACACTGAGCTCAAACATCGAACGTATGGGCATACGCAATGCAGCCGTACTGAACGAGGATACAGGGAAAATCGCAGATCATTTTCCGGAGTTTTTCACGAGGGTGCTCGTCGATGCGCCGTGCTCCGGAGAAGGCATGTTCCGAAAGGATGATACGGCGATCACAGAGTGGTCGCCGGAGAATGTCCGCATGTGTGCGGAGCGTCAGCGGGAGATCACGGCCAATGCTTATCGCATGCTGGCACCGGGCGGTATCCTCGCCTACAGTACCTGTACCTTCGAAAAGGAAGAGGATGAGGATATACGGGATTACCTCCTCAGCTCCTTCCAGGAGCTGAGCCTCCTCTACGAGAAGCGTGTGTGGCCGCAGCGGGAGCCTGGGGAGGGACACTATATGGCGATCTTCCGAAAGGCAGGCAGCGATCCGCTGGCCGCACTGGAGGAGCTGTATGGTACGAGTATTTCAGGACCGGATCGAGCAATCGAGGAGAAGGAGTACCGAAGGCAGCAGGCGAAGGACCAGGTGTATCTCGTACCCTCGATGATGCCGGAGCTTCGCGGCCTGCGCTGTCTCCGCGCCGGGATCCAGTCGGAAACGAGTCTGAAAAACCGAACAGAGCCGGCGCATGCGCTGAGCCATGTACTGAATCCGGCGGATGCCGCCGGGCTTCGTCCGTTTGATCTCAAGTGCTGCAGCTATCCGGCGACGGATCCGCGCATCGATCAGTATCTTCGCGGACTGCAGATCGCGGCACCGGAGGGCGTCGACGGAAAGGGCTGGTGCATCGTCTGTGCAGACGGCGTCGCCCTCGGACTCGGGAAGCTGGTGAACGGACAGGTGAAGAATCATTTCCCGAAGGGACTGCGCTTCGTATAAAAGACACAGCGGGCAGAAAGGAAGCGGCATCCTGCTGCTTCCTTTCTGCCTGGGGTTTAGGATAAAAAACAGAACGGTAAATCCGCTGAAAATGAAAATAAATTCCATTTTAAAACGTCAAAAATATGTGCCTGTTTTTTGCAAAAAGCCATAATTGTATAAGGAAATCCTTATAAACCCTATATTCTCGGGCTTATAATGTCAGCATTATACCTGATATTACTTTCACGAAGTTTGAAAAAAGCACCCATTTCGGGTTGAATTATAAATGTGCTTCATATACAATATAAGCGTCATAAACCGGGGATTTTTTCCCCTTGTTTAGATACGAAATGGAGGATAAAAAATGGATAATCAGTCAACATCATCCGCTCTGACGAGAATTCAGTCACTGCTCGATGAATTCAGCTTCGTTGAAGTTGGCCGTCTTGTAGAAGCAAGATCAACAGACTTTAACATGGCTGAGAAGAAGGCACCATCTGACGGTGTTGTTACCGGTTATGGAACCATCGACGGCAACCTCGTGTATGTATATGCACAGGACGCTGCAGTTCTTGGTGGTTCGATCGGTGAGATGCATGCGAGAAAGATCGCCAGCATCTATTCTATGGCCATGAAGAATCAGGCTCCGGTCATCGCTCTTCTCGATTGCACCGGCGTACGACTTGAGGAGGCAAACGACGCACTTTTCGGTCTCGGCCGTATCTACAAGAAGCAGACGCTCGCCAGTGGTCAGATCCCACAGATCACAGCCATCTTCGGAAACTGTGGTGGCGGACTTACGGTGCTCGCCGGTCTTTCCGACTACGTGCTGATGGCAGAGGGCGCAAAGGCATATGTCAATGCTCCGGATGCCGTTCTTGGTAACAAGGATGACGCGATCGCACAGGCTGCAAAGCGCGAGGAGTATGGTCTCGTAGACTTCGATGGCACAGAGGATGAGGTATTCGCACAGATCCGTAAGGTCGTTTCCGTACTTCCGGGCAACTGTGAGGACGGCGGCGTACTCGACGAGTGCACCGATGATCTGAACCGTGCCGTAACCGGCTTCGATACCCTGTCTGCAGACGAGGCTGTACAGCAGCTCGCGGATAATGGTGTATTTATCGAGACCAAGAAGGGCTATTCCCATGATGTCGTAACCGGCTTTGCACAGATCGGTGGCGAGACCGTTGCGATCGTTGCAAACAAGGAGAAGGCACTTACATGGAAGGGCGCAGAGAAGGCAGCCAAGCTGGTTACCTTCGCCAATGCTTATGACCTTCCAGTCATCACGGTCGTTGACGTAACTTCCTACAAGAATACAGAGTGCACAGAGAGCCACATGCCGACCTCTGCGGCCAAGCTTGCATATGCATATGCAAACGCAGATGTTCCGATGATCACCGTTGTAAAGAACGCACTCGGTACAGCAGGACTCAGCTTCGGTGCAAAGGCACTCGGCGCGGACGTGGTTTATGCATTTAACAGCTCAAAGATCGGTGTTATGGATGCTGCACAGGCTGCAAAGGTAGTCGCTGACGGCGATGCAGAGGCAGAGAAGAAGTTCGCCTCCGAGAATACGGCACTCGCTGCTGCAAAGCGCGGCTATGTCGATGAGATCATCGCTCCGGAGGAGACCAGACAGAGAATCGCAGCTGCACTTCAGATGCTCGGCTATAAGAGCGTATACAGACCTGACAAGAAGAGTGGCACCGTTTAATGAGAGGAGACAGAATGAAACAGTGGTTTAGAAAAGCTGCTCTCTGTTTTGCTCTTGCACTTTCCGTTCTTACACTGGCAGCTTGCGGAAACTCATCGAAGGACACGGTTGAGCCGATCGAGCCATCCGTAAAGTCCGCACTTGAGGAGCAGGCAAAGCAGTATGCAGAGCAGAGCATCTATGCTCTGAGCGATGCTGAGATCGAGTCTCAGATCAAGTCCGCATACAAGACAAAGGATGAAATCACCTACAACGGCCTTACCAATTATCTGAATGATAAGGATCGTCTCGGTGCCTTCGTCAGTGTAGACGATGCAGTTGCATCCAAGACAGAAGATGGCTATTCCATCGAGATTAATTCAACTTTTGAGAAGAGAACCCTGAAGCTTACCCTCGGTCTCAACGAGCTGACCGGTAAGACGACGGAGATGACCTTCGAGCCGTACTACTCACTCGGTGAGCAGATGGCGGACGCAGGTGCGAACCTTGCAGTAGGTATGGGTACTGTATTCTGTGTTCTCATCTTCATCGCCTGGGTGATCTCCATGTTCAAGTACATCAGTGTATTTGAGAAGAAGATGAAGGGCAAGAAGGCAGAGGCTTCGGCACCGAAGGCTGCTGCGCCGGCACCGAAGGCCGCAGCTCCAGCTCCGGCTCCGGCTGCAAAGCAGGATGATGTGATGCAGGCGGTTATCGCCGCAGCGATCGCCGCTTATGAGGCAGATACCACAGGCGCGCAGAGTGAGAACGGCTTCGTACCGGGACCGACACTTCAGAATGGTCTCTTCGTACGTCCGCTTCGTTCACGCAGCTTCGCACCAGCCGCTTCCGAAGCCCCAGCTTCCGCACCGGTTGTCACTTCCGTGGCTCCAGCGGCTGCACCAGTCGCAGCTCCGGTTCCGGCCGCAGCACCTGCAGGCGCACAGGGATCCGTAAAGGTGGAGTCCCCGATGCCAGGTAAGATCCTCGCTGTAAAGAAGAGTGTCGGCGACACAGTGAAGAGCGGTGACGTCATCCTCATCCTCGAGGCGATGAAGATGGAGAACGAAATCGTGGCTCCACAGGATGGTACCGTAGCATCGATCAATGTTTCCGTCGGTGATTCCGTTGAGTCCGGCGCAACACTTGCAACATTAAACTGAGATGGGCGATAGCCCTTTAAAATTCGAGAGGTATTAAGATGAAGAAATATACTATTACCGTAAATGGCGTCGCTTATGACGTAACCGTAGAAGAGGGTGGCAGCGTAGCATCTGCACCGAAGGCAGCTGCTCCTGCAGCAGCACCAGCAGCCGCTCCGGCTCCAGCCGCAGCACCTGCAGGCGCACAGGGATCCGTAAAGGTGGAGTCCCCGATGCCAGGTAAGATCCTCGCAGTTAAGAAGAACGTCGGCGATGCTGTAAAGAGCGGTGACGTGATCCTCGTTCTTGAGGCGATGAAGATGGAGAACGATATCGTAGCACCTCAGGATGGCACCGTAGCTTCCATCAACGTTTCTGTTGGTGATTCAGTAGAGTCAGGTGCAACCCTTGCAACGCTGAACTGATCTCGGATCAGATCGTGTCAAGTGTTGATTTGATTTTGCTGTACTGGAGGTTATAAAAACATATGAATATATTAGAAACCTTAACAAACCTGCTCCAGCAGACAGCATTCGTAAGCATGACATGGGGAAATGTGCTGATGATCATCGTCGCATTCGTTTTCCTGTATCTTGCCATCGCCAAGGGCTTCGAGCCACTTCTTCTGGTTCCGATCGCCTTCGGTATGCTGCTCGTAAATATCTATCCGGACATCATGCTGAGCCCGGAGGATTCGATCAATGGAACAGGCGGACTGCTTTGGTACTTCTTCCATCTGGATGAGTGGACGATTCTTCCGTCCCTGATCTTCATGGGTGTAGGCGCACAGACCGACTTCTCCCCGCTGATTGCAAACCCGATCACCTTCCTGCTCGGTGCTGCTGCTCAGTTTGGTATTTATGCCGCTTATTTCATGGCGATTTTCATGGGCTTCAACGGAGCCGCTGCGGCAGCCATCTCCATCATCGGTGGAGCCGATGGACCTACCTCCATCTTCCTGTGCAACAAGCTCGGACAGACCTCACTGCTCGGACCGATCGCCGTAGCGGCATATTCCTATATGTCCCTCGTTCCGATCATTCAGCCGCCGATCATGAAGGCGCTGACCACCGAGGAGGAGAGAAAGACCAGAATGCCACAGCTTCGCCCTGTATCGAAGCTTGAGCGTATTCTCTTCCCGATCATCGTTACGACCATCGTATGTATCCTTCTTCCGACCACGGCTCCGCTCGTAGGTATGCTGATGCTCGGTAACCTGTTCAAGGAGTCCGGTGTCGTAAAGCAGCTTACAGAGACCGCATCGAACGCGATGATGTATATCGTCGTTATCATGCTCGGTACTTCTGTCGGCGGTGCGACTTCTGCGGAGGCATTCCTGA
>Ga0129314_1002177_pt1 | contig 11437 bp, 8 predicted proteins | sample O1111metagenome_FD_94431 | JGI IMG/M metagenome (GOLD analysis project Ga0129314, IMG submission 94431) | Orangutan individual fecal microbial communities from fecal samples from Wisconsin, USA - O1111 metagenome | ecosystem: Host-associated > Mammals > Digestive system > Large intestine > Fecal...
AATTCTTTTTTGCTGGTTCTGGCCTGTCCCAGCTCATCGTTCATCATGGCCAGTTTCAGTTGTGTTTCCATACTCCTATTATACCATGTTTTTCACTGCTTTGCAATTGTGCGGTGTTGCCTTTACAAAATTATCATAAATTTCCTTTTCTAAGTAATTATTAGGATTAGCTTCGCCAATTTCTGCATTAAGTTTATTAATTCGCTTATAACTTGTCATAATTCTTGGAATTTGCGGCACTGAATTAACAACAACATCAAAATGTCCTTTAAGCATCATAAATACCACAAAAAATTCACTTACTTCTTTTAGCGAAATTGATTTATCCAAAATCGGAAGAACAATAAGTATTCCACCTAAAAAAAGAAATATTAATGCTTCAGTTGCAAATGCTGAATATGAAAAATATAACTCTGCCTTAATTCGAGATAATGAATATTGATCGTTTAATGATAAAAAGTCTTTTAAATACTCACATATTTTCTTCTTTTTAACCACCAAATCTGCAAATCCATCTATAAATCCATCAAATAAAGAATAAAACTCATCTTGTTGTTCCCTTGACTTATTCCATTTTATTCTTGAGAGTGAAGTAATCAATACAATTAATCCAAATACAATAGTAATAACAAACAAAGCAGTAACGAATAAACCAATTTTAAAAAACGCTAAATAAATACAACAACATATCAATACAATACTACTCGTAATTCCTGAAACAGCCATGCTTATTGATGAACTAATATTCTCTACATCGTTATTGAAACAAAGTCTTATTTTTTCGCGTCCAATTCTTTCAAAGTTTTCATAATTACACTTTGACAACTTTTGGATTATTTTTTCTCTTTTATCATGCATATAATCATTTGTTATTCTTGTAACTTCTTGTCTTACGATCTTCACTGTATAAGCATAAACAAAAAGTGTACAAAAAAACAAAAAAGCAATATCATATGACAAATTTACATTTCCAGAAATAATACGATTCATAATATATGTCATCAAAGCGAATGTAATACCGCTTATTATGCTTATTATTATAATGAAAGCAAGCAGAATATTTGATTTGTCTTTTAAATATCTTTTTTTGACACAAAAATATCCAAAATAAATAATCATTAGAGGTATTACTAACCATATTGTACCACAATTATTAATTATTTCACTAATCTTTTTCGAACTTTCATTATAATTAAAAAATATTTTTTCACAGAATATTACAATAAAAGTACTAAAAAACGTAAGAATGATACAAGATAAAAAAGTTGAAAGCAATTCTTTTTTCTTACTCATAAATAACTCCTTATATTTTCATACAAACGGACATTTTAAAGTATAATTGCCCAATATACAATATAAAATATAATCTTAATTTTATATTTCAGACAATAATACATTTTATAGAACAATAATGCAAAAACTGTAAATTCATTTTTTCAATTTTGTATATTCTCTTTTGGAGAATTGCATATCAAATCAGAATTTCTCTTTTTTGCTTGGCTAATTCTAGTAAACGAAAATAAATGCTAATTACCTCAAAATCACAATCCAATGTATAATAAAGTTAAACAATTCCATATAACAAGCTAAAAAATCTATAGAAAAAACCGAAAAGATTAAGGATAGTAGAAATGCAGAAATAAAAAATAACAATTAATACTACATAAAAAAACATAATTTGTAGCAACATAGGTGGAATATGAAACAATGAACTTTTTCAAGATTGCCTAAAGATATCCGTAGTAAGAAGAACATTTGAAAATCTAAACGTCAGATGCTATTTCATCATTTATGCTCTACTATTTAAATAGCACAAGCTAACACTTTAAATATTGAAAAGTATCTATTCAAGTTGTTCTCAACTCCCGCAATGACAAGATTACTTTTGTGAAATAATTTATTACATTTATCATTGTCTTTGCAGAAGTATTTTTTACTAAATGAAGCTTTTTTGCTTAATGTACACTTTAATTCTACTTGTATTTTCTCTATTATCCTGATATTCACATTTCGTATATGCTTTAGCATCAAAATACATTTTGGTTCTTAAAAATTACTTGCACAAGATTCATATACATAGATTAAATGGATCTGATATAAGAGGACATGCTCTAAATAATTTCTATACACTGCTTCTAGTCTTAAATTAATAACTTAAAACAGCTCTTTCGTTGTATTTATAAAAAGCCAGTTTTTCAATATTACCCATCCCGCCATCATCAACCCAAAGATTGAGTATGGTAGCAAATTCAACCAGTAATTTGAAACGCCTCTTTTTTCCAGTCACTCCATGACTTTCTTAAAAATACAAACACATTTTATCTTTTCTCACTTTGTATTGTCCCCCATATCATGTAATGGAATTGTCAAGAAATGTGCAGTTAGAGAATACCCAAAATCTTGGATAGGCCGAAGTCAGGCAGCGTGATGAGCCGGCTCGGTTGAAGTTCTTAATGCCACAGGTGGGAGGCCGCCTGCATTGAAGCTGTTGATCCTTTGCGTATTGTAGTAGCCGAAGATGTATCTGAAGATGATGGTCTTGACCTCTTCTCGCTTCATTCGGTATGTAGGTATCTGATACAGCTTTTCTTTTTTCAGTGTGGCAAAGAAGCTCTCCATACGAGCGTTGTCATAGCAATGAGCAGTGCCGCTGAGGCTTTGAATGATCCCATTTGTTACAAGCTCCCTGCGGAAGGCGTAGCTTATGTACTGGCAGCCACGGTCACTGTGAAGGACAGTTACGTCGAGTCTGCCGTACTTCTCACGCAGCTGTTTTACGGTGTCTATGCAGAGTTCTTTCTTCATATTATCACGCATTTCAAGAGCTACGATCTCGCCGTTGAAGCAGTCAAGAATCGGTGAAACATAGAGCTTTCCGTCAGAACACTGGATCTCGGTAATATCGGTAAGCAGTTTCTTCAGCGGCTTGTCTGCACTGAAATTTCTTTTTATCAGATTCTCTCTGTTCTGAGTTTCGGTATCAGACTTTGTGATACCGTGAGGTCTGCGATGCCTGTGAATGAGCCCGGCTTCGCTCATAGTGCGGTATACCGTTCTGAGACTGACGTGAGTGCCTTTCCGGGCAAGAGCTGCCTGCATCCTTCTGACACCGTAATTCTTATTATCAGGATGCTCTGATAGTATTCCTTGTATTTTGACCAGAAGAAGCTGCCTTGCACCGGGCTTGCCCTGATTTCTGAGCTAGCGATAATAGCCTGATTCGCTGATTTTCAGAAATCTGCATATTGCTTTCGCTCCGTACTTTTGGCGGAACTCATTGACAAACAGGTGACGTTCGCTTGTCTTTACTTCTTCCGGTCTTTTGCGAAAAAACCGAGTGCGTCCTTGAGAATATCATTTACTTTGCGAAGCTCAGCATTTTCACGCTCAAGCTCTGTAATACGCAGTTTTGCTTCGTCATCAGTCATCTGATATTTCTTAGCTTTGGCAGCGGCATTTCGTTTTGTACGCCAGTCTGAGAGTGTGTAATACTGGATTCCTAATTGCTGAGCAGCCTTTTTCAGTCCAATTTCATCTGAGAGCTTCAGCGCTTCTTCTTTGAATTCTTTACTGTACTTCATAGTCGTTTTCCCTTTCCGGTTTTGTTACTTATATTCTACCAGATTTTTGGGTGTTTGTCGACTGCTCTTTCAGTATAACACTTCATAACATTTTTCCAGGCTTGACTATACATAGATGTATATATACAATTTGAGGAGAAACAAATTTAATAAAAACCTAATGATTATAATGATTTATTAATATTATTTTTACAACCATATAATACTTTTATTTTTGAATTACACCATCTTTTATTCTTATTATCCTATTACCGTATTTTGCAGACTCTTCTGAATGTGTAACTTGTACAATAGTTGTTTTATATTTTTTATTAACTTCCGAAAACAACTCCATGATTTTTATACCCGTTTTATAATCCAGATTTCCAATCGGTTCATCTGCAAATAATATTTTAGGATTTATCATTAACGCCCTAGCAATTGCAACTCTTTGCTGCTGTCCACCTGATAATTCTCTTGGTGAAACTTTGAGTTTAGAATCAATCTCTGTTAATTTAATAATCTCTTCAAATCTTTCTTTATATAATACCTTTTTTTCTTTATTAAATGATAATGGAAGAAGTATATTTTCTTCGACAGTCAAATTAGGTACAAGATTATAAAATTGAAAAATAAAACCTATCTCATTGCATTTCATCTTTGCAAGTTCTTTTTCCTTCATTTCTCTATAATCTTTTCCATCTATATATACTGCTCCTTCATCTGGAAAATCTAACGCTCCAAGAATATATAATAGAGTTGATTTACCACAGCCTGATGGTCCCATAATGGAAACAAATTCTCCTTTTTTAATAGAAAAATTAATTTTCTTCAAAACATTGATTTTTTCCGTTCCCACATAATATGACCTACAAACATCTTTTACTTTAATTGCTATATTACTCATTGTATCCTCCAGATTAAATTTTTATTCGTATCTCAATTCCTCTATAATTGACATCTTTTTCATAAACAAAATAGGTGCTATACTTGAAATAATAATTTCAACGGCAGCGATTGAAGAATAAAGAATAAAGCTATTTAAATCAAAATTAATATCAATATATACGCCAATTTTATTTAATATTCCGCTGACATTGTAAATAAACAATAAATATGCAAAAAATGCAATAATAATACAAATGAATGCCATTATTATACTTTCATATACTAAAACCATCTTCTTTTTGCTTTTATTCATTCCTACTGAATCATAAATTGCAAAAATTCTTTTCCTTTGAATAAAACTTATAACAATATTATTCGTTATTCCGATCACAGCTAAGATAATCGCTATTATTGACAAACTATCAATAATACTTAAGAAACTTTTTGCCATAGCTTGATCGCTTTCACGTTTTTCAGTTTCAAGTGCAAAGCTTTGTACTTTATCTGAAATTTCACTATTCTTGATTTCTTTGTAATACTCTTCTATATTCACACCATTTTTGAGTTTTAAACTTATGCTATTTGGATAAACGATTTTAAAATCATTTTTCATATTATCAATATTAATAATTGCAAATGAACCTAAATAAGCCATTTTAGCATTAAAACTACCTGCAATTTTATATGTGTACTCATCGCCTTCATCAGAAATCAAACATACTTCATCGCCAATTTTTTATTATATTTATCTAACAAAGCTTTAGAAAGTAACATATTTCTATCTTTATTATTCAGTTCTGTCATTATATCTTTATTATCATAGTCGAAATAAGTGTTAAATTCAGTATATTTGTCTAATTCTACGCCCTGAACAAGTGATATTGGAGTATTCTCATCCTTGACCTTCATTGAATTATAAGAATAAAAATAATAAGAAGATTCAATATTTTCATTATTATTTATATAATTATAAACATCTTCATCTTCGTGATCCATCAATAGAGCAATATCTGATCTATAAGCAGAAAACATTTCTTCAAATCCTGAAATCACACTTACTGAAATTGTGTTTATTAACAAAACAATCGATAATGTTATAATTATAAGCTTCATATTATCTATTAGATATTTCGAGACTATAGAGTTTTTTAAACTCAAATAAAAATACGGAAACTTCATTTGAAATTTTGATTTAAGCAATTTCACAACATATTTGAAGAAAATCGGCATTCCAATAACAATAAATAAACAAACCGCTACAATAAATAAAATACTATATGCTAAACTTCCATAGAACAAAAATGCAATTCCAAGTACAAAAAATGAAGTACACATTTTAAAAATATCAGACTTTACACTTGCTTTCTTATATATACTATCTATTTGATTTAAAATCAATGATTTTATTGGGAATTTTTTTATTTTAACAGCACAAGCATATACAGATGTAATTGAGATTATCATTGCAAACAGTATACTACATATTCCGTAAGGAATATGTATATTTAGACTCGATATCCACTCAAAAGACATAATATCTTCAGGTTTATCAATAATTATTTTACTTATTATTATTCCAAGGAATAATCCAAGAAATCCACCTATTAGCCCATATATACAAGCTTCAATAATCAAAATACCAATTATTTTTTTCTTAGTAAATCCAACACTTAAAAAAGTACCCATAACGGGTAATCTTTCATTGATTATAATCGTCGCTGTCGTATATAAAATAATAAATCCCATTATACAACTTACAACTAATATAACCAAAAGAGGAATAGTCAAGTTTGAATCGAGCGACTGAGAAATCATTGATTGATCAATTATACTTACTTTTAAATTGTCAAATTTATCATTTAAACGATCTATCGTTAACCTCCGTTCACTTTCTGAACTGTCTTTTAACTTACAATACATGACATTAAAAGAAGATTCATCAATACTAAAATCAAACAAACAATTATTTTTTAAAATAATTTTATAATTATATGTCTCATCATAGAACCAACCTGTATTATCAGTAATAGATGAAATCTCATATTCTTTATCATCCAAATTTATTTTTACTGTATCACCCAATTTGAGGTTATATTTTTCACTTAACCTTTTTGAAACAATTATCCCATCCTTATTATTTGTTTCAATAATATCAAAGTTCATGATTTTGTCAAAAGAACTTTCAGCCATAAAAAGCAGTTCAGAATTAACTTCCTCATCTCTAAAAGCAACTTTTGATTTAATGTTACATATCTTAACCTCTTCGTCAATATTATCATCATTTAAATCTTCTGGCAACAAGTAACTTTTTTCAATATTTTTAGGATAAATAATCAAATCAGTTGACCCATATTGTAAATCATACATCTTCTTTGACTTAATCTTTACGTCTTGCGTTGAAAAAAGGACAATGTATAACAACATTGCAGCAATTCCAACAGAAACAATCATTATCAATGCCCTGATTTTTTTTCTGAAATTGAATTTAGTATATATTTTTTTACCATTAATTATTCCCTCGCATATCATAATTTGTCAATGAATACATCCAAATCAATTATAGAATCATTATCGTCTTTTTTATTTTGCTTATCAATATACTCGCCTAATTGTTTAATTGTTTTAAATGTATACATTATGCTAATATCAATATCACAACTTGGAAACTCATTTCGAATCTCATTTACTATCTTAACAAGCTTTAAAGAATTGATTCCATAAGAACTATATTCCTCATATACACTTATATATATTCTATTAAATTCATTACTAAAAATTTCAGAAAGCTTCTTCTCAGTTTCCGTAAGTGAATACTTTTTCTTTTCCTCTTCAAGATAATTAGAATAAATTGCATTAAGTTCTTCAATTATATTATCATATATTCCTGATTCATAATTATATTTAAGAAGGTTGCGCTGTATCTTTCCACTAGTTGTTTTTGGGAAACTGATCACAGGAATCGTAATAACCTCTACTCCTAGACGTAAATTAATTATTCTTTGTATTATTTTATTTGTTTCGCAAAAGTCTGATAATCTTGATTTAAAGATAACGAATAATAAAAGTATATCCTTATTTGCATTTGCATCATAAATACTTGTAGCAGCAAATTCAAATGATTCTTTTTTTAATGATGCTGCAACGATTTTTTCAATATCACTTGGAAAGAAGTTTTTACCATTAATTATCATCATTTCTTTTTTTCTTCCAACAACAATCAATTGATCATCAACCGTTACACCTATATCTCCAGTTTTCAACCAGCCATCATCTGTATAAAGTAATTCTGTTTGTAAAGAATCTAAGTAATATCCCTTTGCAATATTTTTACCATTTATTTCAATGTTTCCTACAACTTCATGATTGCAAATATTTCCTTCATCATCAGTTAATCTATAATCGCATTCTTCTATAGCCTGTCCAAGTTTTACAAAGCATACTGAATTTGAATCTTTTTCATTTACTCGCTCAATAAATGAACCAATATTTAAACTTTCCCTGCTAAGGAAAACGGTCTCGAGATTTGATTCGACATCAGGAAAAGTCACAGCCAATGATGCCTCTGCTAATCCGTAAACAGGAAAAAAAGAATTTTTTCTCAAATTATTCTTTTCAAAAATATTCAAAAATTTATTACAAGTAGATGCAATAACTGGTTCTGCTCCATTAAAAATAACCCTTACATGGCTTAAATCAAAATCAAGATCAACATTCTTTTGTAATGCTCTAAAAATATATTCATATCCAAAATTAGGTGAATTAATAATTGTGCATTTATATTCACTAACTTTTTCAAGCCATTTAAGAGGTTTTTTCATAAAATACATGGGAAGCATTATATATTGATTAGCTTGACAATACATAGGTGATAAATGAAACCCAATTAGTCCCATATCATGTGTTAATGGGAGCCACGAAAAACTACTGTCATAATCATAAATACCATTCAATCCCTTGATTATCGCTTTAACATTGGAGATAATATTACCATGCGTTAAAATAACTCCCTTAGGGACATCTGTAGAGCCTGATGAAAACTGTATAAACGCAACATCATCTTCTGATATTCTATCAAACTTACAATCTAAATCAAAACAATTCAAATAATTATCAAAATCCAGAAATTTATTTATGCTGAAATACTTCTCAAACTTATTTTCTTCTATTCGGTTTTTTTCGCAAAATGATTTATATGCATTCAAATTTTTTTCATTAGAAAAAACATATGGTGATTTCAATTTATCTAAAATATTACTAAGTCTATTAAAGCTTTCTGCAGAATAACTACACGAAATTGGAATTGCAATAAACCCTCCCAGAATAGAAGCCCAAAAAAGAATAATAAATTCATCTGTCGAATCAGTATAAATTACAACTTCATCGCCTTTTTTTATTCCTTTATCTCTCATCATACATAGCGTATATACAGCCTCTCTATATAGCATTTTATATGTCAAAAACTTTTCACATTTGTCGTTGATCATAGTTATGCCTTTATTATCGATATCACTTACATTAATTATCATATCAAATAAAGTCTTCAATAAAATACCTCCTCATAATATCTTGTAAAATCTCGCAAATGCTCACAAAATCTCAATTTTCAAATACAAAAGTGATAAATAAGAGATTGTTGTGGATAATTCACTGCATAAATGCGCGACATAACGAATTCAGAGTATAAGAAGCAAGGCGACACATAAAAAATTCTTCAAAGTTCTTGATGCAAACCCATTCCGTTACAGCAACAAACCTCCTATTATCAACAGGATCATCTGACGTGCAGAATCCTAACTTCCTTCGTACTGCCTATCCATAGCTGGACGTCAGCTCAGTTCCTTCTCGAGGTCATGTCACCTGGTGATAATTCTTGATGCCTGCTGGTTCTTTCTTTACTTGTATCAACTAAGCTTCCATTATAGTACCATTTGGTGGACGCTTCCTATAAGTTCTACTTTTAGGACTTACACCTGTTTATGCCGCTATCGGCACTTCTTCATGACACATGATAACACTTAATTATTTCTTCGGATCATAATCTGTAACCGTATTCAGAATTGTATAAAATACTCGTATCAGCTTGTTGGTTAGCACCATCAATGACTATATTTTCTTAAATGGATTCTCTTTCCTGCTTGTATAATAGCGATGTATTTCTTTGAATGCCTGATTGCTTGCTTTGAAAGATAAAACTGCGTCAAACAGCAGCTATCGAAGACGTTTTCGTTCTCGCTTGCTTATACTTGATTTGCAATTGTGCTTACCAGAACTGTCTTTTACTATCGCCAGTCCAGCGAGCTGCTGTAATTGCTTTACATTTGTTAAACGTCTGATATCTCCTACTTTTGCGATAATCCTGATATGTTCTTCATCCGATTCCTTTTATCTGCAATCCGCTCTCTGCGTAAGGCCCCTACTTACCAACTCTTCTATAAATCAGATTATCTGTTCAAGTCGGCTTTGCAGTATTTCGGAGTCTTCAAGCAGAAGCGATATCTCTATTCTTGCAATATCAATTCTTTCTGTATTGCCCATACTTCTTGCAGCAGCTTTTCATTTGGTGTATAATTCATATTAGAACACCTTTCCGTAGATTATTTTACTAACTTTCGCTTCGTCAGTATTTACATTCTACTATGAGGTTTTCTTTTTTCAACCTGCGTTTTTTACAGAAAGCTTCTTTTACAAAATAATTATCTAACCCAAACTTATAACCTGTACGAATTACGTGGCATTATGCTAAGTCTATACCGAAACCAGTAACTCGACTGACAAAAAAAATATCTGAAAAACTCTCCCTTGCTTTCAGTTTAGATCTTAAACGTTCTACTAGTTCCGCAGTTATTTTGAGTTAACGTCAAAAAACACTATAAACATTAATAGTATTCAAATTCGTTAAAAACAAATTATAATTTTAATAACTCATACTTTTCACACGCAAAATTTTTTATTGACACATTTTTTGCTTAATAATACTAATTACTTTTTCTGTATTTTCGTTCAAATAAAAATGGTTGCCATGAAATTTATATAACTCATAATCACCATAATCGCTCCACGCATTTATATCTTCATCTGTTATAGATTTATCCTCATCGCCAACAAAAATATAAAAAGTATTATTTATTCTATCTTTTGACCTAAGGACATATTGTTCATTTATCTCAAAATCATGATATAAAATAGGATTAAATGTATTAAATATTTTTTTGTTTAAAAAAAAGTCATTTGAGATTCCACCTAAATTAATAACCGCTTCCTTGTATTCTTCAAAATTCAGCTCTGAGATTTTTACATTTACTTTACAATGAGGAGCTCTACACCCAGACATAAAAATATGTTTTGGCAAAGTGAAGCCGTCTATTAACAACTTTCTATACACTTCATATGTAATAAGTGCGCCCAAACTATGACCAAATATTGCATATTCGCAATCACACTCATTTTCTATATAACCTGCAATGTCTTCAGCTGCCTCGAAAATACTTTTATACCACTCTTCTCCCATTCTCATTCCATGTCCTTTATACTCAATAGGACAAAAGTCAATACTCGAATCATTCCATTTTGAGTAATAAAACGATGATCCACCCGAATACGGCAACAAATATACTTTCAAATCTAAATCCCAACTCCTCACAATTATTTTTTAAAACTTGTCAATGCTAACAAGGACTCATTTTTATTCAAAAAAATTATACATATCTCCCTTATCATTATCAAATCTAAATAATTAAAAATTTTCTTCTACTTTAAACTTAAAATCCGTTAGAATCTTCTTAATTTCTTCTAATGAAAAAACTCTTCCCAACAAATGAAAAATGTTTTCAAAATCAAAATTATATTGTGGAACCCAGACTGATTCATTAAGAACCTGTCTTCACAAGCTAAAATCTACGCAACAGGGTTTGTAAATTGGAAATGATACAAACATTTTCTTGGTAAAAAGTTTTAATTTCATAGTCCTTTGACAAACGCCTAGACCAAGT
>Ga0129314_1002180_pt1 | contig 11433 bp, 8 predicted proteins | sample O1111metagenome_FD_94431 | JGI IMG/M metagenome (GOLD analysis project Ga0129314, IMG submission 94431) | Orangutan individual fecal microbial communities from fecal samples from Wisconsin, USA - O1111 metagenome | ecosystem: Host-associated > Mammals > Digestive system > Large intestine > Fecal...
ACGCCGGTCTTTCCCGCCAGATCCTCCGCCCTGGTGGGGACGCCGTTGAGGGCGTAGTGGAGGGACAGCGTCCAGGGCAGGTCCTGGAAAGGCCGGGTGGTCTTGCCCTCAAAGTAGAAGTGGTCCGGGGCGTCGCCGCCGAAGTCGAAGGTAGTGGTGTCGCCGCCGGTGACAGGCTCCGTGCCGTCCGTCAGGTTGTTGACGGCGTCGTAAGTACCGTAGTCGGTGATGGACGAAGCGCCGTTGAGGGTGTAGCTCTTGACCACGCTGCCCTCCGTCAGGTTGCCGTAGTAGTCCAGGGTGGCGTAATACGCCTCGTCAAAGGTGGGGGAGACGCCGTCGCCGATGGGTTCCGCCGCGGCGGCGGAGGGGACGAGGGTCATCGCCAGCGCCCCGGCCATGGTCAGCGCCATCCCCCGGAGCAGCGTCCTGCGCGGGCCGGATTGTCTCATAAGATCAGCCTCCTGAATTTTATCAACAAATGTCCTATAAAAAATAGTTGTTGATTTATCAATCAGGGTTGATTATAATATGAGAGAACAGAAAAATCAAGCGACCTTTGTTCAAAATTGGACACTTGTTGAAAAATGTCTATCTCCCGGGCGGCGGCGCCGCCAGACGGGAAGGACAGAGAGGAACCGACATGACAAATTCTGACGACCGGCGGGCCAAGCGCAGCCGCCGCCTTTTGAAGCAGGGACTGCAGGAGCTGCTGCTGGAGAAGCAGTTCTCCGACATCAGTGTCCGGGACATCACAGACCGCATGGACCTGAACCGGGGCACGTTCTATCTCCACTATCCGGACACCTACGCCCTGCTCCAGAGCCTGGAGGACGACGTGATGGAGGAGGCCCAGAAGATGGTGGACCAGCACCGGGGGGAGGTCCTGGAGGACACCACCCTCCGGCCCATCTTCGGCCCCATTCTGGACTACATCGTGGAGAACCGGGAGCTGTGCACCTCCCTGTTCGTCAACAACGCCAGCAGCAACTTTGTGGGCCGGGTCAACGAGCTCATCGACCGCAACGGCTCCGGCATCATCCGGGGACGGTATCCCGGCGCGCCGGAGGAGGAGCTGGAGTACGTGCTGAGCTTCATCTCCTTCGGCCTCATCGGCCTCATCAAGAAGTGGTTCGACGAGGACATGCGCATGGACAAGGAGCAGCTGCTGGACATGGCGGATCAGATCGTCAACACCATCTGCCGCGCCCGGTTCAAACGGGGATGATACTGAAAAAGACCGCCGCGAAACAAACCTGTTTCGCGGCGGTCCTGTCATATGTGTTGCCGTGTGTTATTTCAGCAGGGCGCTGTTGTTGATGAGACGGTCGGCGTACAGGAACAGCACGTCGGCGCCCTCGAAGTCCACGTACTGGGGCAGCAGGGAGGAGACCATGTACCGCAGGTCCACCAGCGTGACCTTGGAGTAGGCCTCCAGCAGCAGGGGCGCCAGGCTGCTGGCGTAGGAGTCCCGGAAGATCACCAGCTCCCGGTCTCCGGCGGCGTTGGGGTTCTCGATGGTCACCAGGGGGGTGGGGCCGGAGAGGAACAGGTCGTAGGAGCTGTCCGTGTCAATGAGGGACGTGTCGTAGACGCCGGGGGCGTCGGGATGCTGGATGTCCGCCACCTGAGCGGTTTCTGTCCAGGCGCTGGTGAGCCAGCGGACGGTCTCCGTGGGCAGGGAGGCGTCCGTCAGACGGTAGGCGCCGGAGAAGCCGTCCTGCGCATGGATGGTAAAGGCGTCGTGGTCCACGGTGAAGCCCATGGCCCCGCCGATGGCGTCCGCCACAGGCAGCAGGGACTCCTGCCGCCAATGGGGATCGGTGGCGTAGTAGTCCGCCAGGGTCAGGCAGTCCGTGAGATCGATGGCGTTCCAGCTCGGCAGCTCGGTCTTCAGCTGGCCGGTGATGGCCCCGTGGTCCAGACGGGCCGCCGTCCCGGCGTACCAGCTTTTGTCGGGGATGGCGGCGTAGTACACGGCTTCGCTGTCCGGGAAGTAATCCGCCTTCAGGGACTTCAGCTTCTCCGCCAGACGGGTCACGGACTTGGCGTCCACGGCCTCGCCCGCCGGGATGTAGCCGCCGGTCTGACTGTCACCGGCTTCTCCCAGGGAGCGGAAGTTGGCGGTGAGGGCGTCGGCGCTGGTGTTGTCCATCACCAGCAGCACCAGCTCGCCGATGTTCTCCACCCGGACGTTCTCCGGGTCCACGCCCACGCAGATCCACTTCTGGGGATTGACGTTGGCGGCGATGTCCCGCTTGACCTGCTCCACGTCCGTGCCGTCCTTCAGACGGACCAGGCAGACGGAGTGGGCACGGGAGGACATCATGGGCTCGCAGGCGACGCCCTCGATGAAGTCCAGCTTCTCCACGCCCAGGAAGAAGGACAGGTTTTCCTCCGTCAGCTCCGTGGTCATGAGGCCGGTGGTACGGGTCCCGGTCCCGGCGTAGACGGCGCCCAGAATATCCACCAGGGAGCTGTCCGGAGTGACAGTGCTTCCGGCCATGGCCCGGGCGGTGGACAGGGACACGGCGGAGATCATGCCGCTTTCCAGCAGGGCGTCGGCCAGAGTGCCGCTGCCATCCCGCAGCTGGGCGCCAAGGGCGGCGTAGGACACCAGAACCACGTCCCTCCGGCGGAAGTCCCCGGTGTTGACGCCCTCCGGCAGGATGCCGGCCTGCTTGCCCAGCGTCTTCCAGTTGTCGTAGACGGTGCCCTCCGCACCGTCGGCATAACCCAGGGTCCGGAGAACGAAGGTGACGTACATGGCGGCGGTAGCCTGTCCGTATGGATCGAAGGTGGCGGCGGTGCGGCCTTTAGTCAGGCCGTTCTCATAGGCGTAGCCCAGGATGGCGTCGGCGTTCTCCCAGCCCGACGGCACGTCGGTGAAGGGGTGCCGCGTTTCCGCCTCCTCGTCGCTGCCGCTGTAGATGGCCTCCCATTCTTTGCCGGACAGCCGCAGCAGCATCACCAGGGCCTCCATCCGGGTGGGCGCCCGGTCCAGCTCAAAGCCCTGGGCGGTGCCCCGGAACAGATTCAGCTCCTTCAGCGCCTCCGCCTGCCGCTGGGCGTCGCCGGTATCCGCCGCCAGGGCGGGGAGGGCGCAGGACACCGCCAGCGTCAGGGCCAGCAAAAGGCTGCAAAGTTGTTTTCCGATTCGTCTCATTGTGGGAAACCTCCTGATGTTTGTCCGCCTGTCAGCGACGGCGGTCTTGATAATACTTCAGACGGAGAACGGGGCAAAAAAGTTCCGGCCCGTCCGGTTTTTCTGAAAAATTTTCCCTGCCGGAGTCCGTCTTCCCGAAACGGGACGCCCGCCGGGGAGCGGCAGAGGGAACGGCGTCCCGCTGCCGGGACGCCGTTTGGATGGTCCGGCGAAGCGGACTGCCGGTCACGCGAAGAACTTATCCCACATTCCCAGCAGGAAGATCAGCAGGATGACGCAGGGCAGGATGTAGGTCATGTAGAACCGCAGGCCGTTGGAGATGCGAAGGCCCCGGCCGGTGTTGGCCTCCTGAATGAAGCTGTTCCAGCCCCAGCCCCTGCGGGACACGCAGAACAGCAGATAGAGCAGGGAGCCCAAGGGCAGCAGGATGTTGCTGACCAGGAAGTCCTCCAGATCCATGATGTTTCCGCCAAAAATCTCCACGCCGGAGAGGACGTTGAAGCCCAGCACGCAGGGCAGGGACAGCAGGATCATCAGCACCACGTTCACCGCCGAAGCTTTCCGGCGGGAGCAGCCGGTGAGATCCATGCAGCAGGCCAGGATATTCTCGAACACGGCCAGCACGGTGGAGAAGGCGGCGAAGGACATGAACAGGAAGAACAGGCTGCCCCACAGCCGTCCGCCGGCCATGTGGCTGAAGATGTTGGGCAGGGTGATGAAGATCAGCCGGGGACCGCTGCCGGCGTCCACGCCGAAGGCGGAGCAGGCAGGGAAGATGATGAGGCCGGAGACGAAGGCCACAAAGGTGTCCAGGGCCGCCACCCGCACCGCCTCGCCGCACAGGGCGTGCTCCTTGCCGATGTAGCTGCCGAAGATGGCCATAGCGCCGATGCCCAGGCTCAGGGTGAAGAAGGACTGGTTCATGGCCGCCACGGCCACGGTGCCGAGTCCGATGTCCCGCATCCGCTGGATGTCCGGCACCAGATAGAACCGCAGGCCCTCGCCGCCGCCCTCCAGCAGCACGCTGTGGACGGCCAGCACCGCGATCAGGGCCAGCAGGGCCAGCATCATCACCTTGGTGACCTTCTCTACGCCGTTCTGTACGCCGGTGGAACAGATGAAGAAGCCGATGACCACCACCAGCACCATCCAGAAGGTCATGACGCCGGGACTGGCCAGCATCTCGCCAAAGACGGCCTCCGTCTCAGCGGTGGAGGCCCCGGCGAAGGCGCCGGCGGCGGTGAGATAGAAGTAGTGGAGCATCCAGCCGGCCACGGTGGTGTAGAACATCATCAGCAGATAGTTGCCCGCCATGGCCATCCAGCCGTGGAGATGCCACTTCTGTCCCGGCTTTTCCAGCACCTGACAGGCCATCAGAGGGCTTCTACGGCTGGCCCGGCCGATGGCGAATTCCACTGTCACCATGGGCACGCCCATGGCGATGAGGAAGAAGAGGTAGAGCACCACAAAGGCGCCGCCGCCGTACTGTCCGGTGATATAGGGGAATTTCCACACATTGCCGATCCCGATGGCGCATCCCGCCGACAGCAGGATGAATCCCAGCCGGGAACCCAGCTTTTCTCTTTGCTCCATGATGTCCTCCAGTTGTTGATGTTGTGATGTTCGCGCTTCCCACGGGGCACGCCAGTGGGAGAGACGAGAAGTTTAATTATTGTATCATATTCCGCTGTGCTTGAAAAGAACTATGTTTTCCACTGAAGCAAATTTTTTCTCGAAATGTGCACAAAACGCGAAAAAACGGGGCTGTCAAAGGACAGCCCCGTTTATCACGCGGAGAGTTAGTTGTTGTTCAGCTCGGTGATGCCGTCGATGCGGAGATCAAAGTAAGGAGCGGAACGGATGACGGACTCCTCGAAGATGCCGTCCTTAATGCACTCGGCGCCGTTCATGCCGTAGGAGTCGGTGTAGCTGGTGAGATGCTCGCCGCCAACGGTGAAGTTGGCGCAGTCGAACACGTTCAGGCTGCCGTCCTTGATGCCGGCCCAAGCGGCGTCAACGGCCTCCTGGGTGCCCTCGGCGCAGCTCTCGCCCAGAGCGGAGATCATGACAGCGCCGTCCTTCACGCCGGTGGCGTAGTCAGCGGGGATCTCCTCACCGTTGATGAACTTCTCCAGAGTGGCCTTGTACAGGACGGACCAGTTGTTCTGAGCGGAGGTCAGAGCGGCCTGGGGAGCCACGGAGAGCATGTCGATGTTGTAGCCCACGGAGTAGACCACGGCGCCGCCGTCGAAGGCCTCCTGCACGGCGCTGGGAGCGCCGGTGGAGTCGGCGTGCTGGCCGATGATGACGCAGCCCTTGGCCATCAGAGCCTTGGCGGTCTCGTTCTCAGCCACGGGGTCATACCAGGCGCCGGTGTACTGAACGTCCATGTGAGCCTCGGGGACGATGGACTGGACGCCCAGGAAGAAGGCGGTGTAGCCGGAGACCACCTCGGCGTAGGGATAAGCGCCGACGTAGCCGATGTAGGGATCGGTGACGGTACCGGCGTCCATCAGCTCCTTCAGCTTCATGCCGGCCACGATACCGGACACGTAGCGGGACTCATAGACGTTGGTGAAGATGTTCTTCAAGTTGTCCAGGCCGGAGCCGGCGGCCTGGTCGCCAGTGCAGGCGACGAAGGTGACGTCGGGATAGTCCTCAGCGGCCTGCTGCATGTAGGTCTGATGACCGTAGGAGTCGGAGAAGATGATGCCGCAACCGTCCTCGGCCAGCTCGACGGCCATGTCGTAGCAGGTCTCGTCCTCGCCGATATTGTACTTGAACACCACCTGGCTGTCAACGTCGATGCCCAGCTCCTTGCAGGCCTCGGTGAGACCCTCAATGTGAGCGGCGTCATAGCCGGACTGGATATCATGGACGCAGATGAGACCGACCTTCACGTCAGCGGCGGGATCGGCAGTGCTGGCGGCGGCGCTGGAAGCGGAGCCGGAGGCTGCGGGGGCACTGGAAGCGGCGGAAGAACCGGAGCTGGAGCTGCCGCAGGCGGCCAGGCTCATGGTCATCAGGCCGGCCAGCAACAATGCAAGAAACTTCTTCATTCTGTTTTCCTCCTTTAAAATTTTGAGACAAAGAATGGACAAGGGAAGACCTTGTCTATCCACATCATACAGGTTCCCATATGAAAATTCAACTGCAAAATTAAATTTTGCGTAACTTTACATGAAGAATTTTACAAGGGAAAATTTTGAGATTTTTGGGGAAGTCCCACAAATCCAAGGGAAATACACGGAACATAGCTGTAAAAAAGGGGAACGCGCGGCGTTCCCCTTCGATCAGATGTTCACAGATGGACGGCGGTGCCGGTTTTGCCGTCGATGCCGTCCCGGGCCTTCTCCAGCAGGGTGATGAGGGCGGTGCGGCCGGGCTTGGACTCGGCGAACTTCACGGCGGCCTGGACCTTGGGCAGCATGGAGCCGGGGGCGAACTCGCCCTCCGCCGCGTATTTTCGGGCCTCCTCCGGCGTCAGATGATCCAGCCACTGCTGGTCCGGCTTGCCGAAGTGAATGGCCACCTTCTCCACGGCGGTGAGGATGATGAGGGTGTCCGCGTCCAGCTCCTCTGCCAGCAGCTCGGAGGCAAAGTCCTTGTCGATGACGGCCCCGGCGCCCTTCAGGTGGTTGCCCTGGTCGGGATAGACGGGGATGCCTCCGCCGCCGCAGGCGATGGCAACCTGCCCGGCGTCCACCAGAGTCCGGATGGTCTCGATCTCCACGATGGCCTTGGGCTTGGGAGAGGCCACGCAGCGCCGCCAGCCCCGGCCGGCGTCCTCCATGACGCAGTCGCCCCGGCGGCGCAGCTCCTCGGCCTCCGCCTCGGTCATGAACGTGCCGATGGGCTTGGAGGGATTCTGGAACGCCGGATCTTTGGGGTCCACTTCCACTTGGGTGAGGATAGTGGCCACGGGTCTGGGGATCCCCCGGTCCAGCAGCTCCTCCCGCAGGGAATTCTGAAGATCGTAGCCGATATAGCCCTGGCTCATGGCGGTGCAGACGGACATGGGAGCCAGGGGATGCCGGTGGTCTTCCCGGGACAGGGTGGTCATGGCGGCGTTGATCATGCCCACCTGGGGGCCATTGCCGTGGGCCACCACCACCTGATGGCCCTCCTCGATCAGATCCACGATGGCCTTGGCCGTGTGACGGACGGCGGCCATCTGCTCCGGCAGATTGTTCCCCAGCGCGTTGCCGCCCAGGGCGATGACGATGCGTTTACCCATAATCGGTGTAACCCCTTTTCTGATACTAATTTCAAATGAACTGCCTTCATTTGAAATCCCGCGCGCTTTGTGCGCCCGCGTCGTGCGCAGCGCACGCCGCGCCGTCTCATAAAAACCTGAGGCGCTTTGCGCTGTCAGAAATCGTTCAGGCGTCTGATCAGGTTTTGATATGATAGGATCGCGGAGACTACCCGATAGTTTTGGCGGGAAATCCGAGGATATTCCCGCCAAAACAGAAAAACTGTATAAATGGAACGGCCCGGGTGCTCAGAACAGCTTCCGCTTTCCGCCGGCGTCCAGAGCCATCAGGGCGCTGACGGGGTCTTTCACCTTGGACATAAGGATCATGGCGGCGATGATGTAGGGCTTGAAGCTGGCCTGCTTGTACAGCGGCACCAGATAGCGGTCGAACACGGAGCGGTCCACCTCGCCCTCCGGGCAGCTGAGACCGGAGATGTCGGCGGGCAGGCAGTGGAGGTACAGGGCCTTGCCGTCCTTGGTGCGCTTCATCATGTCCTCGGTGCAGGTCCAGTCCTTGTGCTGGGCGTTCTGGGCCAGAAGCTGCTGCTCCAGGGCATTGATGCCCGCCTGGTCGCCGGCCTGATACAGCTTCGTCCGCTGCTCCATGGCGGCGAAGGGCGCCCAGCTCTTGGGATACACGATGTCGGCTCCGTCGAAGGCCTCCTCCATGGTGGCGACCTTCTTGTAGGAGCCGCCGGTGGCCGCGGCGTTCTTCCGGGCGATCTCCTCCACCTCGGGCATCACGTCATAGCCCTCGGGGTGGGCCAACACCACGTCCATGCCGAACCGGGTCATCAGGCCGATGACGCCCTGGGGCACGGACAGGGGCTTGCCGTAGGAGGGGGAATAGGCCCAGGTCATGGCGATCTTCTTGCCCTTCAGGTTCTCCACGCCGCCGAAGTGGTGGATGATGTGGAGCATGTCCGCCATGCACTGGGTGGGATGGTCCACGTCGCACTGGAGGTTCACCAGGGTGGGCTGCTGCTCCAGAATGCCGTCCCGGTAGCCCTCCTTCACGGCGTCCATGAAGGTCTTCTGATACTTGTGGCCCTCACCGATGAACATGTCGTCCCGGATGCCGATGACCTCGGCCATGAAGGACACCATGTTGGCGGTCTCCCGGACGGTCTCTCCGTGGGCGATCTGGGACTTCTTCTCATCCAGATCCTGACAGGTCAGGCCCAGCAGATTGCAGGCGGAGGCGAAGGAAAACCGGGTCCGGGTGGAGTTGTCCCGGAAGATGGAGATGCCCAGGCCGGAGTCGAAGATCCGGGTGGACTTGTTCCGCTCCCGCAGGTCCCGGAGGGCGTCGGCCACGGTGAAGATGGCGTCCAGTTCCTCGTCGGTCTTGTCCCAAGTCCAGTAGAAGTCGGACTTGTACATATTGTTGATGTGCAGCGTCTCCAGATGCCGCGCCAGTTCAATGGTCTTGGACATGATGATTTGTTATCTCCTTTCCGAAATGGAAGCTCTCTTTACAAAAGAATGACGAAGCGCCGTCAGCGGCGGAACCGTTTACTGGACGTCGCCGGCCCGGTACTCACACACATCCTCGCCGCCCATGCCCTTGTAGAAGGAGGGGACGGCGGCGTAGACGGCAGCGCAGGTCACCAGGTCTTCCTTCCAGGTGATCTCGTTGGGGGCGTGGGCCTGGGACTCGGCGCCGGGGCCGAAGCCCACGCAGGGGATGCCGTACCGGCCCTGGATGGCCACGCCGTTGGTGGAGAAGGTCCATTTGTCGATGAGGGGGGCCTTCCGGCGGCGTGCGGCCTCCGGCGCGGAGGGATTGCCCACCCGCTGGTCGCCGTACAGGGCCTTGTGGGCGTCCACCAGCGCCTGGACGTGGGGGGCGCTCTCCTTGTTGATCCAGGTGGGGAAGTAGCACTCGGTCTCGTACTTCAGGCCGGTCCAGGCGGGACGGTCGTAGCGGTACATGGAGACCTTCACGTCGTCGCCGTACTTCTTGACGCTGGGCAGGTTCCGGATCTCCTCCAGGCAAGACTCCCAGGTCTCGCCGGCGGTCATACGGCGGTCGATGGAGATGGAGCAGCTGTCCGCCACGGCGCAGCGGGAGGGAGAGGTGAAGAAGATCTCGGACACGGTGCAGGTGCCCCGGCCCAGGAACTGGGCGTCCTCGTAGTGATCGGGGTTGAATGCGGGATTCAGCATCTTCACCAGGCCCCGGACGGCGTAGGAGTCGCCGTCGCCGTTCTCGTTGAGGGCACGGACGTCCTGGAGAATGTCGGCCATCTTGTAGATGGCGTTGTCGCCCCGCTGGGGAGCGGAGCCGTGGCAGGACACACCGTGGACGTCCACCCGGATCTCCATGCGGCCCCGGTGGCCCCGATAGATGCCGCCGTCGGTGGGCTCCGTGGAGATGACGAACTCCGGCGTCACGTGGTCCTCATTGTGGATGTACTGCCAGCACAGGCCGTCGCAGTCCTCCTCCTGGACGGTGCCGGTGACCAGGATGGTGACGTCCTCGGGGATGAGGCCCAGGTCCTTCATGATCTTCGCGCCGTAGACGGAGGACACCAGACCGCCCTCCTGATCGGAGCCGCCCCGACCGCCGATCTCTGTGTCGGTCTCATAGCCCACGTAGGGGTCGAAGCTCCAGTTGTCCTTGTTGCCGATACCCACGGTGTCGATATGGCCATCGTAGGCAATGATACGGGGGCCGTGGCCCATCCAGCCCAGGACGTTGCCCTCCGGGTCGATCTCCACCTTGTCGAAACCCACCTTTTCCATCTCGGCGGCAATGCGCCGGATGACGCCCTCCTCGCCGCAGCTCTCACTGGGAATGGCGATCAGGTCCCGCAGAAACCGGGTCATATCCGCCTCATAGCCCTTGGCGGCAGCTTTGATCGCTTCAAAATCCATATCCATTGCCTCCTAAAAACATTTTATCACAATGCTTTTGCCGTGCCGGTCCGTCAGCAGGACGCACGGATCTGCTCCTATCATAACATAAGAACGAAGGATGTCAAACAAAAAATTTGAAGCACTAAAAATTCTTTTGAAAACAGATTGATTTTTCACGAATTTATGGTATGATAGAGACGTAAATTCAGGTGATTTTCCCAGACAACGCCAGGAGAGCGGCTGTCTGCACGGAAGATCTCCGGGAGGAGGGATACCACACGGAAGCCGGAAAACTGGAGCTGCTCAAGCAGATCGCGGCGGGCATCGCCGCGCAGTTCGGAAGCGACTGTGAAGTGGTGGTCCACGACCTGAGCCGGCACCCCGACCGGTGCATCGTGGCCATTGAGAACGGACACGTCACCGGGCGGAAAGTGGGGGACGGCGCGTCCCGGGTAGTTCTGGAGCAGATGGAGCACCAGGACCAGCAGCCCTCGGACCACCTGCGCTATCTGACGAAGACGCCGGACGGCAAGATCCTGAAATCCTCCAGCATCTACGTCCGCAACTCCCGGGGGAAGGTCAGCGCCATCCTGTCCATCAATTATGACATCTCCAAGCTGCTGATGGTGGAGGGGGCGGTCCGGGAGCTGGTGGCCACGGAGGACCCCCAGACGGCGGAGCCGGAGAAGATCATCAACATCAGCGACATGCTGGAGGATCTGATCCAGCAGTCGGTGGCCCTGGTGGGAAAGCCGGTGGCCATGATGAACAAGGAGGACAAGGTGCGGGCCATCCGGTTCCTGAACCAGAACGGCGCGTTCCTGGTGACGAAATCCGGCGACAAGGTCGCCAAATACTTCGGCATCTCCAAGTATACGCTCTATTCGTACATCGACACGAAACAGGACAATAAACAACAGGAGGGTAAGCAGTCAACATGATCGATCTGACTATCAACAAAACTGGCCTGGCCCACAACATCCAGAAAGCCCGGGAGAACAAAATCGTCATCCCCACCATCGCCCAGATGCAGCATCCGGAGACGATCCCGGAGAAGATCCAGGAGCGGCTGAAGGCCGTGGGCCTGTGGGACGTGAATCCTCTGAACCTGTTCCGCATCACCTGGAAGAACGAGGCCAAGGAGAGC
>Ga0129314_1002182_pt1 | contig 11428 bp, 13 predicted proteins | sample O1111metagenome_FD_94431 | JGI IMG/M metagenome (GOLD analysis project Ga0129314, IMG submission 94431) | Orangutan individual fecal microbial communities from fecal samples from Wisconsin, USA - O1111 metagenome | ecosystem: Host-associated > Mammals > Digestive system > Large intestine > Fecal...
AGCTCCCCGAAGTTCTCCGGCAGCAGTTCGCCGATTCGCTCCTTCAGCCAGATGGCCGCCGTGGGGCTGGCCCCGCCGGTGGAGATGCCCACGGACAGCTCCCCCCGCCGTACCAGGGCGGGAAACAAAAAGGTACATGCCTCCCGGTCATCCACCGCGTTGACGGGAATGCCCCGGACGCGGCACAACTCCGCCGCCTGACGGTTCACCGCCCGGTCGTCCGACGCGGCGATGACGAAGGTCCGGTTTTCCACATCCTGTGGAGAAAACTCCCGGCAGATCCGGGAAATGTTCCCCATTTCCGCCAGCTCCGGGCAGAAATTGGGGGAAACTACCGTCAGTTCCGGGCCGTAGGGCAGCAGTTTTTCCACCTTCCGCAGAGCCACGATGCCGCCGCCGATGATCAGTCCGGGCTGTCCGGCAATATCCATGAAAAAGGGAAAATACGCCACGCCGCTCACCTACCCGTAATAATACTGCCAGCCGCCGCTGGTCTCCATCCGGCAAAGCCGGATGCCGAAGGCCCGGTCCAGCACGCCGCCGGAGAAGATCTCCTCCGGGGTGCCGGTCTGCCGCAGAGCGCCGTCCCACAGCACCGCCACCCGGTCCGCCGTCCGCAGGGCCAGACACAGGTCATGGAGCACCAGCACCACCGCGCGACCCTGCCCGGCCAGCCGCCGGGTCGTCTCCATGACCTCCAGCTGATGGCGGACGTCCAGATAGGTGGTGGGCTCGTCCATGAGAATGGTCTCCGTGTCCTGGGCCAGGGCCATGGCCAGATACACCCGCTGTCGCTGACCGCCGCTGAGGGTCTGGACGTCCAGCCCTGCCAGGTCCAGAGCGTCCACGGCTCGGAGGGCCTGTTCTGCCGCCGCGTAGTCCTCCGGCCGGTATTTCCGGGGATAGCCCAGATAGGGGAACCGGCCGTGAAGCACCATCCGCCTGGCAGTGATGCTGGGCACGTTCCGGGACTGGGCCAGATAGGCGATCTTATGGGCCAGCTGCCGCCGGGTCAGGGTCTCCGCCGGAGCGCCGTCCACCAGGATGTCCCCGCCCAGCTTCGGCAGCAGGCCCGGCACGGTCTTCAGCAGCGTGGACTTGCCGCAGCCGTTGGGTCCCACCAGGACCAGCACCTCTCCCGGCCGGAATTCCAGATCCACGCCGGACAGCACCGCCCGGCCGGGATAGCCCACTGTCAGGTTCCGCAGCTCAATCATGGATGCGTCCCCCTCTCTGCCGCAGCAGCAGCCAGATAAAGAATGGCCCGCCCACGAAAGACAGCACAATGCCCACCGGCAGCTCATAGGGGGCGAACAGCACCCTTGCCAGCAGGTCGCAGCCTGTCAACAGGGCGGCGCCCCCCAGGGCGGCGGCGGGCAGCAGCCGTCCGCTCTCTCCGCCCACCAGCCGCCGCATGATATGGGGCACGATGAGTCCCACAAAGCCCAGCAGGCCGGAAAAACTCACCGCGGCCCCCGCCAGGGCGGCGGCCAATGCCAGCATCCCCAGCCGCACCGCCTTCACCGGCAGGCCCAGGCTCCGGGCGGTGTCGGCCCCCAAGGCCAGCACGTCCAGCTCATTGTGCAGCGTCATGGCCAGGGCCAGACACAGCAGGATCACCCACGCCGCCGGGATCAGGCGGCTCATGGGCACATTGTCGAGTCCGCCCACCCGGAAATCTGAATAGCCGGTGAGGGCGTCGGGGATCAGCGTCACCACCGCGTCCACGCCGGCGCTGAACACGCTGGACACCGCCACACCCGCCAGCACCAGCGTCATCCGGGACGCTCCGGTGCGCTCCGCGATGAACAGCACCAGTCCCACGCTGCAAAAGGCCCCCAGAAACGCCGCCAGGGGCACCAGCCCCACGGCGGCGGGGAACAGGGCGCAGCACAGCGCCGTCAGCAGCCCCGCCCCGGCGTTGACGCCGATGATGTTGGGCGCCGCCAGCGGATTGGCCAGTACCGCCTGGATGATGGCGCCGGATACGGCCAGCGCCGCCCCCGCCAGCAGGGCGCCGCAGGTCCGGGGCAGCCGGATGTATCGCAGGATGCGGTACGCCGGGTTCCGGACGTCTCCCGCCAGCAGCGCCCGGAGGGCCTCCAGCGGACCGGCCTTCTCCGCACCCAGGCACAGGCTCAGTCCCGCCAGCAGCACCACCAGCGCCGCCAGCGCCAGCAGCACCAGCCCCGGGTGTTTACTTGTCCGCCGGATACAGGATATCCGCCAGTCTTTCATATGCTTCCCCCCAGCGCGCGTTGGGCTTCAGGTTGTACAGCCTGCTGTCCATGATGTGATACCGGCCCTCCCGGACGGCGGTGAGGCCGTTCCAGGCGGGATTGGACAGCAACTCCGCCTCCAGCGTGGCCTGGGCGGGACCGGTGTCGCTGCCCTGAAGCACCGCGAAGATGAAATCCGGGTCCGCCGCCACGATGGTCTCCATGCTGAGATTCTCCAGCAGACTGTCCTCGCTGTCGGCGATGTTGATGCAGCCCAGCTCCGCCAGCATCTCGCCCAGCACACTGTCCCGGCTGTTCTTCACCTTGCAGCTGACGCCGGTGGCCCGCACGTAGAGAACAGTGGGCGCCTGGCCCGTGACCCGTTCTTTCGCGGCCTCCACCTGGGCCTGCACCTCCGTGCCGTACGTCTGATAATTCTCCGTATGACCGGTGAGCCGGGTGCAGATGTCCAGCATCCGGAGATAGTCATCGAAGGAGCTGACGTTGAAGTAGGCCACGGGGATCTCCATTTTCTCGAAGGTCTCCAGCAGCTCCACGTTGGCGGCGGTGTTGGAGCTGGCCAGCACCAGGTCCGGGTCCGCCGCCAGCAGCGCCTCCATGTTGGTCTCCTTGACGCCGCCCAGATTGGCCACCTCCGGCCCCAGGTCCAGGTCGAAGCTGGTCCAGGTGTCGTCCGCCGCCGCCACCAGGGTCTCGTTTCCCCCGGCCAGACACCAGATATCGGCAAAGCTGCCGATCAGAACCGCCGTCCGCTCCGGCGGCGCGACGGTGAGTTCCCGGCCCAGATCGTCGGTGAAGGTGACGCCCTCCGGGGCCGGGGGGGCGGCAACCGTCTCTTCCGCCGCCCCGCAGGCGGCCATTGTCAGCAGCATTGCGCCGCACAGCAGGATATGGAACCACTTTTTCACAGAATCGTTCTCCTTGTATCGTCTTGTTTTCCTGTCCGGTCAGAAGGGCACATAGCCGATCTCCGTATAGGTCAGCTTTCCGCCGATGCGCTCCGACTTCATCAGCGACATTCCGGCGGCGGTCATCTCCCGCCGGGGGACGGACAGCCGCAGAGGCCGTGGGCTCCGCACCTGCCGGGCCAGGGTCACATGGGGCCGGAACGCCCGCTTTTCGATGGAAAAGCCCCGGCGGCGCAGGGCGCTCTGCAAATTCTCCGCCGCCGTCTTCAGGCGGAGATTTTCCTCGACGCCCGCCCACCACAGATCGCCGAACCGTCCCACGCCGGAGACGGCCAGCCGGATCGCGCCGCCCCCGGAGACCTCCTCCATGGCCGACAGCGCCCCCGCCGCGTCCTCCGTCTCTCCCAGGAAGGCCAGCGTCAGGTGCAGATTCTCCTCTCTGGAGAAGTTTCCTTCGGCGCCCTGGTGCCGCATATCCCGCTGAGCCTGCTTCAGCGTCTCCACGAGGGGCCGGGAAAGCCGGATGGCGATAAACAGCCGCATGGACAGCCCTCCTTCCGGACGATGTTTTCCGTCTCCGGATGCGGGGAAAACGGCGGTCCGTTGTTCTTGCGTCCATTCTACCATCGTGCTACAATGATGGCAAACGGATTTTATTGTCAGATGCGGCGCGTTCCGCCACCTGGCAATTGCAAAGGAGAGCATTGCTATGCGGCTGCAAGGCGCGATTTTCGATATGGACGGCACGCTGCTGGACTCCATGCACATCTGGGACCACTTCGGCACCCGGTTCCTGCGTGACATGGGCGTGGAGCCGGACCCGGACACTGAGGATAGGGTGAAGGTCATGACGGTGCGGGAGTGCGCCCGGTATTTCCGGGAGCGGTATCACCTCCCCCAGTCAGAGCAGGAGCTGGTGGACATGACCCATGACCGGGTGAACCACTTTTACACCAGCGAGGTCCGTCCTAAGCCAGATGTAGAGAAGTTTCTGTCCCTGCTGAAAATGGAGGGCGTCTGGATGTATGTGGCCACCGCCACGGATCGGACCCAGGCGGAGGCCGCCCTCCGCCACACGGGGCTGCTGGACTACTTTCGGGGCATCATGACCTGCACGGAGGCCGGTGTAGGGAAGGAGAGCCCGGTGATCTTCGAGAAGTGTCTCACCCGGCTACGGTGCCGGAAGGAGGAATGCGTGGTGTTTGAGGACGCGCTCCACGCCATCCAGACCGCCAAGTCCGCCGGGTTCCGGGTGGCGGCGGTGTACGATCCCTCCGCGGAGGAGGACCAGCCGGAGATCCGTCGTCTGGCGGATTACTACATCTCCTCCTACGGGGACTGGCTGAAAACCGACAGTGAATAAAAAAACAGGAGACCGGTCGGTCTCCTGTTTTTTATAATGCGTGCTTACACAGGGCTCTGGAGATTGGTATCCTTGATGCCGTGCTTTTCCACATAGCCGGTGAGCATCAGGGTCAGGGCGCCGTCGCCGGTGACGTTGCAGGCGGTGCCGAAGCTGTCCTGCAGGGCGAAGATGGCCAGCATCAGGCCGGTACCCTCGTCCTTGAACAGCAGGATGCCGGTGATGAGGCCCAGGGAGGCCATGACGGTGCCGCCGGGGACGCCGGGCGCACCGATGGCGAAGATGCCCAGCAGTAGGCAGAATAGGATCATGGTGCCCATGGAGGGAATGGAGCCGTACAGCATCTTGGCGATGGTCATGACGAAGAAGACCTCCGTCAGCACGGAGCCGCACAGATGGATGTTGGCGAACAGAGGCACGCCGAAGCTGACCATGTCCTCCCGGAGGACGCTGCTCTTGCGGGCGCAGCGCAGGGCCACGGCCAGGGTGGCGGCGGAGGACATGGTACCCACGGCGGTGAGGTAGGCGGGACCGTAGTGCCGCAGCACCTCCCAGGGATTCTTTTTGGAATAGGCGCCGGCCAGCAGGTACAGCACCGCCAGCCAGATGTAGTGGCCCAGCATCACGATGAGGATGATCTGGAGGAAGGCGGGCAGCTGGCGGGTGATCATGCCCTCATAGCTCAGGTTGCAGAAGGTGGCGGCGATGTAGAAGGGGAGCACGGGGATGATGACCTTGGTGACGACGGACAACACGATGTTCTGGAACTCCGCCAGCAGGTCGATGGTCTTCTGGGACTTGGTCCAGGTGGCCGCCAGACCCAGCAGGATGGACAGCACCAGGGCACTCATGACCGGCATGATCTGGGGGATGTTCAGCTCAAACACCACATCCGGCAGCTCCCGCAGTCCCGCCACGCTGGTGTCGATGGACAGATGGGGGATCAGGGCGTAGCCCGCGCCCATGGACATGAAGGCCGCGCAGATGGACGAGACGTAGGCGATGATCACCGCCACGCCCAGCAGCCGGGATGCGTTGGTGCCCAGCCGGGTGATGGACGGGGCGATGAAGCCGATGATGATCAGGGGCACGCAGAAGGTGATGAGCTGGCCCATGATGTACTGGAGGGTGACGACGACCTTCATGACGCTCTCAGGGAACACCAGGCCGCAGAGGATGCCCACCGCAATGCCCAAAAGCAGGCGAAAGGGCAGGCTGTCAAACAGTTTTTTCATTTTCTTCTCTCCTTGATGATTTGATGGACGGACCTTCGGCAAGTCCGCCTCCGGCGCTGCTGCCGGACGGGCTCTCCGTTCCTATACTACCGTTTCTCCTCCGGAATGTCAACGCGGGTTTTCCCTGAAATCCCCCGGGTTACAGGGTTTTTGTGCCGGACGCTCCGCTCTGCTCCGTCTTCTGGATCTGGATGTCCACCCGGAAATAGGTGAACTGCCCCGTGGCCAGAAGCACATCGTTGTCGCCGGTGATGTCCACATCCACCAGACAGGTGCTCCGGCCCCGGTGGCGCACATGTGCGGCGGCCCGGATGGTCCCCTGGGTCTGATTTTTCAGGAAATTCAAGGACCCGTTCTGGGTCACATAGTGCCGTCCGTCGGTGCAGGCCGCCACGCCGGTGGCGTTGTCCGCCAGCGTGTACAGCGCGCTGCCGTGGACGATGCCGTAGGGGTTCTTGCTCTCCGGCCGGACATCCAGCCGGAACACCGCCCGGTCCCGCTCCACGGACTCCGCCTCAATGAAATTGTGCAGGGTAAAGGCGTTGCCCGCCAGAATATCCTGGATGTCCTGTTGTACTTCCGCCATAGCTGTGCGCTCCTTTTTCTGTATTTTTCAAAGCGATTGTCAGTTTATCACATTTTCTGAAACTTTTCCACTTTTTTCGCCGCGGGGTTGACAACGCCGTCTCATTGTGTATAATGAACATATGAGCAATTATTCATATATTAGGAGGTACGTATGGAAGACCGCTATACCGTGGAGTGCTGCGACTTCATTCACGCCCATGAGGACATCGTGAAAAAAGTGCAGAAGGAGATGCCCAGCGAGGACACCCTCTACGACCTGACGGAGCTGTTTCGCATCTTCGGCGATTCCACCCGCGTCCGTATCCTCTACGTGCTGTTTGAGGCGGAGATGTGCGTCTGCGACATCGCCATGCTGCTGGGACTCACCCAGTCCGCCGTCTCCCATCAGCTGCGGGCTCTGAAAAACGCCCGGCTGGTGAAATCCCGGCGGGATGGGAAGACCGTGTTCTACTCTCTGGCGGACGATCATGTGAAGACCATCATCGACCAGGGTCTGGAGCACGTGTCCGAATAACAACTATTTGGAATTATTTTTGCAAATACTACAAGGAGGAATCATTATGAAGAAGCGTTTCAGCATGGTGGATCTGGACTGCGCCAACTGCGCGGCGAAAATGGAGACCGCCATTAAGAAGATCGACGGCGTCCATGACGCCACCGTCAGCTTTCTCAGCCAGAAGCTGACCATCGACGCCGACGACGCCCGGTTCGATGAGATCATGAAAGAGGTCGTCAAAGTCTGCAAAAAGGTGGAGCCGGACTGCGTCATCAAGCTGTGACGCCCGCTCCTCCACAAAGGAGGTTTCCCCCGTGTCCGGATTATCCCGAAAAGAGAAGAAAATGCTGACCCGCATTCTGGCGGCAGCGGCGCTGCTGGTGCTGCTGGTGCTGCTGCCTAACCTCCGGCTGCCCTGGGCCCTGTACCTGGTCCCCTATCTCATCGTGGGCTGGGACGTGCTGTGGCGGGCCGTCCGCAACATCCTCAACGGCCAGGTCTTCGATGAGAATTTCCTGATGGCCCTGGCCACCGTAGGCGCCTTCGCCACGGCGGAGTACGCCGAGGCGGTGTTCGTCATGCTGTTCTATCAGGTGGGTGAGCTGTTCCAGAGCCACGCCGTGGGCAAGTCCCGCCAGTCCATCGCCGCGCTGATGGACATTCGCCCCGATTACGCCAACATTGAGCGGGACGGCCGGCTGGAGGAAGCGGACCCCGAGGACGTGGCGGTGGGGGACACCATCGTGGTGAAGCCCGGCGAGCGCATCCCCCTGGACGGCGTGGTTCTGGAGGGAGCCTCCTCCCTGGATACCGCCGCCCTCACCGGCGAAGCCGCGCCCCGGGACGTCCGGGTCGGGGACAGTGTCATCAGCGGCTGCGTCAACCAGACGGGCCTGCTGCGGATCACCGTCACAAAGCCCTACGGGGAGTCCACGGTGGCAAGAATTCTGGATCTGGTGGAGAACGCCAGCGAGAAGAAGTCCACCAGTGAGAACTTCATCACCCGGTTTGCCCGGTATTACACCCCCTGCGTGGTCATCGCCGCCGTTCTGCTGTTCGCCGTCCCCACCGTTCTGCTGGCGGTGCTGGACCCGCTCCCCGCGTTCCTGACCGGCACCGTCTGGACGGACTGGCTCCACCGGGCGCTGATCTTCCTGGTCATCTCCTGCCCCTGCGCGCTGGTGATCTCCGTGCCCCTCAGCTTTTTCGGCGGCATCGGCGGCGCCAGCAGGTGCGGCATTCTGGTGAAGGGCGGCAACTATCTGGAGCTGCTGGCCAAAACGGAGACCGTGGTGTTCGACAAGACCGGCACCCTGACCCGGGGCACCTTCTCCGTCAGCGCCATCCATCCGGAATCAGGCTTCACGGAGAAGCAGCTGCTGGAGACCGCCGCCCTGGCGGAGTCCTACTCCGACCATCCCATCTCCCTCTCCCTGAAAGCCGCCTGCGGGGCGGAGTTGGACGCCCAGCGGGTGTCCGGCGTGGAGGAGATCGCCGGCCACGGCGTCCTGGCCAGGGTAGACGGCCGACCGGTGGCCGTGGGCAACAGCCGTCTGATGGAGCGGGAGCGGGCCGTCTGGAAGCCCTGCGATCTGCCCGGCACCATCGTCTATGTGGCCATCGACGGCGTCTGCGCCGGTCACATCGTCATCTCCGACCAGCCCAAGCCCGATGCGGCGCAGGCCATCCAGGCCCTGAAGGCTGCCGGCGTCAAAAAGACGGTGATGCTCACCGGCGACAATCCGGCCGCCGCGGAAGACATCGCCCGGCGGCTGGGTCTGGACGAATACCACGCCGGACTGCTACCCGGGGACAAGGTGGACCATCTGGAAGCGCTTCTGGCGGCCAAGACGCCCGGCGCCGTGCTGGCCTTCGTGGGCGACGGCATCAACGACGCCCCGGTGCTGGGCCGGGCGGACGTGGGCATCGCCATGGGCGCCCTGGGCTCCGACGCCGCCATCGAGGCGGCGGACGTGGTCCTCATGGACGACAAGCCCTCCAAGATCGCCGCCGCCATCCGCATCTCCCGGAAGACCCTGCGGGTGGCGAAAGAGAACATCTGGTTCGCACTGGCCGTGAAGGCCGTGGTGCTGGTGATGGGCGCCTTCGGCGCGGCCACCATGTGGGAGGCGGTGTTCGCCGACGTGGGCGTGGCCGTCATCGCCATCCTTAACGCTACCCGGACCCTGCGGGTAGACGATGTGGTCTGACCTGCCGATCCAAAAGAGAGCGCCGCGGAAAAACCGCGGCGCTCTCTGCGTTATTCGATAAAGCCCGCTTTCCGGAGGGCCAGCACGATGACGGGGATCAGCGCGATATGGACGATGATGCCGGGGACGGCGTTGACAAACGCCCCGGCCATGAACGCCGCCCAGGTGAACGGCTCTCCCGCCACGCCGGACAGCAGCACCCGCACGATGCCCCAGACCACACGGCCCGCCAGCATGGCGGCCAGCAGGGACACGTAGACGTTCACCGGCTTTTTCGGCAGCTTCCGGTACAGCAATCCGGACACCAGTCCGTAGCCCGCCAGCTCAAAGCACATGGCCACGCCGGTGGGGAAGATGGGCGGCATCCCAAACAGGGCGAACCGCAGCAGCGGCGCCACGGCGCCCACCGCGGCGGCCCACCACGGTCCGCACAGGAAGCCCGCCAGCAGCACGGGGATGTGCATGGGGCTGAGGGCGCTGCCGATCTGGGGGATCTGTCCTGTCAGGAAGGGCAGCACCATGCATAGCGCCAGGCATACGGCGGCGTAGGCCATCCGGAGGATGGCGGAATTCCGGGTCTTGGTTTTCATTGGAGTTTCTCCCTTTCAAATGGTTTGCCGTCTTGAACGGGAGCCGCGCCTTCGGGGCGCGATTAAGCACGCAATAGGGAGTTATTTTCCGGCTTGGCCGGGTCCGGAACGAGTTCAGTCCAGCAGGGAGCGCAGCAGCTCCACCGCCTCGTCCATGAGTTTCGACAGCGTCAGCTTCTGGGTTCCCACCACGATGTTGCTGCACTGGTTCACCGGCAGCAGCACCTTTTTGGCATTGCTCTGGCCCACGGCCATCGCCATGGCGGGACTGATCTCCCCCATGAGGGAGTCCGCCGACAGGATGCCGATGGGACCGGCGATGATGTCCGCCGTGCGGCAGGCCACCAGCACCGCGTTTTCGCCGGTGGCGCCCGCGGAGGCCCCGGCCTTCAGCATGGCGGCGGTGGCCAGGGAATTGGCGCCCACCGCCAGGATCTCGCAGGGCAGGGACGCCGCCCGTGCCCGCTCAATGAGCAGCTGGCCCATGCGGCCGCTTTGGCCGTCGATGACCACGACTTTCATCTTTCCACCTCCAGGATCACATCACAGCGGCCCGCCGGGTCCATGGCCTCGAAGTACCGCTGCTCCAGCGGGATCCAGCGGGTGAAGAACATCTCACCCCACTCCGGACCGTTCCGGGCCAGAATGCGCTCCCGCTGGATCTCCGGCGGGATCCGCACAAACGCGGACAGGTCATAGCTGTCCGCCAGCAGAGGGTGCATACTGTACGCGCCCTCCACGATGTTCAGCGCCTTGGGCGCCGGTTTGATGAGAGGTCCCAGCGTCTGGGTCTGGCAGTCGTAGCGGCGATAAGCTACTGCCTGTCCCCGGGTCAGGGGCTCCAGTACCTCGCTGTAAAACCGCTCCCGGTCCACGTTGCCGCCGGGCTCTGCCAGACGCGTCTCCGTTCTCTGCTCCGGGCGAAGAAAGAAGTCGTCCATGTGGAACACGTTGCAGTCGTAGACACGGGCCAGCAGTGCCGCCAGCGTGGTCTTCCCGCCGGCGCTGTCGCCGTCGATGGCCACCAGCAGCCGCAGTTTCTCCGCCAGACGGCGGTCCATGGCCGCCAGCAGGGGAATGGCCCAGGCAAAGTCCCGCCGGAGCACCCGGTAGGCCGGGACATAGGCGGCGCGGAACGATTCGGAGTGATGGCACGCGGGGAATCCGGCCTCGCGCCACTCCTCCACCGCCCGGGCCGTCTCCTCAAAGGAGAACGGCAGACGTCCCTCCTGCGCCAGTTCCAGCAGGACGGCCAGCTTTTCCTCCAGTTCCTCCCGGCTGCCGGAGGGCGTCTCCGCCGATAGGGCGAACAGACGGAGCAGCGTCTCTGCCGACAGTCCGGTCTCCGCCAGCGTACCTAGATGCACCCGGCAGAACCCGCCGTCCAGCGGCTCGATCCTAGCGCAGGCCGCCTGGGGCAGCTCCCGCCGGAGAAGGTCCATGCCCGCCGCTTCGTCCGTGACGAAGTGGCCGCAGCCGAACACGCTCTGGTGCAGAGCCTTCAGCAGATCCCGGGGCCGGAGCGCCGGATACCGGGCGCACTGGTCCAGCAGAAAGTCTCTTGTCCCGTTTGTCACGGTATCGCCCCCTCTCACGGGGCCTATCATACCATCTCCACCGGCCGCGGCGCAAGAGTTATATAAAAAACCGGACTGGGCGTTTTGCCCAGTCCGGTTCAGGCTGTCGAAAAAGTCGAGCATAGCTGGGCTTTTTCGCATTTATATGGTAAAATAAGCATGGGTGATGAAAGATGCTTGAACGAGGGAAGCTGGATCGTGGAATCGTAGAAATCGTGGAT
>Ga0129314_1002188_pt1 | contig 11413 bp, 8 predicted proteins | sample O1111metagenome_FD_94431 | JGI IMG/M metagenome (GOLD analysis project Ga0129314, IMG submission 94431) | Orangutan individual fecal microbial communities from fecal samples from Wisconsin, USA - O1111 metagenome | ecosystem: Host-associated > Mammals > Digestive system > Large intestine > Fecal...
CGACGGCGTTTTCTCCATGGACGGCTACATCGCCAACCTCAAGGGCATCTGCGACCTCGCCGATGAGTTCGACGCGCTCGTGATGGTCGACGACAGCCATGCCGTCGGCTTCATGGGCGAGCACGGCCGCGGCACGCCCGAATATTGCGGCGTGATGGACCGTGTCGACATCCTGACCGGCACCTTCGGCAAGGCCATGGGCGGCGCCTCCGGCGGTTACACAGCCGCCAAGCGCGAGATCGTCGACCTGCTGCGCCAGCGCAGCCGTCCCTATCTCTTCTCCAACTCCCTCGCCCCGGCCATCTGCGCGGCGACGATCGCGACGATCGACATGCTGACCGAGTCCACCGCGCTGCGCGACAAGGTGCATGAGAACGCGCGCTACTTCCGCGCGGAGATGGAGAAGCTCGGCTTCGATCTCCTGCCCGGCGAGCACCCCATCGTCCCCGTCATGCTCTACGACCCGAAGGTGGCGAACGAGTTCGCCCGCAGAATGCTTGAAAAGGGCGTGTACGTCGTCGGCTTCTGCTATCCGGTCGTGCCCAAGGGCCGCGACCGCGTGCGCACGCAGATCTCCGCGGGCCACACGAAGGAAGACCTCGATTTCGCGGTCAAGTGCTTCGGTGAGGTGAAGAAGGAGATGGGTCTCTAAGCCCGCTTTCCTGCCGGACGCGAAAAAGAAGGCGCGCTCCCCGCGCCGCATCAAAAAGAGAAAAGGGTGGACGCTTTGCGGCGTCCGCCCTTTGTTCATGCCATAAAATGGCGGCGAAAAAACCTTGACGGGAACTAAACGGCACGCGCCGGGATGGGAAAGCGGCATGGTATCAGGCTTTTTCAGGCCATAGCAAAATGGTATGGCAAGCATGCGAAAAATAGCGTATTGCAATTTCCGAGCGGATAGGTATAATGGCTCGCGTTGAGAAAATTTCCGGGAGGCCGCTATGTTTGCACAGATCATTGCCATTTGTATTTTCATTGCCATGTTTTTACTCATCATCGTCGATAAGTTCGAGCGGCATTACGTCACCCTCGGCAGCGGTGTGCTCGTGCTCGTGCTGGTGTTCGGCGTCTGTATGCGCTCGATGGGCGCGATATGGGAAACGCTGAACCTCGGCGCCTTTTTCCAGAGTTCGTTCTGGTACGGTGCAAGCGAGGAGAGCACGGCGGGCATCAACTGGGAGACGGTGCTGTTCATCGCGGGCATGATGATCATGGTCGAGGGACTCGGCAAGGCGGGTTTTTTCCGCTGGCTGTGTCTCACGCTTGCAAAGCTTGTGCACTACCGCACGGTGCCGCTGCTCGTGTGCTTCATGACGCTCTCATCCTTCCTCGCAATGTTCATCGACAGCATCACGGTCGTCCTCTTCCTTGCCACCGTCACGCTTGAGCTTGCCCAGACGATGAAATTCGACCCCGTGCCGATGATCCTCTCCGAGATCTTCTGCGCCAACCTCGGCGGCGCGGCGACGATGTGCGGCGACCCGCCGAACATCATCATCGGCACCTCGCTTGGCTACACCTTCTTCGACTTTATCGAAAATACCGGCGCGGTCGTGGCGATCTGCTTTGTGTTCATCCTTATTTATTTTACGCTCTGCTTCCGCAAGGACCTGCTGCGCGCGGAGAAGACCAACGGCGGCCCCGTGACCTGCCCCGCGCCCGCAACGGCCATCAAGAATAAGGCGGCGTTCCTCTCAAGCGCGGCGGTGTTCCTCGTTGCGGTCGTGCTGCTCATCACCCACGCGCAGACGGAGCTGACCGTCGCGTGCATCGGCGTCATCGTCGCGCTGCTCACAATGCTCGTTTTGGGCTTGACCAGCGGCAAAAAATCTGTTATAGAAATCATTGAGGGCGTGGATTATAAAACGCTGCTCTTTTTCATCGGCCTGTTCGTTTCCGTGGCGGGCCTTGAAAAGACGGGCGTGCTCAACGTGATCGCGAACTTCATCACCTCGGTCAGCAACGGCAACATTGCCGTTATCGTCGTCATCATTCTGTGGATCTCCGCCATCACGAGCGCCTTTGTGGATAACATCCCCTTTGCCGCGACGATGATCCCCGTCATCCGCGCCATCGCGGCGGCGGAGGGCATGGATATCGGCGTGCTCGCCTGGTCGCTCTCACTGGGCACCGATCTCGGCGGCAACGCGACGCCCATCGGCGCGAGCGCCAACGTTGTGGGTACCTCGGCTTCGGCCAAGGGCGGCTACCCCATCAGCTGGGGCCGCTACTGCAAGTATTGCGTCCCCGCCACGCTCATCGTCATGGTGACATCCACGGCATATCTGTTCCTGCGGTATCTGTAAACGGAGAGAAGAAAGGAGCGTTCTATGAAACAGCAGATCATCATCACGCTCGGCCGCGAGCACGGCAGCGGCGGGCATTACATCGCGGACATCATTTCCAAGGAGCTTGGCATCAAGCTCTACGACAAGGACTCCATTGAAAAGGAGATCGCCTCCGCGGGCTACAGCGAGGAGATGATCCGCAAGATGGACGAAAAGCCCGTGAACTTCTTTGCCTCCCGCCGTATCGGAAAGTACTCCAACTCCATCGAGGTCAACGTGGCGGAGCGCACCTTTGCCATGCTGCGCGAAAAGGCGGCGGCGGGCGAGAGCTTCCTCATCATCGGCCGCTGCGGCGAGCAGGTGCTCAAGGACAACCCCAATATGATCAGCGTCTTCATCTGCGGCGACCCGGACTTCAAGCTTGCGCGCGTGATGGAGAAGATGGGGCTCGACGCCAATCAGGCCATCGATGAGATCAAGTCGGTCGACCGCTCGCGCAAGAATTACCACAACTATTACTGCAATACCAAATGGGGCGACGCGCGCGGCTATGACATGACCATCAAGAGCAATGTGCTCGGCTGCGAGGAGACGGCGGAAATGCTGGTATCCTATATCCGCCGCTTCATGGCACAGGATTGAATCAAGCAAAAGGGCAGGCCTTGTGCCTGTCCTTTTTTGCCTTGCGCGGCACTTAAAAAATGGGAAAAGCGCTGTGATCGACTGAGATCACAGCGCTTTCTGGCACGCCAGAAGGGATTCGAACCCCCGGCCTTCCCCTTAGGAGGGGGACGCTCTATCCAGCTGAGCTACTGGCGCGTGTCTGATGAAAGACTGTTATCTATTCTACCCTTTTCCGCAAGAGTTTGTCAATGCCTGATTTGCGCGCGGCGGACGGAGAAAAGCGCTTGTATTCGGCGCGGCCGTCCGCTATAATGGAGGACAAGACCACGGAACTGTCCGGCAAAAGCGGACAAAAAGACCATATATTTAGAAAAGGACGGTAAAGGTATGGACGGTAAGACGATCCTTCCGCGCAGCGAAGTGCCCGAGGAGTTCACCTGGGACCTGCGCGACGTATTCGCGAGCGACGAGGCATGGAACGAGGAGCTGGAGGCGCTCAAAGCCTATCCCGAGCGCCTGGCTGCCTTCGCCGGCACGCTTGGCGAGAGCGCGAAGACGCTGCTTGCATGGTTCACGCTCAGCGATGAGATCAACGTGCGCGTGACCAAGCTTGTGGAGTATGCAAGCTGCCGCAGCGATCAGGACGTGGGCAACTCCTTCTATCAGGGGATGCGCAGCAAGGCATTTTCCGCGGCTGTCGCACTCTCAAGCGCGAGCGCGTTTGAGGCAAGCGAGATCATGGACATCTCCGATGAGACGCTCGCGCGCTTCTACGCCGAAGAGCCGAAGCTTGAGACCTATCGCCGCAACATCGACAAGCTGCGCCGCCGCAAGGCGCACATCCTCTCGCCCGAGTGCGAGAAGCTGCTTGCCGCTGCCGGCGAGATCAGCGAGAGCCCCAGCCGCACGTTCAGCATGTTCCACAACGCGGACATCCGCTATCCCGACGTGACCGACGGCAAGGGCGAGACGCACCAGCTGACCGACGGTACGCTCGTGCCGCTGATGATGAGCGCCGACCGCACGCTGCGCGAGAATGCCTTCAAGGCCTACTACAAGCGCGCGGGCGAGTTCCGCAACACCTACGCCTCCTCGCTCGACGCACAGTTCAAGCAGCTCAAGTTCTTCGCCGACGCGCGCCGTTATAACTCCACGCTCGAGGCCTCTCTCGACGTGACCGAGGTGCCGACGGCGGTGTACACCAACCTCATCGACGCGGTGCACGGCAACCTCGACAAGATGTATCGCTATGTTGCCCTGCGCAAGAAGATCATGGGCTACGATGAGCTGCACATGTACGATGTCTACACGCCGATCGTCGCCGATGCGGACGCTGAGATTACCTATGACGAGGCGAAGGCGAACGTGCTCGAGGCCCTCGCCGTGCTCGGCAAGGACTATACGGACGTGCTGGAGGAGGGCTTCAACAACCGCTGGGTCGACGTGTACGAAAACACCGGCAAGCGCGGCGGCGCCTACTGCACCGGCAGCGGCTGGCCCCACCCCTATGTGCTGCTCAACCACAAGGACAACCTCGACAGCATGTTCACCCTCGCCCACGAGATGGGCCACGCCATGCACACCTGGCACTCCTGCAAGTATCAGCCGGTGAACACGGCGGAGTATGTCATCTTCGTCGCCGAGGTCGCCTCTACCTGCAACGAGATCCTGCTGATGCGCCACCTGCTCGGCAAGACGAGCGACCGCAAGCAGCGCGCGTATCTCATCAACCACTTCCTCGACCAGTTCAAGGGCACGGTCTACCGCCAGACGATGTTCGCTGAGTTCGAGCTCGAGATGGGCAAGCTCATCGAGAGCGGCGAGGCGCTGACCGCCGATGTGCTGAGCGAGAAGTATCTGGCGCTCAACAAGCTCTACTTCGGCCCTGACATGGTCTCCGACGATGAGATCGCGCTCGAGTGGACGCGCATCCCGCACTTCTACTACAACTACTATGTCTTCCAGTATGCGACCAGCTTCTCCGCCGCCGTCGCCATCGCCAACCGCATCCTGCGCGAGGGCGAGAGCGCCGTCAAGGACTACAAGAAGTTCCTCTCCGGCGGCTGCTCGAAAGAGCCGGTCGAGCTGCTGCGCGACATGGGCGTTGATATGCGCACGCCCGCTCCCATCAACGATGCGCTCTCGCTCTTCGGCGAGCTGATCGACGAGCTGAGCGAGCTTCTGGGCTAAAACCTGTACAGAAACCCCTATGCGGCCGTCTGCCTTTCCCGGCAGACGGCCGTTTTTTCTGATTTTTCTGCAAAAAGCACAAAAAAAGTTTCAAAAAATCTTGCAAATGACGGAGCATCAGAATATACTATTACAGTTAATGACATTGCAATTAGATTCCCTGCCCTCGCGGCAGGAAGGAGAGATAGTTTATGCAGAACGAAAAGCTTCGCAACGTAGCCATCATTGCCCACGTTGACCACGGCAAGACCACGCTGGTCGACGAGATGCTCAAGCAGGGCGGCGTCTACCGCGAGAATCAGGAGGTCGTCGACCGCGTCATGGACTCCAACGACCTGGAGCGCGAGCGTGGCATCACCATCCTTGCCAAGAACACCGCCATCCGCTACGGCGACACCAAGATCAACATCATCGATACCCCGGGCCATGCCGACTTCGGCGGCGAGGTTGAGCGTATCCTCAAGATGGTCAACGGCGTCATCCTGCTCGTCGACGCTGCCGAGGGCCCCATGCCGCAGACGCGCTTCGTCCTTTCCCGCGCGCTGGAGCTGGGACACCGCGTCATCGTCGTTGTCAACAAGATCGACCGCCCCGACCAGCGCATCCACGAGGTCGTGGACGAGGTGCTCGAGCTTTTGATGGACCTCGACGCAACGCCCGAGCAGCTCGACTCCCCGATGCTCTTCTGCTCCGGCCGCAACGGTACAGCGTCCTACTCGCCCGACGTGGCAGGCACGGACTTGAAGCCCCTCTTCGACACCATCCTCGAGTATATCCCCGCGCCGGAAGCTGACGTGGACGCGCCCTTCCAGATGCTCGTCTCCGCCATCGACTACAGCGAGTATGTCGGCCGTATGGCCATCGGCCGCATCGAGCGCGGCACGCTCAAGCAGAATCAGGAGATCGCCGTGTGCAACTACCACGATCCCGACGCTGCGCCCAAGAAGGCCAAGGCCGTTGCCCTCTATGAGTTCGAAGGCCTTGCCAAAAACCCCGTCACCGAGTCCACCGCGGGCAACATCATCTGCCTCTCCGGCATCGGCGATATCACGATCGGCGATACCATCTGCGCGCCGGACTGCATCGAGCCGCTGCCGTTTGTCAAGATCTCCGCGCCCACGGTGGAGATGACCTTCTCCATCAACGACTCCCCCTTTGCCGGCCGCGAGGGTAAGTTTGTCACCTCCCGCCAGCTGCGCGAACGCCTCCACCGCGAGACGCTCAAGGACGTTTCCCTGCGCGTCACGGAGCTTGAGGGTTCGACCGACGCGTTCAACGTCGCCGGCCGCGGCGAAATGTCGCTGTCCATCCTGATCGAGACGATGCGCCGCGAAGGTTACGAGTTCCAGGTCTCGCCCCCGCGCGTTCTCTATCAGGAGATCGACGGCAAGAAGTGCGAGCCGATCGAGCGCCTCGTGTGCGACGTGCCGCAGGACTATGTCGGCGCGGTCATCGAAAAGCTCGGCTCCCGCAAGGGCGATCTCGCCGAGATGACGCCCATCGGCAGCCGCATGAAGCTCGAGTTCCTCATCCCTGCGCGCGGCCTCTTCGGCTACCGCAACGAGTTCCTCACCGACACCAAGGGCGAGGGCATCATGGCGAGCGTGTTTGATTCCTACGCGCCCTACAAGGGCGAGCTCGCCCGCCGCAACACCGGCTCTCTCGTCGCCTCCGAAACGGGCACGTCCATCACCTACGGCCTCTTCAACGCGCAGGAGCGCGGCGTGCTGTTCATTGGCGCGGGCATCGATGTGTACGAGGGCATGGTCGTTGGCCAGTCCCCCAAGCAGGAGGACATCACGGTCAATGTCTGCAAGAAAAAGCAGCTGACGAATATGCGTGCTTCCGGCTCGGACGACGCCCTGCGCCTCGTCCCGCCCAAGCAGATGAGCCTGGAGCAGTGCCTGGAGTTCCTCGCCGACGATGAGCTGCTCGAGGTCACGCCCAAGAACCTGCGCATCCGCAAAACGATCCTCAACAAGGAGCTGCGCATGAAGGCAACGCACGGCAACAAGAAGGTTTTGCAGTAAAAAAAGAAGAGTGACAGCCTTTTGGCTGTCACTCTTTTATTTTGCGCGTTTATTCCTTTGTCGGTTCGGCGTCGCCCGAGAGCGAATCGAGATAGAGGTAGAGCGGCATCAGCTCGCGGAAGCCCGCGAGCACCTCGTCCTTGAGTTCCGGCGTGAAGAGCACGCCCTCGGGGTTGTCTTCGTAGCCGACGGCGATGTTTTTTGCGTTGTACCACGGGTTCAAGAGCTTGCCGACGTCGCCCTTCGGGCGCTTGAACGCCTCGCTCGTGAGCTTGAAACGGGATTTATTCAGCTTGCGCACGATTTTTTCGAGCTTTTTCGGGTTCGTCTCAATGCGGCGGCGGAGCTTGGCCATCGTGGAAGAAGAGGCGTCCCAGTAACCGCAGCCGTAGCTGAAGAAGTTCGGCGCCAGCTCAAAATAGAGCGCGGGTACGCCCTCAAAGCGCTCATGCGGGCGCTCGATCGTGAGCCATAGGTGGTCCTTGTACGGCCCGCGGCCGAAGAGCCTGCGCGCATCGCGGTAGATGCGGCAGACGTGCAGCCGGAGAGATTCGTTGGGATACTCCGCGCGGATCGCGTCGAAAAGCTCGCTTCCCAGCTCGCGCATCGGGCGGTCAACGAGCGTAAGAAACTGCTCCTTGCGCGGCAGGAACCACTCGCGGTTGTTGTTGAATTTGATGCCCCAGAGAAACTCGATGGCCTCCAGTGTAAAGCCCTGAAACATAGTTCACCTCAAATTTGTCGGATCGGAAATGTCACAATGATGGCAGTATACCACCAAATGCGCGGAAAAAACAAGAGGGACTCGTCCTTGACGAGTCCCTCTTGCTCAGAGAGGAGCACCGCCCTGCCATGAAGAAACAGGGACAGAGAATAAAGCAATATCAGCGCGCGGGGTGATCGACGTGATACATGTGCTCAATGAGGTCGAGCACCTTGTTCGAATAGCCGATCTCGTTATCGTACCAGCTCACGACCTTGACAAAGGTATCCGTCAGCGCGATGCCGGCCTTGGCATCGAAAATGGAGGTGCGGGGATCGCCGAGGAAGTCGGACGAGACGACCGCCTCATCGGTATAGCCGAGGATGCCCTTGAGCTCGCCCTCGCTCGCTTCCTTCATCGCCTTGCAGATCTCGTCGTAGGAGGCACCCTTTTCGAGGTTGACCGTCAGGTCGACCACGGAAACATCCAGTGTGGGAACACGCATCGACATGCCCGTGAGCTTGCCGTTGAGGGAGGGAATGACCTTGCCGACGGCCTTGGCAGCGCCGGTGGAGGAGGGGATGATGTTGCCCGTAGCCGCGCGGCCGCCGCGCCAGTCCTTCAGGGACGGGCCGTCCACGGTCTTCTGCGTGGCGGTGACGGAGTGCACGGTGGTCATCAGGCCGTCCTTGATGCCGAAACGGTCGTTCAGGACCTTGGCGATGGGGGCGAGGCAGTTCGTCGTGCAGGAGGCGTTGGAAACGAAGGTCATATCCGGCGTGTAGCTGTCCAGATTGACGCCGCAGACGAACATGGGCGTATCGTCCTTCGACGGGGCGGACATGACGACCTTCTTTGCCCCAGCGTCAATGTGCGCCTGCGACTTTTCTTTCGTCAGGAACAGACCCGTGGACTCGACGATATACTCCGCGCCGATCTTGCCCCAGGGAAGGTCTGCGGGGTTGCGCTCGGCAAAGACGGGGACTTCGCGCCCGTTTACCACGATGCTGTGGTCCGTGCTCTTTACATCGGCGGCAAAGCGGCCGTGCATGGTGTCATATTTTAGCATATAGGCGAGATAATCGGGGGGACAGAGATCGTTGATGCCAACGATCTCAATCTCGGGATGGTCAAGGCTTGCGCGGAAGACCATGCGCCCGATGCGGCCGAAGCCGTTGATGCCTATTTTGATACTCATAAAACCAACTTCCTTTCAGGCCTTTGGAATATATCAAATGTTCAGTACGTTTGCTATTATACAGCGAGATCTCAGATTTGCAAGACCTTTTTTTGAATTTTCCCAATTTTTGTAATTTTCACAAATTCCTTGCTTTTTCGTCAGAATTTTGCTACCCTCAGTGTACAACAATTGCATGAGCAATGAAGGGAACGTGAAGAGCCATTTCTTTCCGCGCAAGCTCCGCCTCCATGCGGCGAATGCTAACGGCAGGAGAGTTTGATATAAGGAGATACCATGCGGGACTATACCAATGAAGAACTCAAGACACTGGCCGATGTGCTGCCCAATATCGCGCTGCAGCTGCGTGCCTCGATGACAACGCTTTACACGGCGGTCGACCGCCTTGTTCCGCCCGAGATGCGGGAAAAGGACGCGAAGACAGACCGCAGCGCCGCCGTTTTTTACCAGAGCTATTACCAGATGTACCGCATCGTCAGCAACCTGACCGATGCGGGCAGGCTCTTCGATCAGCAGCGACTTGCGCTGTATGATGATGACATCGTCGGCCTTTGCCGCCGCGTGTGCGAGGAGGTCGGGTTCCTCTTCTCACTCAGTGGCGTGCGGCTCGACTTTTCCGCCGAGCGCGACAGCCGCATCATCGGCATGGACGCCGCCGCGCTGCGAAAGCTGCTGCTGAACCTTTTGTCCAACGCGCTCAAATTTACCCCCGCGGGCGGCAGCGTGCGCGTGCGCGTGAAGACGGAGGGGCGCTTTGTCAAGCTCAGCGTCGCCGATACGGGCTGCGGCATGAACAGCGATACGCTTGCGCATCTTTTCGAGCGCTTTCTCGACGGGGAGCAGAATCCTCTTCCCCCGCGCGGCCTCGGCCTGGGCCTGCCCATCTGCCAGCGCATCGCGCAGGGCCACGGCGGCACGATCGTCGCACAGTCAGAGGAGGGGAAGGGCTCTCTTTTCACCGTGTCGCTGCCTGCGGTGCGCAGCGGACGCGTGCGCCTGAACGACGGCGGCAGCGACTATGCCGGCGGCTTCAACGCAACGCTTGTCGAGCTTTCGGACGCGCTCAAGCCCGAGGCATTTTTGCAGCGATATCTGGATTGAGGAAAACATGAAGAAAAAAGTTTTGATCGCCATGAGCGGCGGCGTGGATTCGTCTGCCGCCGCCCTGCTTTTGCAGCAGCAGGGCTATGAATGCGCAGGTGCGACGCTGTCGCTCTGCGATAACGACGTCTCCGGCGCGCGGAAGATCGCCGAAGGCCTCGGTATGCCCTTTTACGTCTTCGACGAGCGCGAGCGCTTTGCGCGCGAGGTGATGGACCGCTTCGTGAGCGAATACTGCGCGGGCCGCACGCCGAACCCCTGCATCGACTGCAACCGCTGCCTGAAGTTCGGTGCGTTTCTTGACCGCGCGCTCGAGATGGGCTTTGACTATATCGCCACCGGGCACTATGCCCGCGTCGATTATGACGAGGCGCGCGGCGTTTACCGCCTGCTTCGCGGCGCGAGCCGCGCCAAGGACCAGAGCTATGTGCTCTATCAGCTCACGCAGCGTGAGCTTTCGCACCTGCTGCTGCCCGTCGGCAGCTTTGAAAAGCCGGAGATCCGCGAGCGGGCAGAGGAGGCGGGTCTTGCAAACGCCCATCAGGCCGATTCGCAGGACATCTGCTTCATCCCCGACGGGGACTATGTGCGCTTTCTGCGCGACTATGGCGGCGTCGAGCCGCAGCCGGGCAACTTTGTGGACGCTTCGGGCCGTGTGCTCGGCCGCCACCGGGGGCTTGAGTGCTATACGGCGGGCCAGCGCAAGGGCCTCGGCGTGAGTGCGGACCGTCCCCTCTATGTGATAGCCAAAAATGCCGAAGATCATACCGTGCTTCTCGGCGACAACGAGGAATTGTTTTCCTCGGCGCTGCTTGCATCGCGCGTGAACTTCATCATGGGTACGCCCGAGGGCGAAGTGCGCTGCACCGCCAAAACGCGATATTCCCAAAAGGAATGTGACGCGGTTGTGACGCCACTGCCGGATGGCGGCGCGCACGTCGCGCTCCTCACGCCCCAGCGCGCCGTGACGGCGGGGCAGGCCGTCGTCTTTTACGACGGGGAGGTGCTGCTCGGCGGCGGCACGATCGAAAAGGCGCTCTGAACAGCGGACAGACGATGAAAAAGGCTCCGTGCAACGCACGGAGCCTTTTTTGATCATTTACCGTTCGCTGACATAAGCTTCGCTGCCGAAAATCATGTCATCGACGTCGCCGCGGCGGCTCTCCAACTCTTTCTCCTTCATCGTATCATTCCTTTCTGATTTTCAGTTCACCCCTAAAGGCATACGCCTTCGCGTAGGGAACTATATATAGTGCCTGCTAGGAAGTACAAGCACTAC
>Ga0129314_1002195_pt1 | contig 11389 bp, 7 predicted proteins | sample O1111metagenome_FD_94431 | JGI IMG/M metagenome (GOLD analysis project Ga0129314, IMG submission 94431) | Orangutan individual fecal microbial communities from fecal samples from Wisconsin, USA - O1111 metagenome | ecosystem: Host-associated > Mammals > Digestive system > Large intestine > Fecal...
GTAGTAGTCGACCGTGCTGTCAACGCCGCCGATGTTCAGGTCATTGAGGCCGAAGAACATGAAGACATGCTTCGCACCGACCATCTGAAGCGAATCCCAGATGTAGTGCTGCGCGCCCTGGTAGGTCGGATGCACGGACTTCTTCGAGATGGCCATGAAGGCGTTGTGTGCGGAGAAGCTGCCACGGGTGAGGAAGCCGAGGTTCTGAAGGATCGCGCTGTTTCCCTTCTGGCGGTTCGCGTAGAGCTGGAAGCCATAGGCGACGGAGTCACCGGTGACGTAGGCACCCTGGAAGTAGTTCGCGATTTCGTCTTCGGTCGGCGGAAGCAGTGACTGCACAGGCTGCGTCTCCGGGGTGCCGGTCGGCGCGCCGTTCAGTGCGCCGGAAACGAATGATGAATTCGCGGTCGTGCCCGCCGCTGCCATGGCCGGACCGCTGCCTGTCTGGGGCGTCATTTGGCCAGCGCCAGCTGCAGTCGTAGCTGCGGATGCCTGGGTGCCGGGTACCATGGCCTGGCCGCTGCCTGTCTGATTTATCACCTGGCCGGCAGTCGACGCGGCACTCTGGGTGGTGGCGGGCAATGCAGAAGCGCCATCGGTATGTGCGCCCGGGCCGGCGGCATTGGCCTCGAGAACGGACGGATCGATGCCACGCCCGGCGACACCGGCGAAGGCGTTGAGCTTACATGCGAAAGAAGCGAGCAGCAGATAGGTGAAGAGAAGGGTTCGTTTCAGAGATTTTTTCGGGTGGGTCATGGGAAGCTCCTTTCGTTGAGGTTTCAAAAAGTAAGGTGAGTTCGGACGTGTCTGCGAGCGTCGGTGCATGTGGCGTTCGAAGGCATGCAGGATTCGAATGATTTACTGATTTCATTGTAGCGAGTTCGATGGGGAAAAGCCAGTGAAGGCAGAATTCTTCATAGATTCGTAATGTTGAGCGACTACTGTTCAGACGTAGCTTAGCTGCCGTCTGTCGAGTCACTCGGCTACCATCTGTCGAGCCACTCCTTGACTTAACTACGTTTGAACAGTAATGTTGAGCGGGTTTTTCATGGGCGACGCGGCCATAATAAATGAAAATCGGTGGCACTATCCAATAGCTGTCGGTTTTTGAGATAATGGATATTTATAACAAGTTTTATCATTTTTGAGAGTGGGGCAAAAATATCTACGATTTCAAAATAGGACACTTATTGGATAGTTTTCTGCGAAATGAAACATACGCATATATGCGTACTATCTAATAGCCGTTGCTTTTCAAAAAAGTGGATATGTATTTGGAGTTTTGGTGAAGAATTTCTTTGAAGGCATATCTAATAATCGCTTTTTTCCTAAAAGCTGGATACCTGAGAGTAGAGCTCTCTTATGAAATAAAGCGTCTGATATCCAGTATTTTTGAAATCTTAGAAAATTGGATAATTTCCAGTTTCTTCCAACGCTTTCAGACAAAAAGCATATCCAATATCTTCAAAATCAGGCCAGATTAGATAAATTGCAGAAAACAGTGGCGCTTGTCAGATAGTTAGTATAAACTAACTATCTGAACAGGATATATACGTGTGCGTCGATGGCGGCGCTACGCAGCGCATCCGATGGATAAAAGGGAGGGTAGAAATGACGAACGAAATGAATGCGGTGATCGGTATCGCGATTCCGTTTCTGGGGACGAGTCTCGGGGCGGCGTGTGTGTTTTTCATGAAGCGGGCGCTGGGGGATCTGGTGCGGCGGGCGCTGGCCGGCTTCGCGGCGGGGGTCATGGTGGCGGCGTCCATCTGGAGTCTGCTGATTCCGGCGATCGAGCAGATGGCGGGCTGGGGAAAGCTGTCCTTCGTGCCGGCTTTCGTCGGCTTCTGGATCGGCGTGCTGTTTCTACTGGTGCTGGATCACCTGATTCCGCATATGCATGTCGGCAGCAGTGAGGCGGAGGGACCGAAGACGCGGCTGAAGCGACCGACGATGATGGTGCTGGCGGTGACGCTCCACAATATCCCGGAGGGCATGGCGGTCGGCGTGATGTACGCGGGCTTCCTGTCGGGGAGCATGCAGATCACGGCGGCCAGTGCGCTGGCGCTCTCGCTCGGTATCGCGATTCAGAACTTCCCGGAGGGGGCGATCATCTCGATGCCGCTTCGCGCGGAGGGGGAGAGTAAGCGGCAGGCCTTCCGCGGCGGTGTGCTGTCGGGCGTCGTGGAGCCGATCGGTGCGGTGCTGACGATCCTCGCCGCGCAGCTCATCGTTCCGCTGCTTCCGTATCTCCTCAGCTTCGCCGCTGGCGCCATGCTGTATGTCGTCGTGGAGGAGCTGATTCCGGAAATGTCGCAGGGCCGCCACTCGAATGTCGGGACCCTGCTCTTCGCCGCCGGCTTCAGTGGGATGATGGTGCTGGACGTGGCGCTCGGGTGAAGAAAAAACCGTTGCCGCCCCGCCGGGTCCCCTGCTTGCTTGCCTGAACTGTCACGTTACTGCTCAAACGTAGGTAAGTCAAGGCGTGGCGCGACGGACAGCAGCCGGAGGCTGAGCCACGAGTGAACAGTAACACTGTCACCATACTTTTTTATATTTTCACGAAGTGTATACATTTTATGCTAAAATGTCAGGTGTCAAAATGAATGATGAAAAATGGCGCTGCAGGGACTGCAGATTTTTCCCAAATCCCACGAGCTGATCATTTTTTTGTCAGACGTACGTATATAATGAGATCTATCAAATCAGGAAACGAGGCAGTTATGGTTCATTTTATCGGGGCGGGTCCGGGTGATCCGGAGCTTATCACACGGAAGGGCGCGCGGCTTCTCCGCGAGGCGGAGATCGTGATCTACGCGGGTTCGCTGGTGAATCCGGCGCTGCTCGAGGAGTGCCGGCCGGATGCGCGCATCTATGATTCGAAGGATATGAATCTCGACGAAGTCTGCGCGTTGTATCTCGAGGCCGCGCAGTCGGGGGCCAATGTTGCCCGTCTCCACACGGGTGACCCCTCGCTCTACGGTGCCATCCGGGAGCAGATGGATTTTCTGAAGGCGCACAGCATCGACTACGATGTATGTCCCGGTGTCAGTGCGTTCTGTGGTGCGGCCGCTGCGCTTCAGACGGAATATACCCTGCCGGGCGTGACGCAGACGGTGATCATCTCCCGTGCAGAGGGGCGGACGCCGGTGCCGGAGCGGGAGCAGCTCGCGAAGCTCGCCGCGCATCAGGCGACGATGGTGCTGTTTCTGTCGGCGACCCTCGCGGCCAAGGTGAAGACCGAGCTTCTCGCCGGTGGCTATCCGGAGAACACACCGACCGCGGTCGTCTTCCGTGCATCCTGGCCGGACGAGCGCGTGGTACGCACGACGCTCGCGAAGCTGCCGGAGGCCTTCGAAACTCCGGAGGCGCGCAACGAGGCCGGGCGTCTCAAGCCGGCGCTCATCATCGTCGGCCGCGCCACCTGCGACGCGACGATCTACGAAGCCTCGAAGCTCTACGACCCGGCCTTCACGACCGCGTTTCGACAGGGGAGTACATCGGCATCGTCGAAATAAGCTATGATAGTGCGTGCTATGAGCGAGTGGAAACAGCATGCGAACGATGTGACGTGTGTAGTATAGAATTTGTGAATTCAGTATAGAAGAAAGCAGCGAGGATATCAATGAATATTCAGATGATCGCATTTACAGAAAAGGGATATCGGCTGGCGGAGCAACTGCGCACGCGCTGGATCACGACGCCGGATATGTTATGTTCAGCCAATGCTGTCGATCAGGATGCCTCCCGTGCAGGTGGTGGGCAGCCGCCATGCATCGAGCTGCATGCGAAGACGGAGGCGCTGCCGGCGATTTCCGATCCGCGGAGCCTGCACGAGATCGTCGCGGAGTGGTTCACGAAGCCGGCAGACGATACAGACGGGAAGCGTGTTTCGGCGTCCAGTTCGGAAGAGGAATCGGGCGCTTGCGTATCTGGTGCCGACGGTGGCGATCGCCAGTGCGACGCCATCATCTTCGTGGGGGCGACGGGCATCGCGGTGCGTGCGATCGCGCCGTTTATCTGTGGGAAGACCGTGGATCCGGCGGTGCTCGTGATCGACGAGGCGGGGCGCTATGTGATCTCGCTGCTGAGCGGTCACCTGGGTGGTGCCAATGCGCTGGCCCGCACGGCGGCGTCGCTGATCGAGGCGGAGCCCATCATCACGACGGCGACGGACGCAGAGAGCGCCTTCGCGGTAGATACCTTCGCAAAGGAAAACGGCTTCCTCCTTACGGATCTTCGGAAGGCGAAGGAGGTGAGCGCGAAGGTACTTCGTGGCGAGAAGCTGCGCATCTACTCGGACATCCCGATGGAGCGCCTCGTGCAGCGCCCGGCCCGCCATGAGGCGGAGCTCGTCCCGGCGCAGGACATCGACCGCGCCGACATCGTGATCAGCTACCGGACGCACATTCTGAAGCCGGCGGAGAAGTCGTCCCAGGCGATCGGCCTCCGCCTCATCGCGAAGCGGGTTCATGTGGGGCTGGGCGCGCGGAAGGGCGTGACGCAGGCCGAGGTCGCAGCGGCGGTCGCCACCTGCCTCGAGGACGCCGGCATTGACCCACGCGCGGTGGTGGCCCTTGCGAGCATCGACCTTAAGAAGCAGGAGGCGGGCATCCTCGCGTACAGCTATGAAAGCGGCGTGCCGTTCGTGACCTACACGGCGGAGGAGCTTCGGACGGTGGAGGGTGCCTTCGTGGGCAGTAGCTTCGTCCAGTCGGTGACGGGGGTGGCCAATGTCTGCGAGCGGGCGGCGGCCTATGCCGCGGGACGGAGCGGCCACGCCGAGGTGTTGGTGCATAAGACGATCCACGGGAACGTGACGACCGCGGTCGCGGTGGAAGCGTAGGGGGACGAAGGATATACGCAAGCTAATACGCAGGTTCCTCCGGTGCGTGCAAGCCGACGCTGGTCACGAAGAATATACGTAAGTTAAGAGGGAAACCTAAAGAGGAATCCTACAGCTGTATCTTCCGACAGAAGAAAGAAACCGATTAATACGTGCAAAATTGAGCGATAAAAATCATAAAATGTGATAAAAACGTTTGAATATCACGAACTCTGGATTTATACTGGTGGTGGAGGTGAGCGGGATGTTGATTGAATTTCGATTTAAAAATTATAGATCTTTCCGTGACGAGGCGGTTTTATCCATGGAGGCGAGCGGTCTGGGAATGTATAAAAATTCCCTGATCAAGTATAACAGTAAAACCAGTCTTCTTCCGGGTGTCGCGATTTATGGAAAAAATGGTGGTGGAAAAAGTAATGTCATCCGTGCATTCTGGCTGGCGGTTCAGTTTATTAAAAATGCGCAGAGAACCCAGCATGCAGATGCACCGATTCCTGTCCATCCATTTCGATTAAATGATTACTCTCAGAATGCACCGAGTGCATTTGAATTCATCTATACACTGGAGGGCATCAAATACTGGTATGCGTTTTCTGCAGATCGTGAGCGGGTCTATTCCGAGTCCCTGCACTATGCGCCGAAGGGACAGAAGGCACTTGTTTTTACGAGAGAAGGGCAGGAATTTGATTTTACGGAAGAAAAATCAAAACGTAAACTGATCGCAAAAATGGTTGCATCGAATCAGCTGTTCTTCTCGGTTGCCTGCACGATGAATGATCAGGCCTGCGTCAATGCGATGCGATGGTTCCGAGAGCGGATTTACTTTTCGAGGGATTATTCGGATATTCCGAAGCAGCTGCTCGATTATTCGGATAATCCGGGCATGCTGAAAGCCATCAGTGATTATGCAAAGGCGGCCGATTTCGGCATCGAAGACATGCAGTTCGAAATGAACAGTAAAGAGATTCAGGAACTGGAGATGCCAGAGGATCTGCCGGAAGGTGTCAGATCGGCGCTTGCACGTTTTCTTCAGGCGCTGTCGCAGACTTCAGATAATGCAGATGCCAAAATCGCGATGAATGAAGTAAAGGCTATATCCATGCATCAGGGCAAGGATCAGCATGGTAACGGGCAGCTTTATCCACTGGATCTTTCGGATGAATCGGATGGCACCAGAACGTTGATGTCGATTGCACCGGCTATCGAATCTGTGCTTGCGAACGGCGGCGTTCTTTTGACGGATGAAATCGAAAAGGGTCTCCACCCGCTGCTCGTTGATTACATTGTCGCAAAATTCCAGAGCAAGGAAACAAATCCGAAGGGGGCGCAGCTGATTTTCACAACGCATAATACAGAGCTTCTGAATATGGAGCTTCTTCGCAAGGACCAGATATATTTTGCGGACAAAAATCATGAGGATGGATCATCAGAGCTTTACAGCATCAGCGAATTCGGAACCAGAACGACAGAGAATATCCGTAAGGGATACCTGCTGGGAAAGTACGGTGCGATTCCGGACCTTGACATCGAGGAGGTGAAGTGATGCCTCGCCAGTTCAGAAAACAAAAACCGTACATCGTGGTGTTTTGTGAAGGAGAGAGTGAGCAGGTATATACTGACTTTTTGAGAGATAAATTTAAAGACATGGCGGTCATTCGGAGGCCGAAGGCGACGGGGCTTTTTGAAGAAGCACAGGATCGTTTCAATAAGGATCCGAAGTTTCGAAACAATGCGGAAGTGACAGATGAAATCTGGTTCTTTTTTGACGTCGAAACGAAGGACATCGCAAGCTGGAGTAAGCGATATAAAATCATAAAGTACCTTCGGCGTCAGCGTAAGAAGCCGAATATACGGGTGAGACTGCTCATGACCAGTGGGTGTATCGAATACTGGCTCATGTTGCATTATAAGATGACGGCACCCCCTCTACAGACGAAGGCAGAAAAGGAGCAGATGATTTCAGAACTTAAACGACTCGAGCTTGGATATGTGAAGGGTGATAAAAAAGCAACGGAGAAAATCGCGGAGCATTATCCGACGGCGGTGACCAATGCTGCAAAGACGATGAAGAATCTTCTGCCGGAAGGTTTACCAGGCCTGGAAGATACAGACGAGAGAAATGAATGGCTCTGCAAGAACTGCAAAACCTTTTCAAACGTCCATGAGGCGATCAATTTTTTGTCAGGCTTGCGTATATAATGACTTGTATTAAATAAAGAAACGAGGATGGGGTGCCCCATCGGAAAGGACGAAACGCGTGCAGATCACAGAGAAGCTTCTGAAGCCGCTGCCGGAGGTGCAGTATCTGAATACCGAAAATACGGATCGATATCGCTGCATCATGCGTATCTTCTATGAAAATACGGAGAAGCTCCACAACTGGATGTACCAGGAGGAGGTGTATGATGCGCTGCGGGCATTCCCGGAATTCCACGATTATCGGCTGGAGCAGTGCCAGCAGGATCTCACGAGCCTCGTAAACTGGCATAATCTCGAAACACTGCAGGATACGCGTCATGTGAGCTCCCTCGAGGAGTTCCAGAGTCGGCGCTACCGCTACCAGATGTCGCCCTACAGTGTGGAAATCGAGCGTCTGGTTCTTCGGCTCGAGCATCTCGAAATCGAGGGTGGGTCCCTGGAGCCGACCCTGCTTGAGCGTATCCGGCGGGCCATCGAACGCTTCCCGGAGATGGTCGATGCCGAGCCGGCAGAGGCCTATGATTTCTGGGATGATCTCGAGCGGAATTTCACGCGTCTCAATCAGAATTACCATGATTACATCCGCGACCTCAGCAGCGTGCGTGCGGAAGAGATGATGCATACACAGGAGTTTCTGCTGTTTAAGGATAAGCTCGTCGAGTATCTTCGGAACTTCGTCACGAGTCTGCAGCGGAACGTCGGCGTGATCGAGGAGCTGCTGCAGGTCCTCAGTCCATCGCTCTGTGAGGCGGTGCTGGAGAAGGTCAATGCTTACGAAGCCGCGATACCCCGGATGGAGCAGGTGGCACCGGAAACCATCGCGGAGAATAACCGCGGAAAGCTGGAGAGCATCCGCCGCTGGTTCCAGACCTCCGAGGGCGAGGACAATGAGGCCGGAAAGCTGTTCGATGCGACCAATGACATCATCCGTCGCATCACCCGTTTCGCCATGGAGATGAGTGAGAAGAGTGCGATGGGCTCGAATCGACGGGAAGAGTACCGCAAGGTGGCGGAGCTCTTTCTCGCCTGCGAGGATCTGTCGGAGGCGCATCAGCTGAGTGCATGCATCTTCGGTGTGGAGACACCGCGGCACCTTCGAAGTGAGGTGGAGGCGAACAGCCAGAGCATGAATATAAGCGCCTATGCGCTGGAGCCGGAGCGGAAGCAGTTGAAATCCCGCTCCCGGAAGGGCACAGAGCGGAGCAATCGAAGTGCAATCACGGATCACAGCGAAGAGAAAAAAGCGATGCGGCAGCAGATTCTGGAGGCGCAGCGAGCACGAAATGCAGCGCTGCAGGAGCTCGAGCAGGATGGCTGCATCGATTTCTCAGCATTGCCTTGCCTCACCCGAGAGCTGAGAGAGGTACTGCTTCGCTGGGTATCTGATGCGCTGGAGGATCCGGGACGGGCGGCACGTACCGAGGATGGACGGCGGTTCACCCTGGAAAGTGCGGGCCGGGGTGAACGCTGCGTGGTTCACTGCGAGGACGGTGATTTCGAGATGCCGAAGATGCGCATTGTGTTTGAAGAGGAGAACTGAGGATGCAGGAAGAACTGGAAGCGCTGCTGTCGAAGCACTGGATACTGAAATCGGAGGATCGGGAGCTGTACTATCAGATCCGCGATCATGCGCAGGAGATCCGTAAATTTGTGACGGAGCGACTGGGCTGCCCGATGATCGAAAACCAGCTGCTCATCAAGGTCGAGCGGATCCCGGCGGTGCCGAAGCCGTTTATGGGCATACAGGAGTTCCGCAGTCCGCGGGAATATGCGCTCTTTTCGATGCTGCTTATGTTTCTCGAGGAGCATGCCGAAGATCAGTTCATCCTCTCGCAGCTCACGGAATTCATCGCCGGAAATCTCCCGGGCGGTGGCGTGGACTGGACCTCCTATCAGGAGCGTCGGCGGCTGGTGCGGGTACTGCAGTATGCGGAAAGCCAGGGGATGCTGAAGCGGACGGATGGCTCGGAGGACAGTTTCGTCGAGTCGCAGAAGGATGTGCTGTATGAAAATACCGGCGTTTCCCTCTACTACATGCGCAGCTTTTCAGAGGACATCATGCACTATCGTGGTCTGGAGGATTTCCTGAACTCCGGCTGGTACGAGGTGGATGAGGACAAGGGCCTCGTGCGACGACACCGCGTCTACCGACGACTGCTGTTTGCGCCGGGGCTGTATCGCTCGGAGGGGGCCGAGGGCGACTATGAGTATCTGAAAAATCAGGGTGCCCGTATGCGGGAGGAGCTCAGCGGGCTGCTTTCGCTTCGTCTCGAGATCTCGAAGGGTGGTGCTATGCTGCTCTTAAGCGACGACAGCGGACTGGGTGAGGCGTTCCCAGGCTCTAGTACGGTGTCTGATATCCTGCTGCTCGTGCTGGATGCCATCCAGAAACGCGTACAGAGTGAGATCTGGAAAACCGATGTCCGGGACTGTATCGTACTGGAGGAGCCGGAGTTCGATGCACTGCTTCGCGAGGTGCGAAGTGAAAATCTGAACCGCTTCTCGAAAGTCTACCGGGATCTTCCGGAGGGCGATTTCCTGAAAGAGGTGAAGGCACAGATGATGCTCTGGACCTTTCTTTCGAGGGACAGCGAGAGCGGACGACTGCGCATCGAGCCGTCCTGCGCAAAGCTCGCAGGACGATACGTGGAATAAAAAACATTACAGTTCGCGAAAAATCCCCGGAGGGGCGGCGTCGGATGCATAGTAGTCCGCGACCGACGCCGGACCGTCGGGGCCCCTGCCGGAATGTCAATAAATATTCGAAATAATTTAAATCGCGCGTCCCACTGGGCAGCGCGCAGAAAGACAGGACATAGATATGGGACAAAACAGATGGCATGCGAATAAGCTCGGCCTCATCAACTTCTGGTATTACGATGAGCAGGAATTCTGCTTTGCAAAGGGGCGGCTTCTGCTGCGCGGCTCGAACGGCTCTGGAAAATCCGTTACGATGCAGAGTGCGATTCCGCTTCTCCTCGATGGTAATGCGAATCCGGAGCGATTGGATCCATTCGGTTCCCGTGACCGTAAGATGTCTGGCTATCTCCTGGAGGAGGGCGATGAGCGAGAGGAGCGGACCGGCTATCTCTATATGGAGTTTAAGCGTGAAAAGAGTGAAGCCTACTTCACGATCGGCATGGGTATCCGCGCCCGCCGTGGAAAGCCACTGGACAAGTGGTATTTCGGTATCCTCGATGGTCGGCGCGTCGGCGTCGATTTTTCGCTCTATCGCAGTGGCGCGGAGAAGCTCACCCTGACCCGGAAGGAGCTCGAAAACCGCCTCGCGGAGGGCGGACGGGTCTATGATCGACAGGCCGATTATATCGAGTTCGTGAACCAGCAGCTCTTCGGCTTTGCGACGACGGATGCCTACCGGGAGATGCTTGATCTTCTTATCCAGCTCCGTACGCCGAAGCTGTCCCGCGATTTCAAGCCATCCGTCATCAACGACATCCTGAGCTCTGCGCTACAGGGGCTCTCCGAGGAGGATCTGCGGCCAATGACGGAGGCCATCGAGAATATGGATTCCCTCCGACTTCAGCTGGAGACCAAGGAGGTTGCGCGAAAGGCGGTCGACCATATCGCGCGCGTCTTCGATCGCTATAACCGGAGCATGCTGTATGCGAAGGCGAGCGCGGCCGACCAGGCAGGAAAGCGCCTGAAGGCGAACACCCAGGCCCTCTCGGAGGAGCAGACGAAGCTCTCTGAGGCAGAGTCCAGGCTGACAGCATTAACCGACGAGCTGGCGCAGCTCTCCTCACAGAAGGCGACGATGGAGAAGGAACGGGAGGAGCTTGGAAAGAGCGATGCCTACCAGCTGAAGCAGGAGGAGCAGAGGCTCGTCGGACAGCTCTCCGGGCTTCAAGAGAATCACGCGAAGAAGGAAGCGCGGATCGAAAAGAAGCAGGATGATGAGCGTGCGTGTCGAGCACAGCTTCAGCAGCTGGATGAGAAAAAAGCGACGAAGCGCGCAGAGATCGGTAACTGCCTCGAGAATATGTCTGCGCAGGCAGAGTACATGAACTATCAGGCGCAGAGCTTCCTCAAGGATGAGCTCACAAAGGGAATCGACGAGGCATTTTCCTTTAAAACCTATGAGGCGGAGTTTCAGAAAACGAAGCAGGGCATACAGGAAGGTCTCGTGGTGCAGCAGCGCCTCGCGAAGGGGGAAGAGAAGCTCTGCGAGAAGCGGGACGAGCTCGCCCGGCAGCAGGACAACGCGGACCGCGCTGAGCGGAAGCTGCGTGAGGCAGAGGCGGCGCTCACGGAAGCAGAGAGCAGCTGGAAGGAAGCTCTGTATATCTGGCATGGCGAGAACCAGGAGCTGAAGCTGCCGGAGGA
>Ga0129314_1002196_pt1 | contig 11382 bp, 10 predicted proteins | sample O1111metagenome_FD_94431 | JGI IMG/M metagenome (GOLD analysis project Ga0129314, IMG submission 94431) | Orangutan individual fecal microbial communities from fecal samples from Wisconsin, USA - O1111 metagenome | ecosystem: Host-associated > Mammals > Digestive system > Large intestine > Fecal...
CTCGGCGATGTCCGAGGGGCTCGCGAGTGCCACCTGGCGGGCGGCCGTCTCTAGGGCAAGCTCCTGCAGGACACGGGCGGCTCCGATGATGAGCTGGGCCTCTTCGAGTGCCTGCATGCCGCCAAGGGTCAAGCCTTGCCGACCGGCGGGTCCCGCGCCTACGATGTCGACCCTCATCCAAACCTCCTTGCCAGCTGTGCCTTGGCCTCCTCAAGCGTGAGGCCCTCTTCTCTCGTCGGTCGACCGATGACGACAAGCGTGCAGCTCGTCTCTCGCGCCGCCTGCACCTTCTCCCAGAACCCGCCCGTCGTGCCCGACGCCTTTGTCACGAGGGTGTACACGCCGCTGCGCCTGATGAGCGCCACGTTGTCTTCCAGGGAGAACGGCCCCATGGCGCCCACGATGCGCTCGGGCGGGATGCCCGCCTGCCGCGCCGCCTGAACTGAGGTCTCGTTGGGAAGGCAGCGCACCCAGATGCGCTCGCGCAGGCCGGGTTGTGCGCACCAGATGGCGATGTCCTTCGTGCCTGTGGTGAGCAGGATGTCTCCGGGAAGGCCGGCCAGCAGTTCGGCGCCCTGCGCCGGTGACTCCGCCCGAATCCAGTCGCCCTCGGGCTCTCCCTCGCGCACAACGCGTAGGTACTCGCAGCCTTGAGCCAGGGCTGCCGCGCGGGCGTTCGCCGTGACGACGTTCGCGTACGGGTGGGTGCAGTCAACCACCACATCAAACGCGCCCTGTGCCATGAGGCGCTCCATGCCCGCCTCGTCCAGACGTTGCGCCAAGATCTGGGTATGGGGGAGCGTCCCCAAAAGATGCGCCCCGAAGTCGGTCGCGCACGACACGCATGTCTCAACGTTGCCTTGCGTGCTCAGCCACGAAGCAAGCTCGCGACCTTCTGTGGTTCCGGCGAACACGAGGACGCGGTATGCCCGAGACTCGCCTGCCATCTACGACCTCACCTGGTAGCCGCGCGGCGTCACCATGCGACCTGCGATTTCGCGCGTCGTGGCGTTGCCCACGTAGACGACGCTCGTCATGTCGGCCGGGGCGTCCGCGAGCTCGCCCAAGGTGAGCACGCGCGCCCCCTCGCCGGGCCTGCCCACGTTGTGGGCGATGCCGCACACGCAGGTCGGGGGCAGCTCCTCGAGGAGGATCTGCGCCGCATGTGCCAGGTGGTCGGGCCTGCCGTGGGAGCAGGGGTTGTAGAGGCAGATGATAAAACCGGCGCGAGCCGCTGCGCGCAGCCTCGTCTCGATGGCATCCCAGGGTGTGAGCAGGTCAGACAACGACACGAGGCAGAAGTCGTGCATGAGGGGCGCGCCCAAAAGCGCCGCCCCTCCTGTGGCGGCAGTGACGCCGGCGATGACCTCAACGTCAACTGCGTCAATGAGGCCCATGTCCTGGGCGAGCTCGAGCACGAGGCCCGCCATGCCGTAGACGCCCGGGTCGCCCGAGCACACAAGGGCCACGGTCGCCCCGCCCGCCGCGCGCTCAAGGGCCGCCCGGCAGCGCTGGACCTCGCCGCGCATGCCGCTTACGAGCAGCTCTTTTTCGGGAAAGGCACCGCGCACAAGGTCGACGTAGGTCGTGTATCCCGCGATGACCTGGCTTTCTTCGAGCGCCGCGCGGGCGCGTTGCGTGAGGTCGGCTCCCGCTCCGGGTCCCAGGCCCACCACGTAGAGCTTAGGCATGGTCGTTTCCTTCCTTCATATCAAAGCTGAGCACCTCGGGCACAAGGCCCACGGCCACGGTCGTTCCCTGATGGGCCTGCTTGTTGAGGACGCGCGCGGCCCCGCAACAGGCAAGGGCCCGCTCGCACACATTGTCCACGCCCACGTGGGTCCGCACGAACTCCGAGGATGCGAAGTCACCGCCTTGCGCGGCGAGTGCCTGGGCGCTAAAGGTGCGCAAGCGCCAGCCATGCTTTGCGGCGAGTTCGACCACGGCGGGCTCTGCGGCCTTGAGGTCGATGGTCGCCAGGGTGGACACGGCTTCCGGCGCCAGGCCGAGGCTGGCCAGCGCCGTCTCGACGCTGTCCTGTAGGGTTGCCGGCTCGCAGCCGCGCCTGCACCCGACGCCCACCACCGCGTTGCGCGTGATGAGATACAGCGTGTCGGGGTCGCTCTCGCAAGGCAGCTCGGGCCCGATGTGGACGTGCGCGTGAAGGGCACAGGCCACATCTGCCGAGTCAGGGGCGGCTTCTGTGGGGCAAGGCGTGCGGATGTCGTCAGCGTCGTTCGTGCCGCCTGCGTCGTTCGTGCCGCCCGCGCACTCCTCACACGCGAACCCCGCGGGAAGCTCGCCTGCCAGGGACACCTGCCGTCCCACGCGCACCCCAACGTGCCCTCCCTCGAGCAGTGCGCCTGAAACACGCTTGATGAGCTGGGGGTTTGCGATGACGAGGCCACAGCGGGCCGCCCACTCGTCGATGGCGAAGACGTCGCGCACATCGGTGGCCGTCGTAACCACGGGTGTGGCCCCCACAATGCGCGCGATGCGGCGCGCAAGGTCGTTCGCGCCGCCCACATGGCCGCTGAGCAGCGATATCGCCCATCTGCCCGTCTCGTCCACGCATACGACGGCAGGGTCGTGCATCTTGCTCGCCACATACGGGGCCACGGCGCGCACCGCGATGCCGCAGGCTCCCACGAAGACGATGCCGTCGCAGCCTTGTGCGAAAGCCTCGCCCGCCCATGCTCCGACGCTGTCGAAGCCGGGCAGGCCCACCTCTTCGGCGATGCGGCACGGCGCCCAGGCACGGGCGCCCTCCAGCTCGTTGGCTATCTTCTGGGCCAGAATGCAGCCGTTTGTCGTGAACCCTGCGATGGCAATATGGCTCATGCGCGCGCCTCGTCGCGCAGGTCGTGCGGGCCTTGCGCACCTTGCGCGTCATCCTGCGCCGCCGGGCCATCATCCGCGCCGCCTGCCAGAGTTTTGTCTCCGCCCGTGCCCACGCGGTAGCCGTGCGTGAAGTTCGGGTCGTAGAGCAGCGACCGCTCGGCGCGGGCGGCTGCGAGGCTGCCGGCAAGGGCGTCTCCCACAAGCACGATCGCCTGCCTGCTGAGTCCTGCCTCGCGGGCCGCTTCGGGCAAGCTCGCCACGTCGCAGCGCACGATCTTCTGGTCCGGCCAGCTCGCACGATACACAAGGGCCGCCGGGGTCTGGGGCGACAGGCCTCCCGCAAGCAGCTCCTCACGGGCGCGTTCAAGAAGGCCGCAGGAGAGAAAGAGCGCGATAGTGCAGCCATGGGCGGCAAACGTGCGCAGCTCCTCGCCGCTCGGCACCGGCGTGCGCCCCTCCACGCGTGTGAGCACGAGCGACTGGGACACGCTGGGCAGGGTGAACTCGCAGTTGAGGGCCGCCGCCGCGGCAAACACGCTCGACACGCCGGGTATCACCTGATAGGTCACGCCCGCCTCGTCGAGCAGGTCCATCTGCTCGCGGATGGCGCCGTACATAGCCGGGTCACCCGTGTGCAGGCGTACGGTGCGCTTGCCTGCGCGGTCGCTTGCCACGAGCACGTCGACGACTTCTTCAAGCGTCATATGCGCCGAGTCGTGCGCTTCCACCTCAGGGCGGCAATACGACAGCATCTTGGGATCTACCAGCGAGCCTGCGTACACCACGACGTCTGCCTGCTGCAGGGCATGCATGCCGCGCACGGTTATGAGGTCAACGGCGCCCGGGCCCGCTCCCACGAAGTCGATCATATCCGGTCTTCCTTCCTTGCCGCCGCGCCGCGCACGCGGTGCCTGTCCAAGAGTTCCTGTGCTCCACCCGATCGTCCCAGCTCGCCCCATGCCTTCGAGAACACCACGACCTCGCAGCGCACGGGGTCTCCTCGCCGGCTCACGTGCCGCGCAATTGCCTGCGTAAGGCTCTGCAGCGTCGCGGCAAGCAGGCGTTCCCGCTCATCTGAGACGGCCGCCTCGCCCGGACCGTGCCCTGCGAGCACCTCAAGCGCCTCGTCGGTCGTGGCGCACTCCATAAGGCGGGCGATGTCGTCGCGCCCCGCACCTGCCAGGGCTGCATGTGCCGCGAACGCCTCGGCGCGCCCGTCGGCCACGCGCGAGTGGGTGTTCATGGCGCCCGTTGCGACCTTGGCGAGCTTGCCCATATGCCCCACGAGTACAAGCGTCTCAAAGCCGAGCACACCAGCGTAATCAAGCGCCTCGCCCAGGAAGTTCGAGCAGCTCACGATATGCGTGGGGTCGATGCCTTCCCTGTCTTGCGCCCAGTCTTGGCCGTAGTTTCCCGGCACGAGCACGAGGTCGCGCAAGCCCTGTGCGCATCTCATGCGCATCTCCAGGCGGATGGACTCGACGAGGGCCTCCTCGCTCATGGGTCGCACGATGCCCGACGTTCCCAGGATAGATATACCGCCTTCAATGCCTAGGCGCGGGTTGAAAGTCTTGCGCACGATTTCCTCTCCGCCCGGCACCGACACCTCCACCGCAAAGCCGCCCTGCCAGCCATGTTCGCGGGCAACCCGTTCGAGCTCGGAGGCAATCATCGCGCGGGGTACCGAGTTGATGGCAGCGGCGCCCACGGGTTGGTCGAGTCCGGAGCGTGTCACGCGGCCCACGCCTGCCCCGCCCTCGATTGTGGTGCCCGGCGTATCCATAAGGCTCACGCGTGTCACGACCAGTGCGCCGTCGGTGGCATCCGCGTCGTCGCCTGCGTCCTTGCGCACCCCGCAGCTTGCCCAGGGGACGCCCTGTGCATCGGCGCCTCGACGCATCTCTTCGGGTTCCACTACCACGGCAACGCCCGCCGGAGTGTCGATGCGCAGGGAGTGCGGGAAGCCTCCAGCTAGAAGCGCCTGCCCGCAGGCCTGGGCCGCCGCGGCTGCGCAGGTGCCTGTGGTGTAGCCACAGCGCAGGCGCTTCTTGCCAACCTCCACGTAGTGCTCGAGCGTCATGGCCTCACCGCCTCTGCCCGCGCCGCCGTGGCATCGCAGCAGATACATACCTCTCTGCCTGCATCTTCGTGTGCTTTTTGATTGTGCAACGCTTCCAAATACTGCGCTGCGCTCCCATGGACGGGAAGCCCTGTCGCTCGTGCGCACGCGAGCATATCGCGCCGGCAGGCCTCCAGGGGACCAGCGTCCATCGAGCCCAGGCAGTCCACAAGTGCCTCGCAACCCGCAAGCATCTCACAGGCCAGCGCCATCGTCTCCTTGTCGGGCAGAGTAAAGGCCGGCATGCTCACCACGTGGGCCGTGAGCCTATGTGCAAGCACACAATCCACGTCGTTTTCAGGCAGCACGCCTGCGCAGAAGCCCACACCCTCGCGGCGCAGGGCCCGCATTGAGGCGGCGGCTGTGCCGGCACCTCCGAGCACAAACACCCGAGCCGCGCCTTCGAGCGGTGCGTCCTCAACACATCCCAGTGTCGCGCTCCAAGCTGCTTGTCCCAAATCGAATACATGGGCCACGGTGGGTGCGTCGAGCACGTCCTCGGGGGTGCCTTGCGCATATATGCCGCCCTCGCACACACAGGCCACCCGGTCGGCAACCTTCTGGGCCAAGGCGAGCTCGTGCAGCGACAGCAGGCAGGTCCACCCGCGGGTGCGCGCAAGGTCCCGTACGATGGCAAGCAGTTCCAACTGATGACGAATGTCGAGGTAGGAGGTAGGTTCGTCAAGCGCCATCACCGGCGCGTCCTGAGCGATGGCGCGGGCCAGCAGCACGCGCTGACGCTGGCCGTCGCTTATCTGCATGAAGTCGCGCTCGCGCAGCTCCCAGGCGCCCACGGCTTGCATGGCGCTCTTCACGGCCTCGCGGTCAGCGTCGCGCAGCGTGCCCAGGGCGTTCGTGTAGGGGATGCGGCCCGTCTCCACCACGTCTAGGCAGCTCAGCATCTCGCAGACCATGCGCCCCGTGAGCATCACCGAGAGGTTGCGCGCCAGCTCGTCTGCCTTGAAGGAGCTCGCGTCGCGTCCGTCGAGCAGCACGCTGCCGCCCAGGGGCGCAATCTGGCCTGCGATTGTCTTGAGCAGGGTCGACTTGCCCGATCCGTTGGGTCCCACGAGGCAGAGCACCTCGCCGGGAACGAGGTCGAGCGTGACGTTGCCCACCACGCAGCGCCGCCCGTATCCCACATCGAGGCCGCGTGTCTGCAATGCCATCTGCCTGGTCATTTAATGTCCCTCCCGGGTGCGGCGCATCATAAGCGCGATGACCACGGGTGCGCCGAACACGGCAGTGACCGTGCCCAGGTTGAGCTCGGTGGGGGAGAAGAGCGTGCGCGCCACCAGGTCGCACAGAAGGCAGAAGGCGGCTCCCATCACCAGGCACGCCGGCACTGCGCGCACGGGCTTCGAGGAGGCAAGCGCCGTGCGTGCCAGGTAGGGCACCGCGATGCCCACGAATCCCACGGGGCCGGCATAAGCGGTGACGCAAGCGGCCAAAAGGCTTGCTACGGCGATGAGCGCCGCGCGGAAGAGCCGCACATTGACACCGACGCTCTTGGCGTAGCCTTCGCCGAGTTGGAAGGCGGCCATGGGCTTTGCCAGCGCCATCGAGGCCACAAAGCCCGCCGCGCACACGGCTGCCTCGACGCCCACCTGGCTCCAGGTTGCCCCCGAGAAGCTTCCCAAGGCCCAGTTGTGCAGGTTCACGATGTTCTGGTCGCTTGCAAAGGTCACGAGAAAGTCAGTGATCGCGTTGAAGACATAGCCCGCCATCACACCGGCTACGATGAGCATGCTCATGGAGCGGATCTTGGTCGACAAGCCGAGTACCAGGGCAGTTGCCGCCAGCGAGCCCACGAACGCCGCGCCCACCACCTGCCAGGACACAAGTGCGCCGCCTGCGCCGATGACGCAGATCGTCACGGCGGCCAGCGCGCACTTGGCGCCTGCTGAGATGCCCAGGATGTAGGGGCTTGCGATGGGGTTGTTGAAGAAGGTCTGCAGCAAGAAGCCCGAGCACGCAAGCGCCCCGCCGAGAATGGCTGCGCTCACGGCGCGCGGCAGGCGTATCTGCCAGATGATGCTTGCCTCAAGGCCGCTTGCCCCCGGGCCTGTCGCGAGGGCTCCCAGCAGCTCGGCGGGGCTCATGCCCACCGACCCGATGCACAGGTTTGCGCACAGAAGCGCCGCCAGCACCAGGCTTGCCAGCACCATCGTCACGACGAATCGCCGCTTGCTGTCCCGCCAGCTGTCCGTGTGCCTCATCGCACGCCTTTCGTGTGTCATGTGAGCCTGAAGAGGAAGGTGAGCTCGTCGCGGTCGGTGTCGGCTATCGCCTCGTGCAGGTCGGCCACCACCTCGCCCGTCGCAGTCATCTGCTGGTAGACGTTCTGCTCGCAGCACCAGGCTCGGCGGTTCTTGACGGCCTTGAAGTCGGCGAGCAGGGGGTTGAGTGCCACAAGTTCGTCGAGTCCCTTGAGCTTGCCTGCGACCGTGGAGTTGTAGATGATGACGTCGGCGTCCTTTGCCTGGGCGTAGAACGCCTCCATCTCGAGCGTGGTGGAGGAGGAACGGTTCTCGTCAGCGCCTGCGAGCTGGGCAAACGCGTAGGTGCCGCCCGCCATGGCAATCATCTTCGCCACGTAGTCGCCGGGTTTGCGCACCACGGCCGCGCCGTTGGCGTTGATGTAGAAGAAGGCGACGGTGCAGTCGAGCGGCTGGGCCGCCACACGCGCCTCAACGTCTGCGATAAGCTGGGCTTGCCTGTCGAGAACCTCTTGGGCCGCCGACACCTTGTCGAGCATGGCGCCCCACAGCATGATCCACTCGAGCCTGCCGAGCGGGGCGCTCTCCAGGCTCGATTGTTCAACGATGACGGGAACCCCGAGCTGCATGAGCTTCTCGCGCACCTCGGGGGTGTGGTAGATCATCGTGTTCTCAACGGCGAGCCTGCAGCCGCCGTTGAGAAACGCCTCGTAGTCGGGTGCGCTGTACTTGCCGCCGTAGACGATGTCCCCCGAGGCGATGGCTTGCGTGAACGCTTCCACCGTACAAGTTTCCTGCGTGACGCTCACGTGGCTCACGCAATCTACGGCGTCAAGGGCCGCAAAGAGGCACAGCGTCGAGGAACTTGCGAGGTAGATGTTCGAAAGGGGCCGCTCAAGCACCGTGACGTCGTCGGCGATTCCCTGGGGTGCATCGCCCGCGGGCACAAAGAGGTAGCGCGTGCCGTCGGCGATGCAGGCAAGGGCACGATCTCCCTCGTAGAGGTCCACGGTGAAGCCTGTGGCCCAGGCGAGGTCGAGGCTGCCCGTGCGTACCAGACCGCCTCCCACCTCGGGGTTGCTCCACGAGGGACGCTCGGCGCTCGCAAGGCCGCCCTCGTCGGGCTCGCCCGTCTGGGCCGCCGACGTCGCCGCGTCGCTCGCGACCTCGCCGTCACCGGCGTCTGAGCATCCCGCAAGGCCCAGAGCCGCAACGCACGCCGCCCCTGCGCCAGCAGCGGCGGCCAGGCCGATGAAACCCCTGCGTGTGAGGGGCTTTGCAGGCCATGTGCGCGTGCGTTCGCGGCTCCGGGTCACGTGTCTAGCCCTTCTGCGCGACGGGTGCGGAGAAGGTGAGCGTGTAGTCGATTATGTGCGGCTCGCTCATCGCGCACGTCTCGGCCTGCACGGCCAGGGGCGTGTCGAGCGCCGCCACGGGAATCTCGAACGTCGAGTTGCCTGTCTTGTTCACGGGAAGGTACTGCGTGCCGTTCACGACCATCTGGTCGTAGTTGGGGCTTGACCACACCACGGTGGCGGTCATGGCACCCTTCTCCACCTTGAGGGTGCAGGGCGTCTCAACGCTCGCGCGGCCCGTGCCGCCTTCAAGCGCCACGTTGGCCGTGTAGGTACCGTCGGCAAGCGCCGCCTCGGCGGGCTTCAGCGTGTCGGCGAGGAACACCAGGGTGCGGTCGTACCAGGACTCTTTCTTGATGCTCCATGCGGCGCAGTCGATCTCAGTGTTGAGTGCCTCCACCGGCACCGTGAAGGAGTGCGTGCCGCCCGCGTTGTCCACGTAGGGGATGCAGTCCTTCTCGTCGGCTTGCGCGGCCTGCTCACCCGTGCCCATGAAGAGCTTGCCGTAGCCCTTGCCGCTCATAGTGAGCTCGCAGGTCATCTTTCCGTCAGCAACGGTGAGCTTGGCTTCGGTGATGCGGAACATGCTCGAGCTCGAGGCGACCTCGATCGTGTAGGTGCCCTCCTCAAGGTCGGAGGCCTTCACGGCGGTGAGCTTCTTGGTGTCGGGCAGGTCTTGCTGGGCCGCTGCCGCACCCTGGGCCACTTTGTCAGAGGAACCGCTGATATCGTCAGCCTGCTGGGTCGCGGCGGGCTGGATGCGCACGGCAGCATGGGCCTGGTCTGCGTTCCAAGCCAGGGGCGCGCAGAGGAGCGTGAGACTGAGCGTTGCGAGTGCAATGGCGTTGCGATGTGTGCTGTAGGTCATGTGCTGTCCTTGGATGATGCGCTTCATGCAGAAACGAGGAAGGGCCCCGCGCCATGCATGCCGGCCTGGGGAAACACCGGTGCGACGCGGGGCCTGTTGCTTGAAATATGGAAGCTATGCAGGCTTAGAGCTGGTTGATGGCGTCGGCCACGTGGCGCACGTAGATGTCGTCGATGGCAACAAGCTGGCCCAGGCCCTCGACGACGCACTCGACCTCAAAGCCAGCGGCGATGAACTTGCTGGCAAAGGAGTCGGGGTCCTCGATGTCGGCCATGTCGTTGTTGGCGTGGTCGCCGGCGACGACCATGAGCGGGCGCAGTACGGCCTTGGTGAAGCCGGCGGCCTGGGCGGCCTCGACAACGTCGTCGAACGTGGGGGTTGCCTCGACGGTGCCCACGAAGTAGCTCGTGTGGCCAGCGTCGGTCAGAACCTGCTGCAGGTGCGCGTAGTCCTCGTTGGAATCGGCCTCGGTGCCGTGGCCCATGAAGCAGATGGCGGTCTGACCGTCGTCGTATTCTGCCGTGGCGTCGCAGATGGCCTCAACGACCTCGCTATAGTCCTCGTCGCTCGTGAGCAGCGGGTCGCCCAGCACGATGGCCTCGAACTTGTCGGCGTAGTTGCTCTGCAGGGAGTTGAGGACGTCGGTGTACTCGTAGCCGGCCATAAGGTGGGTAGGCTGCACGATGACCTTCTGCACGCCCTCTTCCACGAGCTTGTCCATGGCCTGCTCGAAGTTGTCGATGACGATGCCGTCGCGCTCGGCGAGCTTGTCAATGATGATCTGCGCGGTGAAGGCGCGGCGCACGTCATAGTCGGGGTAGGCCTCGCGGATGGCGTCCTCGATGGCGCCGATGGTGATGTGGCGCGAGTCGTTGTAGCTCGTGCCGAAGCTCACCACGAGGATGACGGGCTTGGGGGCCTTGGCCTCGTCGGCCTGGGCGATGCCCGCCTGAGCGACGAGGCTGGCGCCGGCGGCGGTGAGTCCTGCGGCGATGGCGGTGCGACGGGAAAGTGCGGTCTCGAACATGTGCGTGTCCAATTCTCTCGTGGAGTACGCGCACGCCAAGGCCCGCCGGACGTGTGGCTCGGCGTTGCCTTCTGGCAGGCACCTGCCTCGGGGTTCACAAGGCGGATGCGGTGCGCGGCCTCCCGTTTGCGGGATGGCCGCTCAGGCGGGCAGGGTAATCTGACTGCGGGCGCGCGCCCTCACAGTTATGTCCCTAGTCCGGGAATCTCACCCGGTTCCCCCTGCAATACCCAGGCACAATCCCCGGGCGTCGCGCTTGATACGGTCAGGCGCCATGATACTCCATACGACGCGGCAGCTCCCGCACATCTGTGAGTCGCCAGCCATTCTCCGCGTGCCGTGCCCATGCCTCGAAGCCTGCGCAATAGGTCGCCTTCCAGTCCCAGTAGCTGCGCTTGGGTTCTGCCAGCTCCGACATCGCCGCCATGATGGTTCCCGCATGCACAAGAAAAGCGGCGTCTACGGCTCCCACGGCGTGAGCGTCCCTGTGCGCGTCCGGGATTGCGAGGCCCATATGCCGCCCGCTGCTCCGCAAGCCCTGATTCCCGCTCCCTGCTTGCATGACCGCAAGGTCGTCGAGTGCCTGCTCAAACGCCGTGCGCACGCGTGCGATGAACTCTGCCTGCGCTTCGCCGCCGGGGCACGCCGCGGTGCATCCCGAGTCCACCCAGGCCTGGTAGCGCGCGTCTCCGTCCATCTCGGCGTACGTCTTGCACTCAAATGCCCCAAAGCGCATCTCGGCCAAGCCGGGCAGGTGCGCAGGAACCAGCTTGGGGAAGAGGATGGCGGCCGTCTCGTCGCAGCGGCGCATGCCGCTCGTGAAGAGACGGCGGGGTGCCAGGTCGGCGAGCGCGACAGCCGCCTCGCCGGCGCGTGCGCGGCCCTGGTCGCTTAGGCCCTCGTCAGTGGCGCCCACATAGCGTCCCTCCAGGTTGCCCTGCGTGGGCGCGTGC
>Ga0129314_1002197_pt1 | contig 11380 bp, 10 predicted proteins | sample O1111metagenome_FD_94431 | JGI IMG/M metagenome (GOLD analysis project Ga0129314, IMG submission 94431) | Orangutan individual fecal microbial communities from fecal samples from Wisconsin, USA - O1111 metagenome | ecosystem: Host-associated > Mammals > Digestive system > Large intestine > Fecal...
CGCGCTTTTAGACGGTAGAGCTCACGGTGGACCATTGACCTGCGGGATTGATCCGCGTATATCAGAGTGGCCAATGCCGGGAACTGTATTTGCTAGAGCGCTTACAAGATACCTTCGGGTAGTGACTTTTCAAAAGCGGAATATTTTCTCTTGACAAAGGTCACTTCATATCAGGTTGATACATCGAGGATTTTCCGCTCGTACCAGCTTAGAGAGTTCTTACTCATCGTCATGCTGAGAGTAATAATATGATTTGAAAAGGCAATTTATGATGAAAGGAGAACACTATTTCTATTTAATAGGAAAGTTATGAAAAGAATTGCACGTTAAATTGTTGACAATATGTTCGAGGTATGGTACATATAAGGTAGAATAAGTGATATAAGAAATCGGTAGATAGTAAAATCAAATTGAACCGCATATTACAATAGTAAGTTGAATTCTATAACTGGACTCGTAGGGCATAACAGTTTTTATAGTTGGAAAGCTTGCTCTTAAAGCTGTCCTCTAGTATAGTTGCAAACAGGAAGTTAAGATTGTTGAAGACGCTAATATAGAGAGGGGGGATTGCGAGTTTCTGTGCTATTCATATTTTATACAGGTATATTGTAAATCTTGTTGCGTTCGCCCACGAAGACTTCATTCGGGGTACAGTAGCAGAAAATTTACTCGGAAAGCTGTTGTTCTAAAATTTAATCTGAGATGTTTGACGTTTTTCAATTATTGAGCTTTTTCATTCTTTATTTTAATTATACTTATTATACTATATTTAGCAAAACTTGTTACTGTTTAAAATAATGCATACATTAAGGTCGATATAGTTTGTTGATCAATTCTTTTTGAATTGAGTAAGGAGGCTTATGAAAGTTAGAATATCTACATTTACTATTATCCTTATTTCTGTGATGTTCATATCTTCTTTGAAAAATGAACTTGTATATGCTGCTACAAAACCAGCAAAAGTTTCAAACAATTCAATTGTAACGACATCAATCGGGTATTATTCATTGAATCTTAAATGGAAAAAAGCCAAAGCTGCTAAAAAGTATAAAGTTGCATACAGATATTCGAATAAATATGCATGGCGATACTCTACAGTTAGTAGTACGTCTGCGAAATTGAATAATCTGAAGCCAAATGTATCATATACAGTAAAAATTCAGTCTCTTAATGGAACAAAAAAATCCGCCTGGACCAGTGGAAAATCATTCAAAACGAAAAAATCACCGTACATAAAGACTTTTAATCCATCTGCGAAAACAAATAAGCATTTGATAGGTGTAGTTGAAGGGGGGTGGATAACGGTTAATACTAATACACATATTAAAGAATACTATAAATACGATAATGGATATAAGAAATTTGGGTACAGATGCTATGGAGTCACTTTCTCAAGTCCAAATGATAAGTCGCTCCTTAATGAATTGAATTGTAACATGGGAGTGGTTGTGCACAATAGACCAAGTAGCACAGTGAAGTGCAATTCTTTTTCTTGTATTCATGACCATATTTATGGTAACAGTGCTTTTGTAAAACCAGAGAGAGATAGCACAACTGTTGTAAGTCACAAGATAGGATCTAATGGAAGTATTAGTTTAGGATATTCAATCAGTGGAACAGTTCTCATGCCGGTCAGTAAAGCGGTGAAATTTACTGGCGTGACAAAATAGGAGACAGAGTTATGAGTTGGAAAAAGAAGCTTTTTAGTTCTTTAAAATTTATCATTTGTGTGATAGTTATATCAGCATGCGTAATGTGTGTAAATGCAAAGGAAATAGATAAGTCAAACAATCGTATACAACGTTTCGTTGATGTGCAGTGTGAAGTAGCAGAACTAAGCAAGAATTTAGATAGTAGTAGCATTTTACCAGAAGTATATTCTGCGATGGAATCAATAAAAACTATTGATGGTGACAAGAGAATTGCTAATAAGACTGCAGTACAGATTTTTAATCGAGAAGCACTGTATTGGTATGCGATTAGAAATGGATTCTCCATTTCTGATAGAGAATTAGACAATCAACTAAAATTACTGATTAAAGAGTGTAAAACAACTGAAGAGTATAAAGTCATAGAAAAAGCATACAATAAAAATGGAACATCGCTAAAAGATAACATTTATGATAACTATAGGTTTTATGAAAAAGGTTTTGTTATAAACAAAATGTATGATAGTTACCAAATGAAATATGATGAGGGTGGTTATACATTTGGTGGCATTGAATACGATACATGGGATTTGTATTGGGATGCAGTGAAGGATACAGCCATAGATGAGTATACAAAAACAAACGATTATGATAAATTCGATGTAGCAATGGACGAATCCATAAAGGTTATTGAAGATGAAGTTGATGGAATAATTAGTGGAAGAATATCTGAAAAACAGCTTTCAGATATCAATGAGTCTACATCTGTTTATGATGAATTGACATATCAGCATAGTGAAATATTAGGAGAGTAGTTGTGAAAAAAACAATTTCAATTATTTTTTCGATGATGATAATAATTCTGTTTTCATCATGTACGAAGTCCGGTGATTCAACGGGTATTGAAGGTAAATGGCAAGCATATGGAACTCTGGTAGATAATGAGATACACTCTTTTGACGATTCGTTTGACAAAGACGTTGCAGAACAATTAAGGAGCCAGAACATTGAGTTTAAACAGAAGGGCGTTGTAACAATTAACAGTGCATTAGTAACTGCAGATGGAACGTATAAGAAATCCGGTGATTCATACACCGTGCAGATTCCTTTTGATGAGGAAGGTAATACACTAACTTTAAAATGTTACATCAAGGATGAAAACTTGATTGTTGAGCAAATTTTACCGGATGAATATAAAGATTACGATATGGGTGATCCAACCGTATATAAAAAGTGAAGATCCACCCCGTTCCAGCAAATGGGTACTGCAATTCCTGAGTAATGGTACCGATGTTCCTGCCTGTGGATACCATACCTGTTTTAAGGTTCTCCACTTTTTTCTCGAGAAATTCTACAAACCAACAAACCTGCATCGGTCAGTAACAGCTTGACTATGAGCCTCAAAGAGCATGCACTTAGGTTGCCGCCAGGTGACACAACGCGGATTCTCCGCTCGTGCCAGCCTGGCTAGCTCAGCCTAGCATGCTCTTGCTCATCGTCAAGCTGAAATTGCTTTCTGGATGTATTACTAAGTGCCAATATGCCCAGCCGTGTGCCAACCTAGTAGACTTATGTTCCTCATTAGAAAACACAATAAAGCTATAGCTGCGGTACCCCATCTCCGGAACGCCAGTACGCAACGTTCCGGAATGGCGGTTTCATTGCTGAGGAATATTCATATTCTTCCCAGATTTTGTTATTCTTCCCAGAATTGTTTGATGCGTGCTTTGGCGGCATTCTCGATGCTCATGGCCGTGTGGAAGGCGTCTTCCAGGTTCGAGCCCACCGCCACCATGCCGTGGTTTTTCATCAGGCATCCGCGGTTCTCTCCGATGGCATTCTGCACATTTCGGGAAAGCAGGCCGGTGCCGGAAGGTCCGTAGGCGGCGCATTCGATGGCATCGCCGCTGCTGGTGGTAAAAGAAAGTCCGCAGGCGGCATAGACGCAGGCGTACCGCGCATGGGTGTGGATGACGGCATTCACGTCCGGGCGATTCCGGTAGATTCCGGCGTGGAAGTCCTTTTCCGAAGTGGGCTTGAGCGCACCTTCATAGGCCAAGGTCTCCAGGTTCACCTTTACGATATCCTCCGGAGACAGTCCCCGGTAGTCCATCCCGGATGGGGTGCACAGCATCCATTCATCGTCCAGCCGAAGGGAAAGGTTTCCCCAGGTGCCCTGGACCAGTCCGGAATCCAGCAAGCGGATACCGTATTCCACCACTTGTTCCCGGCACTTCTGTTCTTCCGGAGACCAATCTCTTTCCGGCAAATCCATTTCGGCATAATCCGCTGCCGCATCCTGCAGAATCTCTTCCGGTATTTCCGCAGGAGCCTGCTGTTCCAACCGGTTCTGCCGTTCCATCTCTTTCCGAGAATATTTCTTCAGATAGATTTTGTGCTCCAGCTTTCCCATCAGCGGGCACACCGGACGGGCGCCGCCGAGGAAATCCGCATCTACAAAGATGCCGGCGTTCTTCTCCAGAATCAGAAGGCCGGTGAACACCTCGTACAGGTTTCGCCCGCAGACTATCAGATTGCCTTCCGTGGTGAGAACGGCCGGAGATTTTCTCAGGGCTTTGGCCAGAGTGAGGCGATCCTCCGGAACGATGGAAACTCGGTTCCCGATAATCATGGCCATATCATCCAGCACGGCCGGAATACTCAGTCCATCTTGAATGCACATGGCAGTATATTTTGTTTTTGCCACCACCATGGCTTCGTAAGGGGAGGCGATCAGCGCACCCTTGGCCGGGTCGGAAGTGCCGGTGATGTCGCGAATTTCTTTTACCTGAAGGTTGGCAAAATCCGCACCCGGTTCTGTCCCGAAGACCCGGAGGTTCTGCTGCACCAGAATCCGAGGGGAATCCCCCAGAGAGAAACCGATGTCCGCAAAATTTTGTCCGTATTCAATTATATTCTGTTTCACTGCGTGGAGTGTCATAAGTTTTGTCTGTGCTCCTTTCCGTTAGTCCTGATCCGCACCTTCGAAGCGGGCGGAGTTCGCTTGGCGATAGGCTTTTTCCAGCGAATGATAGACGTTCTTGTAATCTTGGAACAGCTTGTTGTAGATGGCGGCGTTTTCCGGGTTCGGGTGGTATTCCCGTTCGACGGGCACGAATTCCTTCGCTGCCGCAAAGGACGGAATGACACCCAGACCGATTAACGGAATCATGGCGGCACCCACGGCGCCCGCATTCCGCGGATCCTTCACCACTTCAAAACTCTTTCCCGTAATATCCGCGATGATCTGCATCCAGCCTTTGTCCAGGGAACCGCCGCCGATGATGCGGAAATTGTCGCATCGGAAACCGTAATCCTGCCGGTAGTTTTCCAGAATCCACCGCAGGTTGTATCCGATGCCTTCGTACATGGCCCGCATGATGTGCTCCCGGGTGTGAATCATGGTCATATTGAATAGGGTGGCCCGGGTGGTGGTGGAGGAAACCGGACACCGCTCTCCCAGCATCCAAGGGGTGCAGATCAGGTGGTCGCTGCCCGGCGGGATGTCGGCCACCACGGAGTCCATGTAGTCGTAGATTCCGTCTCCCAGCTCGTCCATCTCCTTTCGGAAAAACTGGTTTTTCAGCCACTCAATATTGGCGCCGGCGGATTCCGTGATTCCCGCAATCAGGTTCATCTCCTTGTCGGCGCTCTGGATGGCGGCGGCACCGTGCTTGAATTTGTCCGCCGTCCGGCTGCAAGTCGCCACCCAGGCAGAGGTGCCCAGGTAGATATGGATATCTCCGTCTTCGCACATGCCGGAGCCCACCGTCGCCGCCTGGACGTCGTCGCATCCGCCGAACACCGGCGTTCCTTCCAGGAGTCCCGTTTCCGCAGCGGCTTCCCGGGTGATGCCCCCTACGATGTCCGTGCTGGCCACCAGCGGCGGCAGCCGGTTCATATCGATGCCCACCAGAGGGAAGACGGACATCCAATCCTTTTTCTTCAGGTCCAGTCCGTAAGAGGAGGCCCCGGACAGTTCCGTGACCATGCGGCCGGTGCATTTGTATTTGAGGTAGCCGTTTACGTCCAAAATCAGGTGGGTTTTGGCGTAGATTTCCGGCCGTTCTTCCTTAAGCCAGGTGATTTTGGCGATGCAGTCCTTTCCCATGATTGGGGTGCCGGCGAAGAGAGTGAACAGCTTCTTGCCGCCCACCCGGTTCATGATATGCTCCGCCTGCTTCTGCGCCCGTCCGTCCACCCAGGTGATGTTGGGATAGAGGACAGTGCCGTCTTCGGACACGGGAATAACCCCCTGTGCCTGGGTAGAGAACACGATGCCTTTAATTTGGCTGTTTTGGATGCCCGCTTTTTCTGCAACCTCCCGGCTGGTTCGGCACACCGCTTTCCAATAATCCTCCGGATTCTGCTCCACCCATGCCGGTTCCGGGTAATAGGTTGGGTAGGGTGCAGAGGCAGCGGCGACGATTTTGCCAGTAAAATCAACCAGTACCGCTTTATCGGAACCGGTGCCGATGTCGTGAGCGAGAATATATTCTTTCATAGCGTTTCTTCTTTCTTACAGCAATCCCTTGTTCGTAGGAACCACGTGCTTAAATACCTCTTCAAAGCGGTTCAGTGCATCGTCGATGACTTCGTCGGTGGTAGCCATGGAGGTGTAGAGCCGGCTTCCGGCTAAAGTCACCAGGCCGTTGGCCATATAGGCAGCGCCCATCCGTTCCATGGAATCCTTCCGCTCATACATCATTTCCTTGTTCCGCAGAAGTCCGACGGCGGATTTCAGGATGTTGAAGGAGGAGAAGTCGAAGCTCATGGCACCGGTGCATTCCAGGTGGCAGATGCTGCCCTGGTTGTAGGCCACGAACGGAAGGCGATACTGCTGAATCAGGGACTTGATTCCGTCGGTCAGCTTATCTCCCGCTTTTCCGGCAATCTCGCAGGCATTGGTTCGTTCAATTTCCTTGATGCAGGTGTAGCCGGCCAGCGCGGAAATCGGCGCAGCCGCCAGGGTTCCGCCCACGTATGCTCGATGTTTTCCGCTGGCAACGCCGGCCGCCATCAGCCCGGCGTATTCTTTTTTCCCGCCGACGCCGCCGGCTCCCGGATAACCGCCGGCAACGACTTTGCCGAAGATGGTGAGGTCCGGTGTGACGTCGAAATAGCCCTGGGCGCCGCCGATGGAGGTGCGGAAGCCGGTGACCACTTCGTCGAAAATCAGCAGGGCGCCGTACTTGTCGCAGAGATAGCGAACGCCTTTGTTGTATTCCTTGGAAACCGGACGGGTGCCGCTTTCCGGACCACACGGCTCGATGATGACCGCTGCGGTGCCGCCGCGGAACTTGTTCAGCTTCAGCATGCTCTCCAGCATGTTCAGGTCATTCGGACGAACCTCGTCGGTGAGGGAGTAGAGGCGTCTCGGAATTCCGTGGGATTCCAGCAGTCCGCGGGAGCCCGGAATCTTCGTGCCGTAGACCATCTGATCGCTCCAGCCGTGGTAATCGCCGCCTTCTTTAATGATGCGCTTGTTTCCGGTAGCGATGCGGGCGATTCGCAGGGAGGCCATGACGGATTCTGTGCCGCTGCCCAGCATCCGGAACATCTCCACGCCCGGCATGTGCTTGTGAATCTCTTTGGCCAAAAGAAGTTCGGATTTGTGCAGGAGTCCGGTGACCGGGCCGCATTCGTTGAGCAGTTCGATGACCGCATTCCGAATGGCCGGGTAGTTGCTGCCCAGAATGGTTGGGCCGCCGGCCTGAAGGAAGTCCAGGTACTTATTGCCGTCCTCATCGTAGAGGTAGGCCCCTTCGGCTTTCCGGAAGGCTACCGGGAATGGTTTGTTGAAGGCCAGATTGTGCTGCACGCCTCCCGGGATGTATTCCTTCGCTTCTTCGTAGATGGCTTTGGAATTGGTGCACTTCTCATCGTAATATTTGAGAATGGTGTTTTCGTAATAGTCGTCATCCACCTCCCAGATCGGTTCTTCGGTCAATGCCTTCAATGCGGCATTGATTTTATCCGGGGAGTCCCATCTACTGATTCCACAATTTGTCATTTTAATTCGCTCCTTTCCTCTTCGCGTTGTGCCCGCCGGTTCGTATTCATGCTGTTCCGGTATACCACAAATCGATCGTAAATATATTCAGAAATAAGGTTCGTGGCCATGGTGAGAAAAAGGACGGCGTAGCTGTTCCAGCCGGCTTTTTCCGTCAGCACATTGCCCCACCAGGTGGAGAGAGGCGTGAAGACGCAGTAGAACAGAAAAATCTGCATCATGGCTTTGGACACATTATTCGCGGATTTAAAGGTGAATTCTCGGTTCAGCGTGAAGTTCCACAGCACCGAGAGTACCAGGGCAATCAGGTAGCAGGGCCAGTATTTCCAAGGGGTCACCATGTCCAGTACCGTAAAAGCGGCGGTTTCAACAATTCCCGCCGATGCGGAGAACAGGGCGAACTTAATAATCTGAATCCTTGTTTCCCTTGCGTTGGGTTTGTACGGTTCGTTCACCGGGTGTTCGTTCATATCGGGCCCCTTTCTGCAGTGACTGCACAAATATAATAAAGAATATATGTTTATTATCTCACCGGGGGCGGCGTTTGACAATAGAAAACAAAGCAGTGACGGGTGTTTTTTGGATGTATTCGTGCCGCCGGAAAGCCGGTTTCGAAAAATGAAAAATTTTCAAGTTTCGAAAGCGGGTTCTTGCATATGCAACGGTTACTCGATACAATAAAAAAACAAATACAACGTGCGAAAGGTGACCGATGAAATGGATGATAGTAAATTGCTGAAGTCTCGGATTGCGGATCGAATCCACCAGGCAGAGGAAGGCTTCTATATAACGAATACGGATTTCCTGGATCTGCACCAGCAGGCCCTGGCTCGAGAGGAATGCCGGGGACACTCGGATCTTCGATTCTGGTTTTATGGGGGATATGAAGACGCGGAACGGCGTATTCTGATTATCGCTCCGAAGGATTACGGGGAGACGCTGGAGGATGTGCTGGGCATGGAGGAATTCCTGCAAGTGATTCACGTGGAAACCGGCGGCAGTGACCGAAAGCTGAGCCACCGGGATTATTTGGGCTCCGTGCTGGGGCTTGGAATTGAGCGGCGAATGATTGGCGACATTCTGGTGGACGAGAAGGGGGCGGACCTGATTGTCCGTCCGGACATCAGCATGTTCCTGGAGCAGGAATATCGCTCTGTGGGAAGAACCGATGCCAAAGCAGAAGTGAGACCCATCGGGAAACTGGCGGTTCCGGAGCGGCGGGTGCAGGTCATCCGGGATACGCTCCCCAGCCTGCGGCTGGATAACGTGGTGTCTACGGCGTTCAAGGTTTCCCGGTCCGATGCGGTGAAGGGGATTCGAAGCGGAATTGTATCGGTGGATCACATGGAGTGCACGAAAATCGACCAGCGGATTGACGAGGGAGCGGTAATCGTGCTACGGGGAAAAGGAAAGGCGGTGCTGCAGGAGATCGGCGGGGAGTCCAAGAAGGGGCGAATCTGGGTGGAGATTCTGCGGTACGTGTAGCAGCAGCAGAGCGCCTAAGAAAAAGTAAAGTGCTTGGATTCAAAATCCAAGCACTCAAACTGAATGCAACCAACTCGTCTTTGGCTTATTCTATTATTTTTCCAACATTTTTCGTTCTTGAATTAGCTGTTTCAACTCTTTTTCTGAAGTGGCGCCGGTTTCACGGAGTGCAACTTCCAAAGAGAGGTGTCCGGCTTCAAACAACTCCAGAACCTTATCTAATTGACCTTCTAATTGACCTTCTTCGAAGTAGGCTTTGTACTTTTCTTCCAATAACATATAAACCCTCTCCCATCCTGCATTATTTCGAGATTTAACGACCTCATTTTGGATTCGGTCGGTTTTTGTGGTTAGTCATTTTCTTGCTCCTATTAAAGCGGGAGCGAACCATGAACTTTGGTTCGCTCCCGTTTGTCGAATGACTTTGCGTACCTACTTCGCAGCGGCGATTACTTCGATTTCGCAAAGGATGCTCTTCGGAAGTTCTTTTACTGCAACGCAGGATCTAGCCGGCTTGGACACGAAATACTTCGCATAGACTTCATTGAATGCACCGAAGTCTGCCATATCGGTGATAAAGCAGGTGGTCTTTACCACGTCTTCGAAGGTCAGGTCGTTGGCCTTCAGAATTTCTCCGATGTTCTTGCATGCCTGCTCCGCCTGTCCCGCAACATCGGTACCGATGGTTTCACCGGTTTCCGGGCTGAACGGAGTCTGTCCGGAAATGAACAGGAATCCGCCGGCAGTGACTGCCTGAGAGTACGGGCCGATTGCAGCAGGTGCTTTGTCTGTGTTTGTATACTTCATCTCTATGTCTCCTTATAATTGGTTGCTTTATTTGGTAATCTCTTCGGTCTGTGCCTTGACGAATTCTGCCAGGTCGCCATCCACGCGTGGAAGCAGTACTTCACGAACCATCTTGTGGTAGTTGTTGACCCATGCCAGCTCTTCATCGGTGAGCAGAGCCGGGTTAATGGCTTCTCTTTCGTACGGTACGAAGGTGATTGGCTCGTTAATGGTGTTTCCTTTACCGTCGTCCTTCATCAGAACTTCGTTCTCGATACGAACACCGAACTGGTTATCGATGTATACGCCCGGCTCGTTGGACATAATCATGCCCGGACAAATGGTAATCGGAGTCGGTACACGGCGAAGGATATTCGGACCTTCGTGGACGCTGAGCAGGTGACCCACACCGTGGGACAGACCGTGCTTAAAGTCCAGACCTACCGCTCTCATCGGTGCACGGGTGATGGCATCCAAGTCGATTCCGTTCATTCCCGGAGTCAACACGGCATTGTGCATTGCCAGATGAGCCTTGAGAACATAGGTATAGTCATCAATCATTTCCTGAGTCAGCGGTCCAACGGCGATGGTACGGGTAATATCCGTGGTACCGTCTGTGTAATGCCCACCGGAGTCCAGAAGCAGGAAGCCTTCCGGCAGGATTTCGGCATCGGTTTCCGGTGTCGGTGCGTAGTGGATGACGGAACCGTTTGGTCCGTATCCGGCAATGGTCTCAAAGGACAGATCGAAGAAGCCATCCTCTTCGGCACGGAACTTCCGCAGCTGTTCTGCCGCACTGAGTTCGGTCTGATGCGGTGTCTTTGCAGCAACATCCTTAATCCACTTGATGAATTTCACCATTGCAACCGCATCCTTCTTATGCGCGTTGAGGGAGCTCTTGATTTCGGTCTCATTCTTAACGGCCTTCATCATAGCGATTGGAGTAGCTTCATCCACCGTCTTCATGCCTTCCGGAATTCTCAGGCACAGAGCGTAGTTCGCGGAACCGGAATCCAGCCACAATGTCTTGGATGCATCCAGAGCGGCAACGTCCTGTTCGATTTCATCATATCCTTTCACGGTAACGAAGGACAGGTCTTCCGGCAGGGAATCCTTTACCGCACCGTCCATTACGTACAGGTTCACAGAATCCTTGGAAAGCAGGATGAAGGAGAAGAATACCGGTGTATAATCGATATCACTGCCTCTCATGTTCAGGAGCCATGCGTTTTCCATCAGATCGGTGACCAGCAGGTAATCCGCATTCTTTTCGGCCATGGCCTTCCGAACATCTGCAATCTTTTCGGTTGCGGTCTTGCCGGTAGTGGTCAGCGGCAGTTCGTAGATTTCCGATGGCTGAATCTGCGGACGGGAAGTCCATACTTCACCTACCAGGTCTTTATCCCATTTAATGGTAACGCCCAGTTCACCCAGCTTCGACTGAAGC